>ERZ1035006.1-NODE-1-length-315900-cov-75.151210_pt1 | contig 315900 bp, 299 predicted proteins | sample MGYA00520694_ERZ1035006 | MGnify/ENA primary metagenome ERZ1035006 (study PRJEB33766, sample SAMN09781746) | gut metagenome | biome: gut microbiome | host: Homo sapiens | place: Madagascar | study: EMG produced TPA metagenomics assembly of the PRJNA485056 data set...
TTTTTTGTGCTGGCAATTCGATTGATAAGAGATAAATATGACGCGCAGCGTTATTTTATGATATTGACGTAGGATTTCGCTGCGCGTGATTTGTTTTATATGTATTTGAATATGCCTATCAGTGAATGTGTTGAGTCCACTTCTAGATTGTACCAGGACAAGAAAGCAAATATTTGAATGTATAAGCCCCGCTTTTGAATTCCACCAGGGCGAGAAAGCAAATATTTGAATGAATAGTCCCCGCTTTTAAGCTTCACCGGGGTCAAGAAGCAAATATTTACATATCTTCGCCCCAGCTCAAAATTTTCAAGACATAGAGAATAACATTTCCCACGTTTATTTAAGTGAAGTCTTGCCTACCAAGACACCCCGATCCTTATTCCGCTTGTTCGCTACGAATCTGCATAAAACGAGTCCTGTCAAGGTTGCGCAGCACTGAAGGCTACCTTGACAGGACTCATTATGCAGATTTTATATTTTAAGCGGAATAAGGATTAAGAGTTTAACTCTATAAAACTATGGGTTTCCACCTCTACTACTGCGCAAATTTTTGACATGAATCAGATTTATCCAATACGCAGACACCGGATAAGAAAATAAAAAAGAAAATTAGCAGTAATTTGTCCAATCAACAGGAAGCGAGATTTTTATGACGTATTCTTCCAACATACAACAATCCGGGACAATACTTAATTTTCAGGACAAATCGGCAACTGCTTCGAGGTTCCATTCTGTTGGCTAATAGCGTTATAGAAACGAATTGTAGCTTTCTATCTGAAATCAAGCTCGAAGTTGACTTGCTGATTTTCCTGAAAATTAATGTATGTCCCGGATTGTGTCATGCTTCCAATATCTTACGTCATAGAAAATCCCACTTCCGTCAATTATAAACAAACCACTGCTAATTTTCGTAGATTATATATAATCCGGTATCGTCCGTTTGAATCAAATCTGAGCGCGACAAACCCGAATTTGGTATGTAATTGTAAGGGTGGGTGTGGTATGATTGATAAAAAGTGACACAAGGAGGATATTGCAATGCCATTTATTGATTCAAAGATTACAGTAAAATTAACAGATGAGAAGAAGGAGAGCATCAAAGCTCGCCTTGGACAGGCAGTAAGTCTACTGCATAAATCAGAATCCTATCTGATGGTTGGTTTTGATGACGGGTATGATCTGTATATGGGAGGCAATAAGCTGGAGAAAGGTGCTTATGTATCCGTAAGTTTATTCGGAAGTGCATCCTCTGCGGATTATGAGAAGATGACAGGTGCGATCTGCAATGTCATGCAGGAGGAACTTGGAATCCCTGGAGATAAGGTTTATGTGACGTATCACGGAGTGAATGACTGGGGATGGAATGGAAGTAACTTCTAATTTGATCGTGGAGGAGAATGGTATGAAACTGTTGATCAAACAGAGAGTCTTTTCGTGGACGGATACGTATGATGTGTACGATGAAGCTGGAAATCCGAAGTATTTTGTAAAAGCGGAATTCTTTACACTTGGACATCAGATTCATGTCTATGACATGAATCATAATGAAATTGGTGCTGTAAAGGAAAGGGTGTTTCATCTGCTTCCGGTTTTTGATATTGAAATTGGCGGAAGAGATTTCGGAACGGTACAGAAGGAATTTACTTTCTTTAAGCCAAAGTATGACATTAATTATAACGGCTGGCGATGCGAGGGAGATTTTCTCGCATGGGATTATGATGTATATTCCGGTTGCAGCGTCGCTGTGCATATTTCGAAAGAAGTGCTGCATTGGGGCGATACGTATGTGATTGATATTGTTGATCCGGCAGATGAAATTATGGCACTGATGCTTACAATTGCAATCGATGCTGCAAATTGTTCCAATTCAAATTGATTGTGGAATGATTGCTGTTTGATTGTGTAAAGGAGAAAAAGGCAGACATGAAACAATTATTTGAGATTGATTTACATGATTACGATGAAAGTGATACGGTCTTTCGCCGTCCATCAGCACGTGCAATCATTTTTGATGATGTGGGAAAGCTTGCGCTTGTATACAGTAAGAAAGAGAATTATTACAAATTCCCCGGTGGCGGAATTCATGATGATGAAGACCGGGTTTCGGCTTTGATCCGTGAGGTGAAGGAAGAAGTAGGTCTGACTGTGATTCCGGAAACAATAGAAGAATTTGGAAGTGTGTTGCGCAGACAGAAAAGCAATGTTAGTGAACATACGATTTTTGAACAGGAGAACTTTTATTATACCTGCCAGACGAAAAGGAAGATAGGAGATCAGAACTTAGATGCATATGAAGCGGAAGCAGGATTTGTTCTTCGGTATGTCACGTTAGATGAGGCAATTCAAACAAATTTGCAGTATACGAGTGACGATTATTTTAATGTGATTATGATACAGCGAGAGGCAAAAGTGCTGCAGATGATTCGTGATTGTTTCTGAATAAAATGATATAAATTCCCATAGTGGATATGCAAAAATGTGATATACAATGAAGCAAAAGCCCCATCTCGGTTGAGATGGGGCTTATTATAAATTTGCTACAAATCAGTGAGTCGCTTTATTAATGTAATTCGTCTTATACTTGGAATATACAATTTTCTGGCTGCGATACAATCCGAAGTAACCGGAGAGCATATAGCTGAGTGCGGTCGCAAGCAGGAAGTATGGCATTCCGTCATATCCGAACAGTTCGAAGCTGATCAGAAGGGATGTGATCGGACAATTCGTTACGCCACAGAAGACTGCGGTCATACCGACAGCGGTACACAGTGTTGGCGAGAAGCCGAGTAGGTTTCCGAACAGGCATCCAAAAGCCGCTCCGGTAAAGAACGATGGTACAATTTCACCGCCTTTGTATCCGGCACCGAGGGTTAATGCAGTGAAGATCATCTTGAGCAGAAATGCTTCCGGCCGGACGGTTCCGTTGATACAGTGTTCGATGATATTGATTCCGGTTCCATTGTAATCCTGATTGCCGACAAGAAGGGTAAGAACGATGATAATACATCCACCGGCAATCACACGGATATACGGATTGGTAAAAAATCGCTTATACAGATCCTCACTCTTATGGAGCAGTACGCAGAACAGAATACTTACCAAAGCACAGAGAATCGCAAGTACAGAAATCTCAATTGAGGTAATGATTCCGAATTTCGGAATGGAACGAATGATAAACATCTCATTGGATACACCAAACGAATACGCAATGCCATGTGCAACCAAAGAACTGATGACGCAAGGAACCAAAGCAATGTAGTACATGACACCGACGCTTACCATTTCCATCGGAAGGATTGCAGCTGCCATCGGGGTTCCGAATAAGGCAGAGAATGCAGCACTCATTCCGCACATGATCATGACATGCTTGTCCTTATCGTCGAAACGGAACAGCTTTCCCAAAGCGTTTCCAATACTTCCCCCCATCTGTAACGCAGCGCCTTCTCGTCCGGCGGAACCACCAAACAGGTGCGTGATCAACGTTGATACGAAGATCAGAGGCGCCATACGAAGTGGTAACTCGTCGCCCGAATGGATGGCAGAGATGACAAGATTTGTTCCGGTGTCTTTCTCGTTATGCAAAAAGCGGTACATTGCAACAATTCCAAGACCGCCGAGCGGCAACAGGAAAATCAGCCAGGTATTCTGTGTGCGTAAAACGGTAACTAATGATAATGCAAAATAGAACGCCGTACCACACAGACCGACGATCGCACCGACGATAATCGCAAAAATGATCCATTTTAAAGAGACAAGTGCGCGGTGCGCATTGTGTTTGATCTTGTGTCTGATAACATCATTCATAACATTTCACCTCGTGATTTATTATTTTTATACTATCATTCGAGAAAGTTTTTTACAAGAGGACAAAAAAGTGTTATAGTATTAAAGAAGCAAACAAAGCAGGAGGTATAGCTTATGAGAACAAGTGGCGTACTTATGCCTATTTCATCCCTTCCGTCGCCGTACGGAATCGGAACTATGGGAAAGCAGGCTAGGAAGTTCGTCGATTTTCTGGTCAGGGGAGGTCAGAAATATTGGCAGATTCTTCCAATATGTCCAACCAGTTACGGAGATTCTCCGTACCAGTCATTCTCAAGCTTCGCCGGTAATCCATATTTTATTGATCTGGAGTATCTGTGCAAGGATAAATTACTGACGAAGAAAGAATGTGAGTCCTTCAAGTGGGGCTCAAATCCAAAATACGTTGATTACGGAATTATGTATGAATCACGTTATGCACTTTTGCGTAAAGCGTATGTGCGCTTTATGAAGAAGAAGCCACAGGATTTCGATGAATTCTGTGAGAAGGAGAAACAGTGGCTCGATGATTATGCGCTGTTTATGGCGTTAAAGGATGCCAATGACGGTCAGGCATGGTCAAAGTGGGAAAAAGATCTTCGCCTTCGCAAAAAGGAAGCGATGGAAGCAGCTAAGGAACAATATGCGGAAGAAATCCGCTTCTACAAGATGCTTCAGTATCTGTTTTACAAGCAGTGGAATGAGCTGAAGGCTTATGCCAATGAGGAAGGCATTGAGATTATCGGAGATGTCCCAATCTATGTCGCAGGAGATTCTGCGGATGTATGGGCCAATCCGGATCAGTTCTATCTGGATGAGAATCTTGAGCCGATCGAGGTTGCAGGATGTCCACCTGACGCTTTTTCCGATGATGGACAGTTGTGGGGCAACCCATTATTCCGTTGGGATGTGATGAAGAAAGATGGATATACCTGGTGGACACGTCGTATTAAGGCGATGTCTGAACTGTATGATATCATCCGTATTGACCATTTCCGTGGATTTGATTCATATTATGCGATTCCGGCCAAGGATGACACTGCCAAGAACGGTCAGTGGAAGGAAGGTCCGGGTATGGATCTGTTTACTGAACTTGAGAAGAAGTTAGGAAAGCTTCCAATCATCGTTGAGGATCTTGGTTTCCTGACACCATCGGTACATAAACTTCTCAAGGATTCCGGATTCCCGGGAATGAAGGTAATCCAGTTCGCATTTGACAGCAGAGAGGAGAGCGATTATCTCCCTCATACTTATACCAATCATTGTGTTGTCTATACAGGAACACACGATAATGATACGGTTATGGGCTGGATGAAGACAGCACCGAAGGCATCCGTTAAATATGCCAAGGAATACCTGAATCTGACCAAGGAGGAAGGATACAACTGGGGCATGATGCGTGCGGCATGGTCGTCTGTTGCAGATATGGCAATCGTTCCGATGCAGGATATTCTCGGACTTGGATCCGAAGCCCGTATCAATACACCGTCAACACTTGGCGAGAACTGGAAGTGGCGTGCCACACCGGAGCAGATTGATACGAAGATTGCAAAGAAGCTTCATCATTACATGCAGATGTATGGCCGTGTAAATAAAGAACTCAGGGTCGAAAAGGAAGCTGAGGCTAAGAAAGCGGCAGAAGCATCCACTGAAAAATAAAACGAATAAGCATATTTGAGTCCTCTTTCCCATATATTTAGGAATATATGAGAAAGGGGATTTTTTTATGGAAAGCAGAGAAAACCGAGACTTTGATTTATATAAAGATATCCAGGGACGGACGAACGGAGAAATCTATATCGGAGTTGTAGGACCGGTCCGTACCGGAAAATCTACATTTATTAAGCGATTTATGGATTTGTTCGTGTTGCCGAATATGGAAGACGAGAATGCAAGAAGGCGTGCGGAGGACGAACTGCCACAGTCAGCTGCGGGCAAAACGATTATGACGACGGAACCGAAATTCATCCCGCAGGAGGCTGCAAGCATTATGCTGGCGGATCAAAGCGAGATCAAGGTTCGGCTGATCGACTGCGTCGGATTTATGGTGCAGGGTGCAAGCGGACATATGGAGGGCGATGAGAACCGTATGGTCAAGACACCGTGGATGGAGGAGGAGATTCCGTTTGTTGATGCAGCGCGCATCGGGACGGAGAAGGTGATCCGTGATCATGCAACCATCGGGATCGTTGTTGTGACGGACGGCTCGATCGGGGAACTGGAACGCGATGCATATACAGAAGCAGAAAAGACGACAATCACGAAGCTTGAAGAGATTGGAAAGCCATATGTTGTTGTATTAAATTCGATGCGTCCGTACAGCGAGGAGACAAGGCAACTGAAAGACTCTCTCGAGAAGCAGTATCAGACCAGGGTAGTGCCGGTCAACTGTCAGCAGATGCACCGCGAGGACATCTTACATATTATGAGTGCCATTCTGATGGAGTTTCCAGTTACAAGAATTGATTATTTTATCCCAAAGTGGACGGAAATGCTGCCAATCGAACATCCGGTCAAAGCAGCACTGCTTCATGCAGCCGGAGATTTTTTAAAACGGATCGATAAGATTTCGGATGCCGGTGCGCTTGGCGCAGAAAAGAATCTTGCGGAACAGATGAATGCACATGGGGATGACGCTTTTTTCAAGGATATCCAGCTGCAAAGCATGAATCTGTCGGATGGAACTGTCGAAATCCGGATGGATATTGATGACAAATTTTATTTTTCCTATATCAGTGAGATGACAGGCGTGGAGATTGACGGGGAATACCAGATGATCTCGATGCTGCAGTCTCTGGCTCAGATGAAGAAGGAGTATGAGCGTGTCAAGGATGCGATGGATGCAGTGGAGCAGAAAGGCTATGGTGTGGTGATGCCGGGGCTTTCCGATATCCGTATGGAAAATCCGGTTCTGATCCAGCACGGTGGCAAGTTCGGCGTCAAAATGCGTGCACTCTCACCGTCCATTCATATGATCAAGGCGAACATCGAGACGGAGATTGCACCAATCGTCGGCAGTGAGGAGCAGGCAAATGATCTGATCGAATACATAAAGGCAGGAGAGGAGAGCGGCGAGGGAATCTGGACGACGAATATCTTCGGCAAATCTGTGGGTGAGTTGATGGAGGACGGAATCCGCAGCAAGATCATGCAGATGGACGATGAGTGCCAGATGAAACTGCAGGATACGATGAACAAGATTGTCAATGACAGCAAAGGCGGAATGGTCTGTATCATTATCTGATAAAATACACTTGCATATTAACGCTTTGGTGTGCTAAAATGAAAAAGTAATTTTATTTACATATACTTAATATGTGGAGGATATAGAGTATGAAAAACATGAGAAAAATGATGGCTGTTGCGCTATCAGCAGCAATGGTACTGGCACTTGGAGCTTGTGGAGGAGAATCTACTTCATCCAATTCTTCAACACAGTCAGGAAGTACATCGACAGACGGAAAGGTATATAATATCGGAATCTGCCAGCAGCTGGAGCATCCGGCACTGGATGCTGCTACGGAAGGATTTGAGGCTGCATTAAAGGATAAACTTGGTGATAATGTAAAGTTTGATCTGCAGAACGCACAGAACGAGCAGGCAAACGCTTCTACAATCGCAAACAATTTCGTATCTGGCAATGTTGATCTCATCCTTGCCAATGCAACACTTGCATTACAGGCATGTGCCGCTGCAACAACCGATATTCCGATTCTTGGAACATCCGTAACGGATTATGCAACGGCTCTTGAGATGTCTGACTGGAGCGGTGCTACCGGAAGAAATATTTCCGGAACCAGTGATCTTGCTCCACTTGATGAGCAGGAGAATATGCTTGTTGAGTTATTCCCGGATGCAAAGAATGTCGCAATTCTTTACTGTTCTGCAGAGGCAAACTCCAAGTATCAGGCAACTGAGTTCGAGAAGTATCTCGACGAGGATTCCATCAGCTACAAAGAGTTTACGGCATCCGATTCTAACGATATCGGTTCTGTTGTTCAGAGCGCAATCGAGTATGCTGATGTTATCTACATTCCAACCGATAACACAATGGCACAGAATACAGAAGCAATCAACAATATTGCACTTCCGGCAGGTGTTCCGATTATCGCCGGAGAAGAAGGAATCTGTAGCGGTTGTGGTGTTGCAACACTTTCCATCAGCTACTATGATATCGGATACAAAGCAGGAGAGATGGCTTATGACATCCTTGTCAACGGTGCAGATATTTCAACTATGAATGTTGAGTCTGCTCCTCAGGTAACAAAAGAGTACAACAAAGACATCTGTGATCAGCTTGGAATTACAATCCCGGATGATTATACAGCAATTGAAACGAATTAATTAAGGGGGATGGGTAAGGTGTTATTATCTGCTTATTTTGCTTCCCTGAGTCCGCTCGCACTGTTACGTGCGATACCGGGCTCCATCGCACAGGGATTGATCTGGGGACTTCTTGCTTTGGGAGTCTATATTACATATAAATTGCTTGATTTTGCGGATCTGTCGGTCGACGGATCGTTTGCGACCGGTGGCGCAGTAGCAGTTATGCTGATCCGTGGAAATATGAATCCGTGGCTTTCCTTATTGTTTGCATTTGCTGCAGGCATGATCGCCGGACTGATCACGGGTCTGTTACATACAAAGCTTGGTATTCCGCCAATCCTTGCGGGAATTTTAACGCAGATTGCACTGTATTCCATCAACCTGAATATTATGGGCAAATCCAATCAGGCGGTCAGCGTAGACAATTATAATCTTCCGGTTTCTCTGCGTTATGTATCCGGTGATACAGGTACGAGAATCCGCGTATTTGCAACCTGTATTTTATTCTGCGTGGTTGTGGTTGCTTTACTTTACTGGTATTTTGGCACGGAGCAGGGACATGCCATCCGTGCTACCGGATGTAATGCCCAGATGGCACGTGCACAGGGAATCAATACGAATTTCTGTAAGGTGCTTGCACTGATGCTTTCCAATGGACTCGTTGGTCTGTCGGGCGCTTTGTATGCACAGTATCAGGGTGCTGCCGATGTCAATATGGGACGTGGTGCGATCGTTATCGGTCTTGCAGCTGTTATCATCGGAGATGTTTTGTTCGGCAAAATCTGTGCAGGAAAGAAGCTTGCTTTTGCATACACGCTGTTTTCCGTAATCGCAGGAGCAATTCTGTACTATCTGGTACTGAGCATTATCCTGTGGCTGAAATTCCCTTCCGACGATCTGAAACTGTTCTCAGCAATCGTGGTAGCAATCTTCCTTGCTATTCCGTATCTGAAGGATAAGAAGAAAGCGACAAGGGGGCTGTAAACGATGAGTGAAATGTTAAAAATCGATAATATCAGAAAAGTATTTAATCCTGGAACCATCAACGAAAAAGTCGCTTTGGACGGTGTAAACCTGACATTGGAAGAGGGCGAATTCGTTACGGTGATCGGTGGTAACGGAGCCGGCAAATCCACAACACTCAATGCAGTAGCTGGTGTGTGGCCGGTCGATTCCGGCAAAATCTTCATTGGCGGAGATGATGTGACGAAGCTTTCGGAACATCGCAGGGCACAGTATCTTGGCCGTGTTTTTCAGGATCCGATGACCGGTACTGCGACAACAATGTCCATCGAGGAGAATATGGCAATCGCCGCAAGAAGAGGAAGGTCCAGGGGATTAAGCTGGGGTATTACCAAGGCAGAACGTGAAAAATACCGCGAGATGCTTGCAACCTTAAACCTCGGTTTGGAAGATCGTCTGACAAGCAAGGTTGGTCTGTTGTCCGGCGGACAGAGACAGGCAATCACACTTCTGATGGCGTCCATCCAGAAACCGAAACTTTTACTGCTGGACGAGCATACTGCAGCACTTGACCCGAAGACAGCTGCCAAGGTACTTGAAATCTCGGACAAGATCATCTCGGAGAATCATCTGACGGCTATGATGGTCACACATAATATGCGTGATGCAATCGCACATGGTAACCGACTGATCATGATGCATGAGGGTAAGGTGATTTTAAACATCGCCGGTGAGGAAAAGAAGAAACTGACAGTGCAGGATCTGCTCTCTCAGTTTGAGAAAGTCAGCGGAGAAGAATTTGCAAACGATAAGGCATTATTGTCTTAATTAAACGTAGAAAGCGTATGATGTTATGCTTTGTTCTCAACAAAGAATGATATCATGCGCTTTTTTCTGTATTATGTAAAATCTTTGAATAAAAGATGCAAAATTCGTCGAATGAGGCTAGGAATACAGACAACAATATGGTAGGATAGAAGTAAAGATTGAACTTGTACGAAAGGGGACAAAAATATGGCAAAAGAACTTGTAGCGATGCTACTTGCTGGGGGTCAGGGCTCCAGACTTTATGCTTTGACACAGAAGCTTGCGAAGCCTGCGGTTCCGTTTGGCGGAAAGTATCGAATTATTGATTTTCCTTTATCAAATTGTGTGAATTCCGGCATTGACACGGTTGGTATTCTGACGCAGTATCAGCCATTCGTGTTGAACGAATACATTGGAAACGGTCAGCCTTGGGATCTTGACCGTTTATATGGAGGAGTCCATGTGTTACCGCCTTATCAGAAGGCATCGGGATCCGATTGGTATAAGGGTACCGCGAATGCAATCTATCAGAATATTGCGTTTATCGAGCGTTATGATCCACAGTATGTGATCATTTTATCTGGAGATCAGATCTGCAAGCAGGATTACAGTGATTTCCTTGAATTCCATAAGAAGAAGGGGGCGGAATTCTCGGTTGCAGTTATGGAAGTGCCATGGGAGGATGCTTCCAGATTTGGACTGATGGTTGCAGATGAGGATGACCGTATTACGGAGTTCCAGGAGAAGCCGAAGAACCCGAAGTCGAACCTTGCATCTATGGGAATTTATATTTTCAACTGGGATATCTTGAAGAAATATCTCATCGAGGATGAGGAGGATCCGAAGTCAGAGAACGATTTCGGTAAGAATATCATTCCGAATCTGCTTCGCGATGATCGTAAGATGTACGCTTATCATTTTAATGGATACTGGAAGGATGTTGGAACAATTCCGGCTCTGTGGGAAGCGAATATGGAGGTCCTTGATCCGGAACACAGTGGAATCAACCTCTTTGATGAAAACTGGAAAATCTTCAGCCGGAACAGTGGTCTGACCGGACACCGTATCGGATCGGAAGCAACTGTGGAAGAGTCTATGATCACAGATGGATGTAATATTCAGGGTACAGTAAAACATTCTGTATTATTCTCCGGTGTTACGGTGGAGAAAGGTGCGATTGTTGAAGATGCGGTAGTAATGGGACATACAAAGATCTGTGCAGGTGCGGTAGTCCGGCATTGTATCATTGCTGAGAATGTCGTGATCAAAGAAGGTGCAGTGGTAGGCGAGAAACCTAAGAAGGGCGGCGTCGGTGATGTCGCAACGATCGCATCAAATGTAACGATTGGAGAAGGCGTGACAATTCCGGCGGATGCGATGATCTACGAGGATGTCTTTGCCATCGAGGAGAAGGAGGATGAGGAACAATGATTAATTCAAAAGCAGAGGCATTGGGAATCATTTTCCCGAACAGCTATGATTCACTTGTACCGGAGCTGGTAACGGAGCGACTGATGGCTTCTATTCCGTTTGCAAGCAGATATCGTATGTGTGATTTTATGATCTCAAGCATGGTGCATTGTGGTATCGACAATATTTCCATTCTTGTACGCAAGAATTATCATTCACTTATGGATCATCTTGGAAGCGGCCGTGAGTGGGATCTGACAAGAAAGAACGGAGGACTTAATATTGTTCCTCCTTATGCACAGAAGCAGGTTAAGGTGTATGAGGGTCGCATCGAGGCTTTGGAGAGTATCCGCGGATATTTAAAGAAGCAGACAGAGAAATATGTCATCATGACAGATTCCAATATTGCTGTCAACTTTGATTTTAATGATCTCTTGCATGCGCACATTGAGAGCGGAGCGGATGCAACGGTTGTATATCGTAAGCAGGAGATTCCTAAGCCTCTCATTAAACAGAGTACTGAGGCTCTTGATCTGTATTACGCTTTGGGCGTGAATGGGGATCATGTCAGCAAAATTTATATCAATCCGACAGAGAAGGGCGAGATGAACTTCTGCCTGAATATCTATGTTGTGGAACGTGAGCTTCTGATCCGCATGATCGATGACGCTTTTGTACATGGATATACAAGCTTTGTCCGTGATATTTTAGAGAGACAGATCGAGCATCTTGATGTCAGAGGTTACTGTTACGATGGATATGTGGCAGAGATTCATGATATGAAGAGCTATTTTGAGGAGAATATGAAGCTTCTGGAAGAAGAAAACCTGAATGCTTTGTTCTCCGGAAATCAGATCTATACCAAGATTCGTGACGATAACCCGACTCGTTACATTAACGGTTCCAAAGCCAAGAACGTGATGGTTGCGGATGGTTGTGTCATCGAGGGAGAAGTTGAGAACAGTATTTTATTCCGTGGCGTTCACATCGGCAAAGGCGCGAAGGTTAAGAACTGTGTCCTGATGCAGGATACCGTTGTTGAGGACAATGCCAGCGTAGAGTATGTGATCACGGATAAGGATGTAACGATTACGGAAGGCAAATCCCTGACCGGTAATGACTCCTTCCAGGTATTTGTTGCAAAAGGACAGACCGTTTAATCAGCAGATGCTATCCGGTAAATAAAATTTATGACTTTGCAAATAGTATAGAGTCTGTTATAATATATTGAGAAAATTACTGAGGAGGCATTGTAAGATGGCTGATAACAGAAAAACGTTTAAGATAAAATCAGACCAGGTTGGCGATGTGCGTGTTGCAGATGAAGTCGTTGCTATTATTGCCGGTCTTGCCACAACAGAAGTAGAAGGTGTCAGCTCTATGGCGGGCAACATTACGAATGAGATCGTCAGCAAGCTTGGAATGAAGAATCTTTCCAAGGGAATCCTTGTTGAGGTAATGGAGAACGAAGTCAAAGTAGATGTCGCTATCAATATTGCATATGGCTATAGTATTCCGGATGTGTCTGCCAAGGTACAGGACAAGGTTAAGTCAGCAATTGAGAATATGACAGGATTAACGGTTGCCGTTGTCAATGTTCGTATCGCCAGCGTAGATATGGCAGATGGTGAATAGAACGGTATTTAAAGAACAATAATGATACCACTAGCGGCGATGATGATCGTGGGCGATGCTTACGGCGATAGAAAGGATGTCCAGATGTGGACATCCTTTCTTGAATCATAGGAAATTCCTTCCTATGATTCAAAAACACTTCGCGGGGATGCGCAGCATGTGGTTTGGGAGAGAGAATGACAAGAAGAGAATTAAGAGAAAACACGTTTAAGATGCTATTTCGCGTGGAGTTTCATAAGGCAGAAGAGATTCCGGAGCAGTTTACTTTATTTGAAGAAGAGATTGCCGGATTAAGTGATGAGGATCGCGCATATCTGACAGACAAGTGCAATGATATTTTTGCAAAAGTCGAAGAATTGGATGCAGCGATCAACGAAGTGTCGGAAAGCTGGAAGACGAGTCGTATGGGCAAGGTGGATCTTACTTTGATCCGTCTCGCAGTATATGAGATTCGTTATGAGGAGAGCATTCCCACCAAGGTTTCCATCAATGAGGCAGTAGAACTTGCCAAGAAATACGGCAATGACGGAACACCGGCATTTGTCAATGGAGTGTTAGCGAAGTTCGCATGACGAAGAATGTTTATTCGGTAGGACAGGTTAATAATTATATAAAAAATATGTTTGCACAGGATTTTATGCTTCACCATATCAGCATTCGCGGTGAGGTGTCGAATTGCAAGTATCATTCCAGCGGACACATTTACTTTACAATCAAGGATGATACGGGAACCATGAATGCCATCATGTTTGCCGGTAATCGAAGAGGCCTTACTTTCCCAATGAAGGAAGGAGATAAGGTTGTTGTAACCGGATCCGTAGAGGTCTATGAGCGAGATGGTCGTTATCAGGTGTATGCCAGAACGATTGAACTTGACGGAGCTGGAAATCTCTATCTTAAGTTCGAAGCATTAAAAAAGGAACTTGAAGAGATGGGGATGTTTGCACCGGAGTATAAGCAGCCGATTCCAAAGTATGCAAGGACAATTGGAATCGTGACCGCTCCGACCGGGGCCGCGATACAGGATATTCGTAATATTGCTGGAAGAAGAAATCCGTATGTGCAGTTAATTTTATATCCTTCACTGGTACAGGGAGAGGGAGCAGCAAGTTCCATTGTCAATGGAATCCATGCTATGGAACGTCTTGGCGTTGATGTCATTATTGTCGGAAGAGGCGGAGGATCCATCGAAGATCTTTGGGCATTTAATGAGGAAATCGTTGCCAGGGCTATTTTTGATTGCCCGATTCCGGTTATTTCGGCGGTTGGACATCAGACGGACTGGACGATTGCTGATTATGTAGCGGATCTGCGTGCACCGACGCCTTCGGCAGCTGCAGAACTTGCAGTATATGATTTCAGACAGACGAAGGAACAGCTTCATGCACTAAGAAATCAGTTTGCACGTGAACTTGACCGGAAGATGTCTGCGACAAAAACACGCCTGGAACACGATAAAATGCGTCTGAAATACTTAAGCCCCATGAATCGGCTGAATGAGAACAGACGCAGGGCGATGGACTATGAGGAGAAAATGAACCAGCAGATGCAGAACTTGATCCGGGAGAGACGACACACGCTTACACTTCTTGCGGGCAGTCTGGATGCACATTCACCTGCGAAAAAATTAAGCGGAGGTTATGCATTTGTTTCTGCATCGAGTGGAAAAGGTTTAAGGAGTGTTCATGAGGTGTCAGAAGGCAGTGATGTTGCAATCCATCTGCTGGATGGCGAGATTACGGCGAAAGTGAGCAGGATTACGGAATATGGAACAGAAAAATAATAAGAAAGAAATGGGACTTGAGGAGCGGTTCGCGGCTATCGAATTGATTCTGGATCAGATGGAAGACGAGAATGTTACGCTCGATGAGTCGTTTGAATTATATAAGAAAGGCATGGAGCAGATGAAGGCTGCCAATCAGGCTTTGGATCAGATTGAGAAGGCCATGCTTGTGATGAATGAATCCGGAGAGTTGGAGGAGTTTTGATGAATATTTCGGAGGAGATTACAAAGAGAGCCTCGGATATTGAGACAAGGATCAAAGGCTTTTTGCCTGAACAGTATGAATATCAGAAGACAATTGTTGATGCAATGTCATACAGTGTGCTTGCCGGTGGCAAGCGACTTCGTCCGATGCTTATGGAAGCGTCGTATCAGATGTTTGGCGGAGAAGGAGAAGAACTTGACGCTTTTATGGCTGCAATTGAGATGATTCACACCTATTCTCTGGTGCATGACGATCTTCCGGCGATGGATAATGATCTGTATCGCAGAGGTAAGAAGACAACACATGCAGTATATGGAGAAGCCATGGGCGTACTTGCTGGTGACGCGCTTCTGAACTTTGCATTTGAGACGGTTGCGGATGCCATGGTGCGAAGTGCCGGTGATATGCGTGTCGCAAAAGCGTTTGCAGTTTTGGCGAAGAAAGCCGGAATCTATGGAATGATCGGCGGTCAGGTTGTGGATGTGGAGAGTGAAAAGAAGGGACAACAGATTGACAGAGACTGTCTTGATTTTATATACCGGTTGAAGACAGGAGCTTTGATCGAGGCTTCACTTATGATTGGCGCAATCCTTGCAGGGGCGTCGGAGAAAGAGGTCTCGCTTATGGAAGAAGCCGGAACGAAGCTCGGACTTGCTTTTCAGATTCAGGATGATATATTAGATGTTACAAGTTCTCTTGAAGTGCTGGGCAAACCGATTGGAAGCGATGCACGCAATGAGAAGGCTACTTATGTAGCTTTCGAGGGACTTGAAAAGGCGGGGGCAGAGGTGGAACGTCTGTCACGGGAAGCCGTCGCAATATTGGACGGATTCAAAAGAGAGCATACGTTTCTGCGTGAATTATTTATGTATTTGATACATAGAGACCGCTAAAAGTTACGAGGTTGGAATGGTTTTAGATCAGATAAACGATGTCAATGACATAAAAAAACTGAATGAAGAAGAACTGGAAGCCTTGCGTGCGGAGATCCGGCAGTTCCTGGTGGAAAGCATTGCAAGAACCGGAGGACATCTTGCCTCGAATCTGGGTGTTGTGGAACTTACGATGGCACTGCATTTGTCCTTTGACCCGACGGTAGATAAGATTGTCTGGGATGTCGGACATCAGTCTTATACACACAAGATTCTTACCGGACGCAAGGGCGGATTTGTGAATCTGCGGGAATATGGTGGAATGAGTGGTTTCCCGAATACGGGGGAAAGTGATACCGATAGTTTTAATACCGGACATAGCTCAACATCCATTTCCGTGGGACTAGGACTTGCTGAGGCGAGAGAGATTACGGGTGAGAATTATCATGTAATCTCTGTGATCGGGGATGGAGCATTGACCGGAGGGATGGCGTTTGAGGCATTGAACAATGCTTCACATCTGAAGAGCAATTTTATTATTGTGTTGAATGATAACCAGATGTCAATTTCGGAGAATGTCGGAGGGATGAACCGGTATCTCAGTAATTTCCGTACCGCGGATGCATATCTGGATCTGAAGGATGGTGTGATCCAATCTCTTAGTAAGATTCCAATTTATGGAGAGCGGATGGTTAAGAAGATCCGTAATGCCAAAAGCGGCATCAAGCAGCTTTTTGTCCCGGGAATGTTTTTTGAGGAGATGGGACTGACCTATTTAGGCCCGGTAGACGGAAACAATATCAAGCAGATGCGTAAAATGTTTGGTGAGGCGAAGCGTGTGCGCGGCCCGGTGATCGTCCATGTACTCACGCACAAAGGGGAAGGTTACGGGCCGGCGGAGCGGCATCCGGCTCGTTTCCACGGGACAGCACCGTTTGACATCAATACGGGAGTTCCGCTCAGCAAGCAGAGCAAGGCACATTATACGGATGTGTTCTCAACTGTTATGAAGAAGATGGGCGAGCGGGAACCGAAGCTGGTTGCGATTACGGCAGCGATGGAGGATGGAACCGGATTGAAGCGATTCCATAATTTATATCCGGAACGCTTTTTTGACGTCGGAATCGCGGAGGAACATGCGGTAACCTTTGCCGCGGGTATGGCTAAGGCTGGTTTAAAACCTGTGTTTGCAGTATATTCATCTTTCCTGCAGAGAGCGTACGATCAGATTCTGCACGATGTTTGCCTGCAGAAGCTTCCGGTTGTGTTTGCAATTGATCGTGCCGGAATTGTAGGCAAGGATGGTGCAACACATCAGGGAATTTTTGATCTGTCCTATCTGTCTTCGATTCCGAATCTTACGATTATGGCGCCGAAGAATAAGTGGGAGCTTTCCGATATGCTTAAATTTGCGATTGCTGCGGATTATCCGGTCGCAATCCGTTATCCAAGAGGCGATGCGTGTGATCTGTGGAAGGAAATGCGTGCACCGATTGTGCAAGGCAGGTCGGAGGTGTTGTGCGAAGGCACGCATGTAGCGCTTTTTGCAATCGGAACTATGGTAGAGACTGCGTGGAAGGTTAAAGAACAGCTTGCGGAGCGAGACATTACGGCAACGGTTGTGAATGCCCGCTTTATGGCACCGCTCGATGAGAAAGCAATCCTTTCGGCGGCAGAAAAGTATCCTTTGATCGTGACAATGGAAGAAAATGTGGCAAGCGGCGGATTCGGAGAACATATCGCAGCTCTGCTGAAGGAGCATGAGGCGAAAGTGAAGGTGCTTCCGATAGCGATTGAGAATCGTTTTGTAGAACATGGTGATGTTGAGACGCTTCGCAGAGTGCTCGGCATCGATGAGAAGACAATAACCGATAGAATTTGTGAGGAATTATGAAGGAACGTTTAGATGTTTTGCTGGTAAGTCGTGGTCTTGCACCTTCGAGGGAGAAGGCGAAGACGATGATCATGGAAGGCAATGTATTTGTGAATAATAATCGTGAGGATAAGGCTGGAAGCACATTTCCGGATGACTGTCAGATTGAGGTTCATGGAAATACGTTGAAATATGTAAGTCGTGGTGGTCTTAAGCTGGAAAAGGCAATGACGCATTTTGGAATCGTACTGGATGGAAAAGTGTGTATGGATATCGGTGCATCGACCGGTGGATTTACGGACTGTATGCTGCAGAATGGCGCCAGTAAAGTATATTCGGTCGATGTCGGATACGGACAGTTTGCCTGGAAGCTGCGCCAGGATCCGCGTGTGGTCTGCATGGAGAAGACGAATATCCGCTATGTGACACAGGAAGATATTGATGATGCCCTTGATTTTGCTTCGGTGGATGTCTCATTTATCTCTTTGACAAAGGTTCTTGGACCTGCATATCAGCTTTTGAAGGCACATGGACAGATGGTCTGCCTGATCAAGCCTCAGTTTGAGGCCGGACGTGAGAAGGTCGGAAAGAAAGGTGTTGTCCGTGACAAGAGTGTACATGAAGAAGTAATTGAGAAAGTCATTGCATTTGCGTTGGAGACAGGATTTTCTGTGCATAATCTGGAATATTCGCCAATCAAGGGACCGGAAGGCAATATCGAATATCTTGTCTATATTGAAAAAAGTGAGGACGCTTCCGTGGATCCAATCGTGGATGTTCATGCGGTCGTGGAAGCAGCACATGGGGAGTTGGATAAGTAGATGCGCAATTTTCGATTGATTACGAATGCTTTTAAAGACAAAGATCTGCATCTGTCGCGTCGGATTGTTTCCTATATTGAGGACAAGGGCGGCAGAGCCGGAATCAGTGTCAGCAATATTGAAGGTGTTGTGGCAGAGGATTTTCCTCTTACGGACATTCCGGATGATACAGAGTGCATTATTGTGCTTGGTGGAGATGGAACACTGATTCGTGCTGCAACAAAAGTGGAATCACTTGGTATCCCTCTTATTGGTGTAAATCTTGGAACACTTGGTTATCTGTGCGAACTTGAAGAAACCAGTGTGTTTGCCGCAATTGACCGGCTGATGTCCGATCAGTTTACCATTGAAGAACGCATTATGTTGAGTGCACAGATTGACGGAAGTGCGCGTACACAGTTTGCACTCAATGATGTTGTCATACATTGGACAGGAGATCTGTCGATGCTGCAGCTTCAGGTGTATGTTAATGGTAATTTCCTGACCACCTATCATGCAGATGGAATTATTGTTGCAACACCAACGGGATCGACCGGATATAATCTGTCAGCAGGAGGTCCAATCGTTGATCCAAAGTCCAAAATGCTTCTTCTGACACCGATCAACGCACATGATCTGAATGGACAAAGTATTGTTCTGAGTGCGGATGATGTTGTAGAAATTGAGATGGGAAGCAGACGTTTTCAGAAAGACGAGAAAGCGTGTGTCAGCTTTGATGGAGATACAACGATTCATATGAAGGTTGGCGACAGGCTTAAGGTTGCGAGAGGCAAAAGTGTCATACAGATCTGCAAGTTGAACAATCAAAGCTTTCTTGAGATACTTCGCAAGAAGATGCAAAGATAGGAGAAGGATTATGAAGACAAGACGACAGGCGAAAATACTTGAATTGATCCAGCAGAATAATGTGGAGACACAGGAGGAATTATCGGCGTATCTTGAACGTGAAGGATATCAGGTTACACAGGCAACGGTATCACGCGATATTCGCGAATTAAAGCTGACCAAGATTGCAACGGACAATGGAAGACAGAAATACGCTGTAATTGCGGATTCAGACACGGGAATGCTTGAAAAATACGCGCGTGTTCTCAGAGAAGGCTATGTGTCTATGGATATCGCACAGAATATCCTCGTGATCAAGACGGTATCTGGTATGGCAAGTGCGGTTTGTGCAGCGATTGATGCGATGAAGATGAACGAAGTGGTTGGTTCGATTGCAGGCGATGATACCTTGATCTGCATTATCCGAACGAACGATGATGCGGTCAAAACTATGAAGAAGCTTCGCAAGATTGTAGAGTAAGGAAAAAGACATATACATACTTTGGGAGAGTAGAAGGAGAATATATGTTACAAAATCTGCATGTGAAGAATCTGGCACTTATAAATGAAACAGAAGTTGAATTTAAGGATGGACTTAATATTCTGTCCGGAGAGACAGGTGCCGGTAAATCAATTATTATCGGATCCATTAATTTGGCGCTTGGTGAAAAAGTACAAAAGGAAATGTTGCGCGACAATGCTGACACGGCTTTGGTTGAACTTGTATTTTATGTGGAGAATCCGGCTACACTTGAAGCCGTTCGGGCACTGGGGATTGAAGTGGAAGATGAGACGATCATCTTAAGCCGGAAGATTACGGCGGGACGTGCGATTGCCAGAATCAATGGGGAAGCCGTATCAGCGTCCAAGATGAAGGAAGCTGCGGCACTGCTGATCGATATTCATGGTCAGCATGAGCATCAGTCACTCCTTTCGAAACGCAAGCATTTAGAAATATTGGATCTGTTTGCAAAGGATCTGCTAAGGGAACAAAAACAGAAGCTTTCCGTTTGTTATCGCGAGTATCGTAAACTTCTGGATGAATTGGAACAGTCGGATTCTGACACGGAGGAGCGTGCAAGAGAATTGTCGTTTCTTGAATATGAAGTGAAAGAAATCGAGGATGCAAATCTGACACTGGGGGAAGACGTTGAACTGGAGGAACAGTTTCGAAAATATTCAAACGGAAAGAAGATCCTTGATGCGATTCATGTGGTACAGGCGGCAACCGCGGAAGAGGACGAGAGTGCTTCGGAGCGTATCAGCCGTGCGGTAAGAGAATTGGCTGGTGTGTCCGGATATGACAAACGGGTCGAAGAATTAGAAAATCAGCTGACGGAAATTGACAATCTGCTTGGAGATTTCAATCGTGAGGTGGCGTCTTATCTTTCGGAAGAAGAGTTTGATAACGAGACCTATTTTGAGATTGAAAAGAGACTTGATTTCATCAATCATCTGAAATCCAAATATGGAAACTCCATAGAGCAAATATTAGAGTCTTACAATAGTAAGTGCGAACGCATAGCAGTATTAAAAGATTATGATGAATATTTAAATCAACTTTTAAGTAAAATCAATCATAAAAAGCAAGAACTCACACAACTTTCGGATGAGGTGTCTGCAATTCGTCAGAAAGAGAGTGTTGTGCTCACGAATGCAATCCGCCAGGCTTTAATGGATCTGAATTTTCTGGATGTCCGTTTCACGATGGAATTTCGTAAAATTGATTTTACCGAAAACGGAACCGATGAAGTTGAATTTATGATATCGACCAATCCGGGCGAGCCTTTAAAACCACTTGGCAAAGTTGCTTCCGGAGGAGAACTTTCGCGTATTATGCTTGCAATCAAGACGGTTCTTGCGGAGAATGATCACATTGAAACATTGATATTTGATGAGATTGATAGCGGAATCAGTGGGCGTACGGCACAGATGGTTTCCGAGAAGATGAATGAACTCGGCAGATCGCATCAGATCATATGCATCACACATCTTCCGCAGATCGCAGCCATGGCAGATACGCATTTTCTGATTGAAAAATCGGTTGAGAACGATACAACCGTATCGCATATTCATGAGCTGTCGGATGAGGAAAGTGTACAGGAGCTTGCCCGTATGCTTGGTGGGGTTGAAATTACAGACAAGGTTGTCGAAAATGCCCGCGAAATGAAGAAAATGGCTTACATGAAAAAGTAATATTGATCGCATACTATTCTTAGTTTTGGAAACGGAGATATAGTATGCGATCTTTTTCGGTAAAGTTATTTAAAAATATAATCTTGATTTATTTATGCGCTCTTATCTGCTTTGTTTATACGTCGATGATGGATGCAATACCGGAACATGTTTATATGGAAGAGGGAAGTACCTTGTCCCTGTCACGTAAAATTCCGGTTGAAGTGGTTGCATGTGAGAATCATAGCATCTACTCATCGAAAGATATTGGATGTAGTACCTATGAGAGCTTGCTTGCAAGAAAAAAGGCGGATGGGAATGAAACGCTTACAATTGGTCAGCATAAGATGATTTGTTACCTGTTCGGTATATTTCCAATCAAGGAAGTCGAAGTTTCGGTGATTAAAAGTACGAATTTAAGACCATCCGGACATGTGGTTGGAATTTATGGCATTACAAACGGTGTCTTTGTACTTGGGAGCAGTCCGGTTGAACTTGCTGACGGAACCTTCCGTCAGCCGGCAGAACATGTCCTTTTTCCGGGGGATTATATTCTGGCAGTAAATCATCATGCTGTCACGTCCAAAGAAGACCTGACAGTGCTGATTCAGAAAAACGAAACAGTATCCATGGTTCTTACGATTCTACGCGGAAATGAACAGATTGACGTATCTGTGACACCTGTTCTTGCAAAAACAGGTGAGAACAACAAATTAAACTATATGCTTGGAATCTGGGTCAGAGATGATATGGCAGGCATCGGAACGATGACATATTATGATGATAACGGAAATTATGGTGCACTGGGACATGGAATCGGAGACGGAGAGACCGGAGAGTTGTTAAAGCTGGATAAGGGGTATCTGTATGAGGCGGATATTCTCGGAATTAAGAGAGGGCAAAGAGGCGATCCGGGAGAACTGGAGGGCGTCATAAGTTATCGTAAGACAAGTATGCTTGGAACCGTAAGACAAAATAGCGATATCGGAATATACGGAAAATTAAATGATGAATATATAAATGAAATAAAGGACGAGAATAAACCCTATTTGCTGGGATTCAAACAGGACTTAAAGACAGGGGAAGCCTATATTATATCCGATGTATCCGGTGAGAGGCAGGCCTATCATATTATGATGGATGCATTTGATTATTCCCCTTCTGACCGGAATAAGGGAATTCATTTTTATGTGGATGACGAAAGACTTCTTAGTCTGACCGGGGGAATCGTGCAGGGAATGAGTGGAAGCCCCATCATCCAGGATGGACGCATTGTTGGGGCTGTAACTCATGTATTGATTCAGGATAGTTCAAGAGGATATGGTATCTTTATCGATGAAATGTTAAGTCAAAAATAAATTAACGAATATATTGTGATAGAACCGATAGATCTTCGCATGTGTCGATGTCTTTCAATTCCTCTGCGACTTCTGTCTGAACTTTTCTGCAAAGTTGTATGTGTTGTGATACGACCATGCTTCCACCGGATTTTGGAGGGAGAGATTTCAATTCATGGAAGAAACGGGCAGGAAATATCACCGGAGAACCGGTGCGATTCCCGAAACATGTTCTCCAGATGAAAGAAGGCTCATTTTGAGAACAAAGAAGAAGCGCGGCAATGGAATCCGGCCTTATCAGAGGTTGATCGGCAGGTAAGAAGGCGCATCGGTCAATCCCGGGTTCGATGGATTGTAATCCCTTCCTTATCATATCACTGCGAAGAGGAGATTGATGGAGCAGAACCGGAATATTTTGTTTGTGGCACAAATCTTCAATTTCCGGATGAATGGTAACAACAAGCTGTTTACAGAACAGCCCTTTACTTGCATCGATTGCCCACTGAATCAGTGGTTTGCCTCCAAAATCAATCAGAAGTTTATTACTGCCAAAACGTTTTCCCTGTCCGGAAGCCATAATGATACAGCCGCTTTTTCCATATGGCTGATCCAGATCAATGACCAAGGTATCGCTTCTTTGGCGAAGCTTCCATATAAAAGCAAGATTCTGTTTCCGGACTACCATAAGAAGATGTTTATGTTCCATAAGTTCATATATGGTATTCAGGTATTCCGGAACCGCGTCTTCGAGATAACCGATCTCATCAATGCTGATCCACTCGGATGCCACTTCCTTAAGAGCGTTCAGAAAAGAAATTCCTTTTGAGAGAAAAGCTTCTTTTATCGGTTTCATAAGATTTTCGGTTCTAGATGGATCCGGCTCATATTTTCCGATCATAGTTGTTTCACCGGTCCGGTTATTCTTCAAATAGACACCTTGTTGTGGAACCGCATAAGTAGTGATTCCGGGGATAGGAAAAGAGAAAAGTCCTGAGAGCAGTGTTGTTTTCCCGCAGCCCCTGCTTCCGGTTAAGATGATATGTCTGCATCCGCTATTCTGAAAAGATCTCCATATACAGTCTGTTGTTAGCCTGGATACAGGCATTCCTATAGGTTTCATATTTTTTCAGCCATTCCTTTCCTTCTGGTGTCAGTGTACTGCCTCCACCGGATCGCCCGCCGACACTTCGTGTAGTAAGTGAAAATCCAAGCGCCTCCTCTGCATGCCGTATCATTCGCAGCGCCTTGGTATATGCAAGCCCCATAGAAATAGAAGCTGCGCGCAGCGAACCTGTTTCTTCAATGGCGTGTAAGAGAAGACAGGGACCTTCGCCAAAAAATTTTTCTCCATGTTCATCAAAAAAAGTGATCTTTGTGGCTGCCCTCAAAAATATCATCCTCCTTTAACATTACAAGCCGTTTTTGCCCATTGTGGGTTGTTAACTCTTTAATACTGATTGTACCATAAATTTCCGAAAGAAGCTGCTCCGTTTTGGAGATGGGGGTATGGAACGGACGGATTTCACCAATCAGTTTTTTCCCGGATAAAACAAGAAGCAGGTCGCAGTAATTGAGCGCAAGTGAACTGTCGTGCAGTGTGATCAATGCAATCCCCTGATTCTTTTGAATCTTTTGACGCAAAAGGCCGATTGCCTGATAACGGAATCGAAAGTCCAGAGCGCTTTCCGGTTCGTCTAAAAGAAAAAGTCTGCGATCACACGCAAATGTGCGTGCCAGAAGAACAAGCTGTTTTTGTCCTGCGCTCAGATTCATGAAATTATCATTGATACGTCCATCCTGACCCACAAGTTCAAGTGCATCAGCGGCTTTTTGTTTCATTTGTTTTGTTGGGGACTGCAAAAGTTTTAAATCCGGATTAAATCCCATTAAAACCACTTCCATGACCGAAAGATCTATGGAGATACTGTTTTGCTGTGGAATATATCCGCAGCAAAGGGCACGTTCCCTTGCGGTAAGTGATTCCAGAATCTGGTCATTAAACTGACATTCTCCCTTGTGCGGAAGAAGACCGGCAATTGCTTTTAGTAAAGTCGTTTTACCACATCCGTTGCCGCCGAGGATTCCGGCTATGGTTCCGCCTGGTACGGAAAAACTGATATCATTCAGAACGGTTTTCTTTTGATATCCGCATATGATGTTTTTCACAGTCAGTTCGTTCATGAGGATTTCCTCCTTAAACAAAGATAAATCAGCACGGGTGCTCCAATCAGACTTGTAAAAATACTTACCGGCAATTCTGTGGAAGCGATGCTTCGAGCCAGAATATCGCCAAGTGTGAGCAGACACCCGCCGATGAGTCCGCTGGTCAGCATGGTAGAGATTCGATTGCTTTTGAGCAGCATCCGTGCACCATGGGGAGCTAATAGAGCGATAAAACTGATCAGTCCGGTCATGCTGATGACACTGGCGGTTGCAAGAGTGGCAATGATCAGAACAAGAAGGCGCATTCGCCGGACGTCGACGCCGAGCATGCGTCCTTCATGATCGTCCAGGGATAGTAAAATAATCTGACGATATAACAAAAACAGGCAGATCATGCAAATGATGCATAAAACGATATTAAAGCGAATGGAATAAAGATTGATTCCGTTCAGGCTTCCCATAATCCAGTATTCGATGGAAGCAAGTTGCTTTTCAGGATCTGCAAGTAATTTCAGGACGATCAGAATCGTCTGTGCGAGACTGTGTACAGCAATACCTGCAAGCACAATGCTTTTGCCGTCTTTATCTTCCGTCAATGAGGAGAGAGAAAGGGCAAGAATTACACAACAAACAGCCCCCGCAAAAGCAGAGGCTGTAATAGCAAATGTCCCGGATAAAAACAGGATACCAAATGCGGCACCCGCGCTGGCACCGGAAGATACACCGATGATATCCGGAGAAGCAAGCGAATTCCTGAAAATTGTCTGATAGACAAAGCCTGCAACTCCAAGAACAAAGCCACCGGAAGCACCGATTACGGCACGGCTTGCGCGCAATGTGAGAAAAACGTTCCATTGCATCGGATCCCCGGAAAGAATTCCCGAAAGTGTCAGGGGATATTTACCGATGAAAAGGGAAGCGATGGTAAGGAGCAGTAACAGAATGCTTCCGATGATTATATAGAGATTAGTTTTGACTTTCGATATCATAGAACGTTCCATAATAGTTGTCGGATTCCGTTGTGTAGGTATCGGCAGAAATCTGATCCGGATGAAGGATTCCGGCAAGCCATATGCTTGCAAGAATACTGGCTGGAACCGGACTGTCTAATGCCTCAATCTCTCCGGGAACGGCATAAACCTGCTTGTTTTTTACCGCAGTACAGTTCTTCAGATTCGGATCATTTAAAACATCTTCCACGGTATATTCTGCATCGGATGCAAGAATGATATAGGATGGATCCCATGACAGAAGCTGCTCGTAACTGATATTTGCCCAATAGGTATCCGTAATTTCTTCCGCTGCATTTACGGCACCGGCCAGTTCGATCATTTGGGACTGGTACATGGATGGTCCGGCTGTGGAAAGAAGAGAAGAATTGCCGGCCAGATATACGGTAGGTTTATCAACGGAATCAAGTTTTGAAGCGAGCATATCACTTTGTTCATTTATGTATGAAATAAGTTCATCCGCCTTTGCTTTTGTGTTTGTTACAGTAGAAATCAATGTGATCATTTCCTCCAGCTGTTCCTGATTTTCAGGATTAACAAGCAATACAGGAATATTGAGTTCGGAAAGACTCTGGGCGGCATCTTTTAATTTTAAAGGCAGAATAACAAGATCCGGGTTTAAAGATGCACATGTTTCCAGATTGAATTCTTTTGCAGTGCCGACGTTCGGCAACTCAAGAAATTCCGGAGCAGCCATCTTATAGATCGGACGCGTATCTGCCTTTGCTTCAATACCTGTCACTTTGTCACTCAGCCCAAGAGCAATCAGAAGGCTTGAAGGAATGTAGTAGCCGCTGACAATTTTTTCCGGTTCTTTTGTAAAAGTAACCTCACGTCCGGCCTGATCCGTTACTGTGACAGGATAAGCTGTCTCAGACAGATCGGTGGATGCCGCCTCCTGTGTTGACGGAGTTGTGTCTTCCACGGATGTTGTTTCGGTATTGTTTTGAATCGGCATCGTGGAAGAAGTTCCGCAGCCGCTGTTTACAAACAGAAGTAAAACAGCGAGCAGGAGTGATACATATCTGGTTAATTGCTTTTGAATTTTGGTTTTCATAGTTCACCTCTCGTTGTGTTTTTAATAATACAACGATATTGTAGCAAAGCATCTTTTCATACGCAAGTATTTTTATTATAATGTTGAATAAGTGATGGCTAAAATAATATAAGAAGGAGCGCTTATGATAACTATTCAAAATTATGTCCGTCCAAAGAGCCTTGAAGAAGCATATGAGCTGAACCAGAAGAAAAGCAGCCATATTATTGGCGGTATGCTCTGGATGAAAATGCAGAATCGTCTGATCCCGACAGCAATCGATTTGTGCGGGCTTGGATTAGATACGATTGAAGAGACCGAGGAGGAGTTTTTGATCGGTGCCATGGTGCCGCTTCGCAAACTGGAAATGAATAAAGGGTTAAACCATGCTACGCAGGGAGCTGTCCGGAATGCATTAAAGGATATTGTCGGCGTACAATTTCGTAATGTTGCGACCATTGGAGGCAGTATCTGGGGCAGATTCGGATTCTCGGATGTATTGACGGTTTTTCTTGTTATGGATGCGGAGGTCGAGTTGTTTCATTCCGGACGTATTCCCCTTCGTGATTTTGTGGAAATGATGCCGGATCGTGATATTCTGGTCCGCCTGATCGTCAGGAAAAGCCGGGGGACATTTGCTTATGCTTCGGTTCGTAACCAGAGTACGGATTTCCCTGTAATCGCATGTGCAGCTTCTGTGGTGGATGGAGAGTATCGTTTTGCTGCAGGTGCAAGACCCCAAAAAGCGATGCTTCTAACGGATGAAGCGCATCTGTTTTCCGGTGGATTGTCGGATGATTCGATTGCAGCCTTTGCAAAATATGCGGCAGAACGGATTCCTACCGGCAGCAATATCCGTGCCCATGCAGATTACCGGTCCCGTCTGATCGGAGTACTTTGTAAACGATTGTTTGATACCATAAAGGAGGCACAGTGATGGAAGTCTGTATTCATGTTAATAACAAAGCGATTAAGCAACAGATTGAACCGGATCTTCTTTTGATCGATTTTTTGAGGCAGCATGGCTGCTATAGTGTAAAACGTGGCTGCGAGTCTGCCAACTGCGGACTGTGCACGGTTCTGATGGATGAAGTGCCGGTTCTGTCCTGTTCCATTCTTGCAGCAAGAGCAGATGGACATGCTGTACAAACGCTGGAAGGCTTACAGGAGGAAGCAGCGGAATTTGTTACTTATATTGCAGCGCAGGGAGCGGATCAATGTGGATTTTGCAATCCGGGGTTTGTCATGAATACGATTGCGCTGCTGCGCGAGAATCCGGATCCGACCGACGATGAAATCCGGGCATTTCTTGCAGGAAATCTGTGCAGATGCTCGGGATATGAAGGACAGCTCCGTGGCATCCGCAACTATCTGGACAGCAGGAAGCAGAAGAATAAAGGAGGCAGTCATGGAGCATAAAGAATATCAGACAGTTCACAAGTCGATTCCCAAAAAAGATGCGATGCAGCTTCTTTTAGGAAAACCGGTTTATGTGGATGATATCACGGGTGACGCGCTGACCGTTAAACTTCTCAGAAGTACGAAGGCAAACGCGATTGTCGAAGATGTCCAGACCTCTGTTGCGCAAAAGGTACCTGGGATTGTAGCTATCTACACCTGGAAAGATGTTCCGAAGCATCGTTTTGCGATCGCCGGGCAGACGTATCCGGAACCCTCCCCATATGACCGTCTGATCATAGACCGTCACGTGCGGTTTGTCGGGGATGTGGTTGCAATTATTGCAGCGGAAGATGAGAAAGCTGCTTTAAAGGCGCTGAAACTGATCAAGGTAACCTATCGTGAATTGGAGCCGGTTTTGGATTTCCATAAGGCAAAAGATAATGAAGTACTCGTTCATCCGGAAGAGGACTGGTTTCCGCCTGTCGAGGTGGGAGGGGATTCCAAACGGAATCTGGTTGCCTCCGGAATCGATGGAAACGGAGACATTGATGCCGTTCTGGCTGATTGTGACGAGGTGCTTGATCACACCTACCATATGCGCGCATTCAGTCAGGCGATGATGGAAACATTCCGGACATATACGAGCCTTGATCGGTATGGCAGACTGCATGTGATCTCATCCACCCAGATCGTCTTTCACGTAAGACGAATCTTATCGAATGCATTGGGAATTAAAAAAAGCATGATACGTGTGGAAAAGCCGCGTATCGGCGGTGGATTTGGAGCAAAACAGACAGCGGTCAGTGAAGTATACCCTGCGTTTGTTACCATGAAAACAGGTAGACCGGCAAAACTTATTTTTACCAGAGAAGAGGCTATGACTGCAGGATCTCCACGGCATGAGATGGAAGTACGCGTACGTCTTGGTGCCAACCGGGACGGACATATCCGTGGACTGGATCTGTATACTCTTTCCAATTCCGGTGCTTACGGTGAACACGGACCGACAACCGTAGGATTGAGCGGACATAAATCGATTCCGCTTTATACCGGAGGACTTGAAGCGCATCGTTTTGCATATGATGTGGTTTATACAAACACGATGGCGGCCGGAGCTTATCGCGGATATGGGGCAACGCAGGGCATTTTTGCTGTGGAAACCTGCGTGAATGAACTGGCGGAACAACTCGGAATAGACCCTACGGTTATCCGTGAACAGAATATGGTTCGCGAAGGCATGAAGATGCCTGCTTATTTTGGCGAGACTGCAAATGCCTGTGCTCTTGACCGGTGCATGAAAAAATGTAAAGAATTGTTTCATTGGGATGAGAAATATCCGGTACGGGATATGGGAAACGGAAAAGTCAGATCTGCCGGTGTTGCGATGGCAATGCAGGGATCGGGCATTTCGAATGTGGATGTCGGATCGGCAACGATCAAACTTGCGGATGACGGAACCTTTAACCTGATCATCGGTGCTGCAGACATGGGAACCGGGTGCGATACGATTCTTGCACAGATGGTTGCGGAATGCATGGAATGTCCGGTTGAGGATGTTGCAGTATTCGGCGCCGATACGGATGCGTCGCCTTATGATTCCGGTTCTTATGCATCTTCCACAACCTATGTTACAGGCAAAGCAGTAGAAATTGCCTGTGCGGAATTGAAAGAGAAGCTTTGTGCGATCGCTGCCGGAATGCTTGACTGCAATCCGGATGAAATGATATATGAGAACAGGCAGGCGTGCAATGTGCATACGGGACAGACGGTCTCACTTGAAAAAATCAGTGTGAAGGATCAGGTCTCAAACAATATTGCGGCAGTTGCCACAGCAACGCATTCCTCTCCGGTATCGCCGCCGCCATACATGGTCGGAATGGTAGAAATCGAACTGGATCTTTTTACCGGTGAAACAAAAATTTTAAATTATACTGCAGTTGCCGACTGCGGTATTGCAATCAATCCGGCTTTGGCAAGGGTTCAGGTAGAGGGTGGAATTGTGCAGGGCATCGGCCACACCTTGTTTGAAAATGTAACTTATGACCGAAACGGTCGTCTGAATGAGACGAATTTCATGCAGTATAAGATACCGACCCGACTGGATATGGGACAACTTCATGTAGAATTTGAGAACAGTTACGAAGAGACGGGACCGTTTGGTGCAAAATCACTCGGAGAAATTGTAATTAATACTCCGGCACCGGCAATTGCTCATGCAATTTATCGTGCAACCGGCGTATGGCACAGGGAACTTCCGATTACTCCGGAAAAGATTCTTATGTCTATGCCTGAAAATAAACAGCTATGAGGAGAACACATATGAAAAAGATTTTAAAGTTATCGGATACTGCCTTTCAGATGGAGGGAAAAATGCCTTTGTCACAGGCTATTCCACTCGGACTTCAGCATGTGCTGGCCATGTTCGTCGGAAACCTGACACCGCTTCTTATTATTACAGGAACTTGCGGACTGGCGGGCGGAGAGTTTGCCGATTTACAGCTTTCCCTGCTTCAGAATGCAATGCTGATTGCCGGCATTGTCACACTTGTACAGCTTTTTACCATTGGACCGGTAGGAGGTCGCGTGCCGATCATCATGGGCACATCTTCCGGATTTATCGGTGTGTTCAACAGTGTTGCGACATCGATGGGAGGAGGAGTCCTTGCCTATGGAGCCATCATGGGAGCTTCGATTATCGGCGGATTGTTTGAGACCGTTTTAGGATTTTTCTTAAAGCCGCTGCGCCGGTTTTTCCCCGCAGTTGTAACCGGTACGGTTGTTATGTCAATCGGACTTAGCCTGATTTCCGTTGGAATCAATTCATTTGGTGGTGGAAATAATGCAGCGGATTTCGGCTCGATGGAAAATCTGTTACTGGCGTTGTTTGTACTTGCTGTTATTTTATTCTTTAAACATTTTACAAAGGGATTTTTCAGTTCCTCATCCATTTTACTCGGCATTGTTTTCGGATACATAGCGGCATTTATTATGGGGATAGTTTTACCTACAACAGGGATTAATGCAGATGGTGTGGAATATACGAAAGCGTGGGTTCTAAACTGGGACAAGGTTGCAGATGCTTCCTGGTTCGAAATCCCCAAATTTATGCCGGTTAAACCTGTTTTTGATCTGAGAGCCATACTTCCGGTTCTTATTATGTTTATTGTGACTGCTGTTGAAACGGTAGGAGATATTTCCGGCGTGATGGAAGGCGGACTCGGAAGAGAGGCAACGGATAAGGAGCTTTCCGGTGGAGTTATGTGTGACGGACTTGGATCTTCGTTCGCTGCATTATTCGGTGTACTGCCAAATACTTCGTTCAGCCAGAATGTCGGTCTTGTAACGATGACGAAGGTCGTCAATCTGTTCGCATTGTCAACGGGAGCAATCTTTTTGATTCTGTGCGGACTATGTCCGAAGCTTGCAGCATTGATCTCCATTATGCCACAATCGGTTCTTGGCGGAGCCGCGGTCATGATGTTTTCTTCGATTGTTATCAGTGGTATTCAGCTGATTACCAAAAATCCGTTAAATGCCAGAAATCTATCCATCGTTTCTGTGGCACTCGGTGTTGGATACGGAATGGGATCAAATCCTGGTATTCTTGCCAATGCACCACAGCTTGTGCAGCTTGTATTCGGTGGATCCGGAATTGTGCCGGCGGCACTTGTTGCGATCCTTTTGAATATCATTCTTCCAAAAGAAAAAGAAGCGTAAAAAGTAAGGTCTTCCGCATCTGCGGAAGGCCTTTTGCATTTTTATGCAATTTTCTATGAAAAAACAGTATAAAAATGTTTCATTATTTAAAAAAATATTGTAGAATAGAGGTAATTTGGCGGATTCCTTAGAATCCAGGAAGGAAACAGTTATGAGAAAAATGCAAATGAGAAAACGTTCGCTTGCAGTCATGCTTCTTGCAGCCCTGATGCTGCTTACGCTTACAGCCTGCGGACAAAAGAAAGAGGATACGGCTTCGCAAAAGACCATATCCGGAGTTGACGATCTCGAAGGTTCAAAGATCGGTGTACAGATCGGTACGGTGGGTGATACTTATGCTTCCGATTATGAAGGCGACGATGCGGGAACAGAAGTCGTGCGCTATAATAAGGGCGCTGATGCCGTACAGGCCTTGAAGCAGAATAAGATTGACAGTGTCATTATTGATGAGCAGACAGCAATCGCATTCGTTGACAAAAATCAGGAACTTAAGATTCTTGATGAAGAGTTTACAAATGAAGAATATGCAATCTGTGTCGCTAAAGACAATGATGATCTCTTGAATAAGATCAATGGTGCACTAGATGAAATCAAGCAGGACGGAACCTTGCAGAACATCATCAACAACTATATTGGTGATGATGCAGGAAAAACTCCGTATGTATCACCGGATGATGTGACAAGAGACAATGGAACCCTCACGATGGCGACAAACGCTGCTTTTCCACCATATGAGTATTATGAGAATGGAAAAATTATCGGAATTGATGCAGAGATGGCGCAGGCAATCTGCGACAGGCTTGGCATGAATCTCGTGATTTCGGATATGGAATTTGATTCCATCATTGCTGCGGTGCAATCCGGTAAAGCGGACTTTGGAGCGGCCGGTTTAACCGTTACGGAAGATCGCTTAAAGAATATTGATTTTTCTGAATCCTATACAACTTCAAAACAGGTTATTATCGTAAATACCGGTGAAAAAGTTACAAAACAGGGATTTGTACAGAAGTTTCAACAGGTGTTTATAGAAAAGGGACGCTGGAAGTACATTCCAAAGGGTCTCGGCATCACAATCCTTATTACACTATTTGCGGGATTGATCGGTATTATGCTTGGGTTTGTATTTGCAATCATTCGTGTTGCCAACGACCGCAATGAAGAAAAGTCGATCGGTATACGCATTTTAAATGTGCTGGTTAAAATCTATCTGACCATCTTTAGAGGAACTCCTATGATGGTTCAGCTTCTTATCGCTTACTTTGTTGTTTTTGCTACTGTAAAAGCAAATCCGGTCATGACAGCCATCATTGCATTTGGATTGAATTCCGGCGCATACGTTTCGGAAGCAATCCGTGCGGGAATTATGTCGGTTGAAATCGGACAGTTTGAGGCAGGACGAAGCCTTGGATTTACATATGGACAGACCATGCGCCATATTATCCTTCCGCAGGCAGTTAAGAACTCGCTTCCTGCAATCTTTAACGAGTTTATTGCTTTGTTGAAGGAGAGTGCGATCGTTGGATACATTGGTCTTGTCGATCTGACGAAGGCCGGAGATATCATCCGAAGCAATACCTATGAGGCATTCATGCCACTGATTGCAGTAGCACTCGTATACCTTGTGATCGTTATGTTTATGACATCCATGGTTGGTCGTCTGGAAAGGAGACTGAAAAAAGATGCAAGATAGAGAATTATTGATTGAAGTAAAAGATTTATGTAAATCATATGGGGATCACATGGTCCTCGAAAATTTGAACACGAATATCTATCGTGGTGAAGTGATCGCCATCGTTGGTCCTTCCGGCTGTGGTAAGTCCACGTTTTTACGTTCACTTAATTTATTGGAACATCCGGAAGCAGGACAGATTATTTTTGAGGGAACGGATCTTCTTGACAAGAAAACGAATATTAATGAAGTGCGTCAGAAGATCGGCATGGTGTTTCAGCAGTTTAATCTGTTCCCGAATATGACGGTGAAAGAAAATATCATGCTTGCTCCGATGAAGCTGAAAAATGTCTCGAAAGAAGATGCGTCGAATGAAGCGATGCGTCTTTTGGAGAGGGTTGGACTTTCGGAAAAAGCAGATGCTTATCCGAGTACTTTATCCGGTGGACAGAAGCAGCGTATCGCGATCGCGCGTACGATGGCAATGAATCCGGATGTGATTCTTTTCGACGAGCCGACTTCCGCACTTGATCCCGAGATGGTGGGAGAGGTTCTCGCAATCATGAAGGAACTTGCGGAGGACGGAATGACCATGATCGTTGTTACGCATGAGATGGCTTTTGCCCGGGAAGTTGCGAACCGTGTGCTTTTCATTGATGAGCGAAATATTCAGGAGGATACGGATCCGGAGAATTTCTTTGACCATCCAAATAATGCAAGATTACAGGAATTCCTTTCTAAAGTGAGATAGTATTAAAAAATAAAATAAATATGAAATAAAAATAAACACCGGCAAATTACTTGACGCAGTAATTTGCCGGTGTTATTATTTAACGCGCGCAAATACATAACAGTGTTAACAAATAAATAGGAATGGAGTAGAAGATGGGAACAGCGTATGAAGAATTGTTTCAGGCGATGAGCCAATTTCGTAAACTTAAGTTTAGTGATATGTTTCCGAATATCAGCCGGGCAGAGTTTTTTACGATGAGTATGATTATGGATAAAGGGAAAGAAGGACAGATGACGATTTCTGAGCTCGCTGCAAAGGCCGGGGTGCTTCCACCTGCAGTATCGCGGACGCTTAGAGGGTTAGAAGAAAAAGGATATATTGAGCGTAATGTCAACAAAAAGGATCGCAGAAATACTTATGTTGAACTGACACCGGAAGGTGAGAAGATTACACTTGAAGTCAGAGAGACGATGCGCGAATACGGACGCGCGGTCATGGAGCAGGTTGATGAAGACGAAATCAGACGTCTGGTTACTTATTTGAATCACATATATGAGATTGCAGATCAGGAACTGAAGGCTAGAAAGGTAAAAGGCAGAAAGGAGCAGGAGAATGAAGAGCATATTTAAAAACATGCTTCCGTATTGGAAGACGATTGTGATTGTGATCGCTTTGCTTTTTGTGCAGGCGTGGTGTGATCTGTCTCTTCCGGCATATACATCGGATATTATTGATGTTGGAATCCAGAATAATGGTGTAGAACATGTGGTGCCGGAGTCACTTACAGAAGATGAATTTAAGATGGCACAGTTTATTATGACGGAGGATGAGTGTAAAACATGGGAGAGCCTTTACACGCTTAAAGACGGCATCTATGAGCTTTCTGAGAAATCCGAAAAGAAGCTGGATAAAGTTGATGAACAGATGGTACTTCCTCTGATCATGAACTATCAGATGAGTGCGATGGAGGAGGATACCTTTAAGGATCTTATCGCAAAACAGATGGGCAAAGACGAATCGGAGCTTGCAGATCTTACCGTTGAGCAGATTGGTCAGATGCTCGGCACAGACCTGAAATCGTTTCAACAGGAAAAAGAGGACGATGACGGAAATAAGTATGAAGCTACCTGTGTGGATGTACGCCCGATTTTTGCAACGATGCTGGAAAACAAGATGATGGATAAAGATACGATTCTTTCGATGCGTGACAGCATGGAAGATACGATCGACACGATGGGAAGTTCTCTTGTGAAGGCGATGGGAGTTGCCTATGCGGTATCCTGTGATAAGGCAGCCGGACTTGATGTGGATCATATCCAGAAAAGCTATCTGCTATCTGCCGGACTTAAGATGGTAGGTATGGCATTTTTGATGGGAATAGTTACAGTACTGGTCGGACTGTTTGCTTCAAGAGTCGGTGCCGGAATCGGTATGACACTTCGAGGAAAAGTATTCAAGCAGGTCGTTGGATTTTCAAATGCGGAGATGGATAAGTTCTCGACCGCTTCTTTAATCACAAGAAGTACGAACGATATCCAGCAGATACAGATGGTTTCTGTTATGCTGCTTCGAATGATCGCATATGCGCCGATCCTTGGAATCGGTGGTGTGTTAAAAGTAATGCAGACCGGTGCGGGAATGGGTTGGATCATTGTCCTTGCAATTGTTGTTATCTTAGGCTATGTTATGGTTCTTATGTCTGTGACAATGCCGAGGTTTAAGCTGATGCAGAAACTTGTGGATAACGTGAACCTTGTATCGCGTGAGATTTTGACAGGTCTTTCTGTCATTCGTGCTTTCGGGCGTGAGAAGAAGGAAGAGGAGCGCTTCGATGATGCCAATAAGGATCTGACGAAGACGATGCTTTTTACCAACCGTATTATGACCTTTATGATGCCTGGTATGATGATGATCATGAATGTGCTGACGGTTGGAATCGTCTGGGTTGGAGCGCATAAGATTGATGCGGGAACGATGCAGGTTGGTGCGATGACGGCATTTATTACTTATGCGATGATGATTGTTATGTCATTTTTAATGTTGACGATGATGTCGATCATGCTTCCACGAGCTGCGGTAGCAGCAGATCGTATCGATGAAGTGATTCATACGCAGTCATCTATCCGTGACGATGAGAATCCCCAAAATCTGGCTGTACACGATGGTGTTGTCCGATTTGATCATGTGAATTTCAAGTATCCTGGGGCTGAGGAGGATGTGCTTCACGACATCGATTTTGTGGCAGAACCGGGAAAGACAACCGCGATCATTGGAAGTACGGGATGCGGTAAGTCGACACTGGTGAATCTGATTCCGCGTCTGTATGATGTTTCGGAAGGAAGCATTACACTTGACGGTCAGGATATCCGCAAAATCCGCATGTCGGATCTGCGTGAAGAAATTGGATTTGTTCCGCAAAAAGGCGTGCTTTTCTCAGGAACGATCGCATCCAATCTGAGATTCGGCAGAGACGATGCAACGGATGAAGAGATTCGACTTGCGGCAGAGATTGCGCAGGCGAGCGAATTTATTGATGCTAAGGATGATAAATATGATAGTGCGATCGCACAGGGGGGAAGCAACGTATCCGGTGGACAGAAGCAGCGTCTGTCGATTGCCCGGGCGATTGCCAAGAATCCAAAGATATTTATTTTTGATGACAGTTTCTCGGCATTGGACCTTAAGACAGATGCCGCATTGCGTAAAGCACTGTCTGATAACGTAAAGGATTGTACAGTGATCATTGTTGCGCAGCGTATCAGCACGATTCTTCATGCAGATCAGATTCTGGTGCTGGATGACGGAAGAATCGTCGGAAAGGGAACGCATGAGGAACTGATGAAGTCCTGTGAAGTATACCAGCAGATTGCAAAATCACAGTTGTCTGCAAAAGAACTTGGACTTGAGGAAAGTGAGGTGGCATCCAATGAGTGATCAGGAATTGAAACGTACGCCTCAAAGAAGAAGAGGACCGATGGGGCACGGTCGTATGCAACCAGGTGAGAAACCTAAGAATTTCAAGAAGTCAATCAAGAAATTAATTCAGTATATAGCAAAATATAAGGTGGGAATCTTCGCAGTTATGCTTTTTGCAGCCTGCTCGACGGTCTTTACTGTAATCGGACCCAAAATTCTCGGTAAAGCAACGACTGCGTTGACCGAAGGTCTGATGGCGAAGATTCAGGGAACCGGAAGCATTGATTTTGGCAGAATCGGAAGGATTCTCTTATTTGTTTTAGGATTGTATCTGCTCAGTGCAGTCTTTTCATTTATGCAGGGATGGATCATGACCGGTATTACGCAGAAGGTGTGTTACCAGCTCCGTAAGGAGATTTCGGAGAAGATCAACCGTATGCCGATGAAGTATTTTGAGAGTCGTACCTATGGTGAAGTACTTTCTCGTATTACAAATGATGTCGATACACTGGGACAGGGATTAAATCAGAGTATAACAACGATTATTACATCTGTTGCTACGCTGATCGGTGTACTTATCATGATGCTTAGTATTTCTCCACTCATGACGTTGATCGCATTAGTGATCCTTCCAATCTCGATGGCTTTGATCGGACTGGTAACGAAGAAATCACAGAAGTTCTTCCGTGCACAGCAGGAATACTTAGGTCATATCAATGGTCAGGTGGAAGAGGTGTACGGTGGTCATCTTGTTATTAAGGCATTCAACCGTGAGAAAGATACGATTGAGGAATTTGATCGTACGAATAAGATCCTTTATGATTCTGCCTGGAAATCACAGTTTTTATCCGGTATGATGCAGCCGATTATGATGTTTGTAGGAAATCTTGGATATGCGTCGGTTGCATTAACGGGAGGACTTCTTGCAATCCGTAGTATTATCACGATCGGAGATATTCAGGCGTTTATTCAGTACGTAAAGAATTTTACACAGCCGATCCAGCAGATCGCACAGGTCATCAATATGGTACAGTCAATGTCTGCAGCTTCCGAGAGAGTATTTGAATTTCTTGATGAAGAGGAAGAAGTGCAGATCGTAGAGAATCCGGCAGACATTGCCAAAATCACCGGAGAGGTTACCTTTGCTCATGTTCATTTCGGATATGATGAAAACCAGACGATCATCAATGATTTCAGTGCGCATGTGAAGCCGGGACAAAAGATTGCAATTGTCGGACCGACCGGAGCCGGTAAGACAACGATGGTTAAGCTTTTAATGCGTTTCTATGATGTGAACAGCGGAGAGATCCTTTTAGATGACAGTAACATCAAAGACTTTAACCGTAGAGAACTGCGGGATGCGTTCGGAATGGTGTTACAGGACACCTGGCTTTTCAAGGGAACCATTATGGAGAATATCCGGTATGGACGACTGGATGCAACGGATGAGGAAGTAATTGCGGCCGCGAAGGCTGCGAGAGCACATCACTTTATCCAGACGCTTCCTGGTGGCTATCAGATGGAGCTAAACGAGGACGCCAGCAATGTATCACAGGGACAAAAGCAGCTCCTTACGATTGCAAGAGCGATTCTTGCAGACAACAAAATCCTGATTCTGGATGAAGCAACTTCGTCTGTTGATACCAGAACTGAGATTGAGATTCAGAAAGCAATGGATAATCTGATGAAGGGAAGAACCAGTTTCGTAATCGCCCACCGTTTGTCAACGATTCGTGACGCTGATTTAATTCTTGTCATGAAGGATGGAGATATCATTGAACAGGGAACCCATGATGCATTACTGAAACAAAATGGATTTTATGCAGAATTATATAATTCACAATTTGAGGAAGCCAGCTGATGCTGGCTTCTTTGCCGTATATAATATGTGTGATGATGATAATTTTCTTAATAAATTACGCATATTTTATTGTAAAAAATATCGCATTGTAATATATTATTTTATATACTATTTGCAAAATTCGATAAAAATGTACTTGAATTGCGCGTATAGTATATATGACTGAATTTGACCTTCGAATAGGAGGCCACTATGGGAAAACTTAATGTCGCAATTGCGGATGACAACCAGATGACACTTGAACTATTAGGTGATATTGTGTCTAGCGACAACGAACTTCAGGTGATTGGAACTGCAAAAGATGGAGAAGAAGCGTACCATTTGATAAAGGAAAAAGAACCGGATGTTGTTTTGTTGGATATTGTCATGCCAAAATTGGACGGACTCGGAGTGCTTGAGAAGATCCGCTCCGATGGGACGATGAAGAACCGACCGACATTTCTGATGATTAGTGCGGTTGGTAATGAATGTATTACGGAGGATGCATTTGCAAAAGGCGCCGACTATTATATTATGAAGCCTTTTGATTATACGCAGATCCTCGATCGAATTAAGTCGGTGCGCAATCGTAGAAATGTAAAGGCTGTAAGAAATAACACATCATTGGAGAATCATAATCAGCAGTATCCGAATCAATCTTTAGAGGAGGACGTGACGGAGATGATCCATGAGGTTGGCGTTCCGGCTCATATCAAGGGATATCAGTATCTCCGCGAGGCGATCATTATGTCGGTACATAATATGGATATGCTCAATTCGGTTACCAAAGTGTTATATCCGGGAATTGCAAAGAAGTACCAGACGACACCAAGCCGTGTGGAACGGGCAATCCGTCATGCAATCGAGGTTGCGTGGAGCAGAGGTAAAATGGATACATTGGATGAATTGTTTGGGTATACGATCAGCAATGGTAAGGGGAAGCCGACCAATTCCGAGTTTATTGCGCTAATTACAGATAAGATACGATTACAAATGAAGAACCGATAGGGGAGAAGAGAAGGGCTCTTTCTCATTATGGAGGTGGTTTTTAATGAAGAAGATTCTGTTTGTTTCATCTGAGGCAGTGCCTTATATTAAGACCGGAGGACTTGCAGATGTTGTTGGCTCGTTGCCGAAATATTTTGACCGGAATGAATATGATGTGCGTGTTATGCTTCCAAAGTATGCGTGCATGGACGCGGCCTTTCTGCCGAATCTTCGTTTCGTCTGCCACTTCTATGTGAATTTGAACTGGCGCAAACAGTATGTTGGTATCTTAGAATCTGAATACCGGGGTATTCATTATTATTTTGTTGATAATGAATTTTATTTTGCAGGATCATCTCCATATAATAATATATATGAGGACGTAGAGAAATTTGCATATTTTTCTAAGGCGGTACTTGCATCTCTGCCATATATCGACTACGCTCCGGATGTGATTCATTGTCACGACTGGCAGACAGGTCTGGTTCCGGTATATCTTCATACGGCGTTTGGCGATGATAATTTCTATGCCGGCATCAAGACGGTATTTTCGATTCATAATTTGAAATTTCAGGGACGCTGGCGCATACGTGAGGTTATTGATATTACCGGATTGCCGGAGCAGATATTCAATGACAAAGAACTGGAATCCTATGGTGAAGCAAACTATTTAAAGGGTGGAGTTGTCTATGCGGATGCTGTCACAACTGTCAGCCCGAGCTATGCGAATGAGATTACGACACAGGAGGGCGGCGAAGGTCTTCACGGACTGATGAATGCCAGAAGAAACGTACTCCATGGTATCTTAAACGGTATTGATTATGACGAGTTTAATCCACAGACGGATCCGTATATTGAGTCGAATTTTTCAAGCAAGTCGGTTTTAAGCGGGAAGAAAGCGAATAAAGTGGCTTTGCAGAAGGAACTGGGACTTCCGGTGCGTGAGAGCGCGTTTGTCATTGGAATTGTCTCAAGGTTGACAGAACAGAAAGGCTTTGACCTTGTTTCTTATATTATGGATGACCTGGTAAGCCAGCTGGATGTACAGATTGTGATCTTAGGAACTGGTGAGAGTAAGTTTGAGAATGTGTTTCATCATTTTCATTCGCAGTATCCGGACAAGGTATCCGCATACATCGGTTATTCGGAAGAGAAAGCACACAAGATCTATGCATCTGCAGACGCTTTCTTAATGCCATCTCTATTTGAGCCATGCGGACTTAGCCAGATGATGTCTATGCGATACGGAACGATTCCAATCGTGCGTGAGACGGGGGGACTTAAGGATACGGTACAAGCCTATAATGAATATGAAAATACAGGAACTGGTTTCTCGTTCTGCAATTTTAACGCAGATGATATGAAGTATGTTGTTGAGTATGCATATCATGTCTTCCGTGATGAGAGGAAAGCATGGGAAGATATGATGCAGCGTGCGATGGCACAGGATTTCTCCTGGAATAAATCGGCAGGAGAATATGAGAAACTGTACGATTCTTTGTGTGATATGAAATAGTGAAGATCCGGTGCTTTTTACGGCACCGGATCTTTTTTAGGTGTTGCTGATAAATTGGTGAGTCTTGCGATTGTAGAAGTATGCATGATCTGACAGTACTTCGTCATCTGCAACCTGGTTTTCGTTTACTTCCTGGACAACCTGAGTATAATATTGTAATTCCTCTGGATCAAAGTTTTCTACTGGCATAAGAATTAATTCATGGATACTGCTTGGAAGAATAATCAGATCCATATGAAAATATTCGGCAAGTGCTTCAATCATGCCTTCATATAGAAGCACGGTGGCACCATTGGTCTTATATTTGTTTGTGAGAATATACATCGAAACTTCTTCGAGGTCGACCGCATGCACCAATGGGTGTGATTTGAGGAGATCTGCCATCGGAATCAGTTTGTAAGGAAGAAGACTGGGCGTATTCTGTTTGGCGAGCAAATGTAGTTCATCAACAGATGTATTCCACATGTGCATATGTGAATTGTGAATAAGAATACTTCCCTGATTATCCGAATCTGCATAGACCAGACAATAGAAGATAACTGCAAGATCACAGTAATCGATGTAAGGAATGTCGGATAGCAGATCTTTATTGTATTTTTTGCTGACAAGGCGCATAACAATGTGGGATCGCGCTCGTTTAAAGTCGGTAAACATTTCGATGTCAAAATCCGATTCCGGGAGGTGTTTCTTGTAAGTTACCAGAATATCGTTATAGATATCTTCCAGCGGAACACCTTCAAGATAGCGGTGATAGTATGGGGTTAAATAGATGGTCGGGGCTATGTTAGAACCCGGTTGTAATATGATAAGTCCATCATAGTGCGTGCCGTTGTTCTTGGTGATCGTCTGAATCTTTAATGTTGCACCTGGGGTAATGCGATCAGACAGTTCCGTCCTCATTGAGGATATAAATTCCTGATAGTTCATAATTCTCCTTCTGGTGAATTGTAACTATGTCGGGGAAATCTGTACGAATTGTACATAGAATAAAGACCACGATACGGTGAATATCGTGGTCTTACTTTAGCATGATTTATTTCAAAAAGCAATACTTTTCGCTAAATTTAGTTGGATAATAATTCCTGCCATAAGTTACTGTAAAGTTTGGTGGATTCATCGTCCAAAGCGGTGTAGATTTCGCAGCGCTTGATCGATTCACTGCTTGGATTAATTGCCTCGTTTGCCTTGATGTCGGCATCCTGATTCTCAACAACAGAAGTAATAGGAGAAGCATACTGAACATATTCAAAGTTTGCCTCTGCAATATCATCGCGGCAGATGAAGTTTAAGAACTGCATTGCAGCATCCTGGTTCTTACAGGTTTTAGGTACAAACCAGGAATCAATCCAGAGGTTGGAGCCTTCTTCCGGTACAGAATAATCCAGATTTTCGTTCTCATTTATGGCAAGTGCGGCTTCTCCGGAATAGCAGAGTGCAATCAATGCTTCCTCGCCAATCATGGCATCAGCAGTCTCGTCGACATAGTAGCCGTATACGATTTTATCGTCTTTCTGTTTCTTTAATACATCAAGAGCTTCGCGAAGATGACTTTCATCCGTCTCATTTAAAGAATAACCAAGGTCAATAAGTGCAGGCGCGAAGGTATCACGCACGGAATTCTCCATGATGATTTCATCCTCATAGGTCGGATCCCATAAGCAATCCCAGCTTTTTACAACTGAAGGATCTACTTCGGTTTTGTTATAAAGAAGACCGAGTGTTCCGTAGAAATATGGGAGAGAGTAGGTGTGATCCTTATCGTAAGAAGATGTCATATCAATGATTGTGGAATCGAGATTTTTGTAATTCTCCATTCCGGCATAATCCATCTCTAATACTTCGCCTTCTTTGATCAGCTTCTCAACCATATATTCAGAAGAGCAGATGACATCATAATCGATAGAACCTGCTTTATACTTTGTGTACATTTCCTCAGGACTTTCGTATTCCTCGTATTTTACGTTGATTCCGGTTTCTTTCTCAAACTGTTTTACGGCGTCTTCATCAATGTATTTTCCATAATTTAATACGGTGATAGTTTCGCCGCTTCCGGCGCTGTCGGAACTTCCTCCGCAGCCTGCGAGACATCCGGCAGCAAGGGCAAGAACGAGTGTCATACTTAATAATCTTTTTTTCATTTATAAACTCCTTTCAAATTAGATACAGTTGTGTAATGTGTTTTTAATTTTTGTCGGTTATGGCTTTCTTGCCAGGATGTACATTTCCGAGCAGAAGAATGATCAGAACCGCAAAGAACAGAATCGTGGACAGAGCATACAATTCCGGTTTGATTCCTTTACGAAGCTCTGTGTAAAGCATGGTGGAGAGGGTATTGACACCGGCTCCCTTCGTGAAATACGTAATGCTGAAATCATCGAGCGACATCGTGACAGCCATCATAAATCCGCTAAATACACCGGAACGGATCTCCGGCCAGGTTACCTTGTAAAAGGCGTACATTGGTGTCGCTCCGAGATCTAACGCTGCTTCATAGGTGTTTCGGTTGACCTGTCTGAGCTTTGGCATTACATTTAAGATGACATATGGAATACTGAATGTAATATGTGCAATCAGCACAGTTACAAATCCAAGATCCATGAATTTTACAAATAATAACATCATCGAAATACCGGTAACGATATCTGCATTCAGAAGTGGAATGTTCGTCGCACCAAGATAGATCGTCTGATTGCGCTTGCGCATTGCGTTAATTCCCAAAGCGGCGAGCGTACCGATCAAGGTCGCGATGATCGCAGAGAGAAACGTAATCTGCAGCGTAGTGACAAATGCAGACATGATCTTCTCATCCTGGAAGCAGCTTGTGTACCAGCGAAGTGTGAAACCGCCCCAGACAACCTTTGTCTTCGAATTATTAAATGACAATGCAATTAATACAATGATCGGAAGATAAAGGAAAGCAAAAATCAGAAACATATAAATTCGTGAAGCACATTTCTTTACCATATCGCTGTTCCCTCCCCTTCTTTATCAAACTGATTAACAAGTGCCATACTGACAATGACGAAGATCATCAGTACAAATGAAAGTCCGCTTCCTGCGTTCCACTGCATACCCTGCATGAAATCCTGCTCGATCACATTACCGATCAGCAGGACATGTCCGCCGCCGAGTACCTGTGAGATGGCGAAACTTGTAAGAGATGGTACGAATACCATTACGATTCCGCTGATGATGCCGGAGACACTGAGCGGAAGAATGATCTTAAAGAAGATCGTTACATTGTTGGCACCAAGGTCACGTGCTGCCTCGATCCAGTCTTTGCGGATACGGGTCAGTGAGTTATAGATCGGCAATAGCATAAACGGAAGAAAGTCATATACCATACCGAGAATAACTGCTCCGGATGTATTGATAATATTGATGCGCGATAATCCGAGGCTTGTCAGCACACTGTTGATCACACCGTTTTTGGATAGCAGAAGTTTCCATGCCAGAATACGGAGCATAAAGTTCATCCACATCGGGAGCATGAAAATAAACACAACAAGCCCCTGATTTTTAATCTGCATATTATTTAAGATCATTGCAAGCGGATAGGAGAGCACCAGGCACACGAGTGTGCAGATGACGCCGAGTTTGAGCGATAAGAAGATCGCCTTGCGATTGGTTTCTGTGGCAATCGCAGCAATGTATTCGACGGTAAAGCTCCCATCACTGTTCGTAAAAGCATAATAAAGAATCATGACCATCGGAAGAATGATGAATCCGATAATCCATATAAGATATGGACCGGCCAAAAACTGTTGTTTAAATTTACTCATCGATTTCCACCGCCTTTTCATCGGAAGATTCCGGCTTGTGCATGATCTGGATGTTGAATGGAATTACTTTGAGTCCGACGCGGGTGCCGACCGGAACATATTTTGTAGTGTGAACCATCCATTCGTATCCGTTTGCCATAACATCAAGCTCATAGTGAACACCCTTGAAGATCAGAGAAGTAACTTCGCCTTCAAGGTAACCTTCGGATGGATCGACGAGTTCCACGTCCTCAGGACGGATGACAACATCGACCGGCTTATTCTTGCCAAAACCCTCATCGACACAGGGCATCTTGACTCCAAGAATCTCAACCAGACGATCCTCGATCATGGTTCCGTCGATGATGTTACTGTGACCAATAAAATCAGCAACGAAAGCGTTTTCCGGTTCGTTGTAGATGTTCTCCGGAGTTCCGATCTGCTGAATGTATCCCTGGTTCATGACGACGATTGTGTCAGACATGGTCAGTGCTTCTTCCTGATCATGTGTAACATATACGAAAGTGATACCGAGTTCTTCTTTCAAACGGATCAGTTCGTACTGCATGCTCTGGCGGAGCTTTAGATCAAGAGCACCGAGCGGCTCATCGAGCAGAAGCACCTTCGGCTCATTTACGATCGCGCGTGCGATCGCGATACGTTGCTGCTGACCACCGGATAAGGAATCGACGGAACGGTTCTCAAATCCATCGAGATTAACAAGTTTTAATGCATATTTAATTTTATCGTTGATATATTCCTTACTTTTCTTACTGATCTTGAGACCGAATGCAATATTTTCTGCGATTGACATATGCGGGAAAAGTGAATATTTCTGGAATACGGTATTCAGTTTTCTCTCGTTGGCCGGAAGATTTGTGATATTCTGACCATCGAAAAGAACCTGTCCCTTGTCCGGTTTCTCGAATCCTCCCAGAATACGGAGTGTTGTTGTCTTTCCGCAGCCGGATGGTCCGAGAAGCGTTAAGAATTCGTTCTCGCGGATGTATAAGTTTAATTCGTCGAGAACAAGTGTGTTGTCATATGATTTTGAAATATCAATAAAATCAATTAAATGTTTACTCATGTTTTTATTTCCTTATCTTATATGTTTATTATTTTCAAATCCTGTTCAATCAATTTAAAAGTTCGGCGGGGTAGTGACCCAGATCAGTACTGCGTCGCGGCTGGATGTGTTCTCCAGGTAATGCTTCTTGCCGGCCTTAAAATAGAACGATTCTCCTGCACGGACGGTTTGCGTCTTGCCTCCGAAGCTGATACGGACAGTTCCTTTGATCACGTAGCCGAAGTCTTCTCCTTCATGTGGAAGATAGACTTCTGAGCGTCCGCCGGAATGTAAGGTCATACGAACGGGCTCCATTGCATTTTTCTGCGCATTGGGGACTATCCACTCAATCTGGCAATTTTTTTCCTCATCAATTTTTTCAAAATAATCGTCTGTCTTAAAAACGATCTGTTCCGGTTCTTCGTCTGCAAAAAATTCTGCCGGTGTAGTGCCGAGACACTGAATGATATCGAGCAGTGTTCCGATGGAAGGGGAGTTCTGGTTTCGCTCAAGCTGGGAGATAAAACCCTTGGTGAGTTCCGCACGATCCGCCAGTTCCTGCTGCGTCAGACCATATTGTATGCGAAGTTCCTTCATGCGATGTCCGATATCCACGACAAAGCCTCCTTCATTTTTCCTGCGGATATGCAACACCTTAATAATGAATAAAAAGTTTATTTATTGTGCTACAATCCTAATAATAGATTTTTTGTTTACTAAAAATAAACCAAACAAATCTATTCTATCTAATTGATATAGAATGTCAATAGATTTACTGAAAAATCTATATATAATTTGTGTAAAGAGAGAACTTCGCAAAATAAATGATACCTTTTGAAAAAAATAGTTGATTTTATAAAAAAGATTTGATAATATATTTGAGTGCTTGTAAGGCATGCCAATATGGCTCAGTCGGTAGAGCGACGCACTCGTAATGCGTAGGTCAGGGGTTCGAATCCCCTTATTGGCTTTTATCCGCTTATTCTTTTGGAATAGGCGGTTTTTTTTGTGTAAAAATTGATTTTATGCAGTTGTTCTTTGGAAGGAGAATTGCTATAATAGCATCAGCTATCAATTCATACAAAGGGGTTAAAAGATGAATCAGGATATGACAGAGAAATTAACGAAAAATAAGATGGTGCTTGCAGTGGCTGCGTTCGCACTGGTTACACTTGCAATGATCGTGATCGGTATTATGGCACTTAAAGTTCCGGCAGTGGCAATGTGTGTTCTTATTATATTGGAAGCCGGGCTTGCAGTAATGCTTCACCATGCGGAATTGTGGCTGCATGGAGTCCTTGTTCTTGCGGAAGTAATCGTGGGAATTGCCATTGGTAAGGCAGTGCTTATTATTCTTTGTGCAGTAGTTTATGTTGCAGCAACCGTTTTTTTACAGATGCTTGATAAGAGAGAGGAAGCAGATGGACGATAGTTACAATAGTTACAGTAGAAAACAATTAGATGATCTCTTCTTGAAGATGATTGCCTATTATGGCGGTGATCCGAAGAGAATCCAGCATTTTGTGAAAGTACATAGTTTTGCACGGATTATTGCAATCGGTGAACAGATGGATGAGGGGTCGCTTTTTATTCTGGAAGCGGCTGCTTACACACATGACATTGGTATTAAGCCGGCGGAAGAAAAATACGGACAATGTGATGGGAAACTTCAGGAACAGGAAGGCCCGATCGTTGCCCAGAAGATGCTCTCAGAACTTGGTTTTGAAAATTATCTGATAGAGAGAATCTGTTATCTGATCGGTCATCATCACACGTATACGAATGTGGATGGACTGGATTATCAGGTTTTGATCGAGGCAGATTTTCTTGTGAATCTGTATGAGGATGATGCCAACCGCGGTGCAGTTATGAAAGCCTATGAAAACATTTTCAGGACACAGACAGGAAGAAAGATTTTCCGGGAGATGTTCTGGGATGGCGAGGAACCGTAATTACAGAGGAAAATAGAGTGAATGCGATCAATTATCAGAAAGTGATGGAAGAACTGATAAGGGAGAATTGCGGGGAGGGTCGTGTGCCCAAGCTGCTTTTGCACAGTTGTTGCGCTCCCTGCAGTTCGTATTGTATATCGTGTCTGGCAGAACATTTCGATGTTACTGTGTTTTATTACAATCCCAATATTTATCCGCCGGAGGAATACCGGATGCGGGCGCAGGAACAGAGGCGCTTTATTGAACAGTATCCGACCAGATATCCGGTGAGTTATGTGGAGGCTCCTTATGAAACGGAGCTTTTTTATAAGATGGCAGAGGGGATGGAGGAACTTCCGGAAGGAGGAGCCCGTTGCTTTGCATGTTACGAGATGCGGCTGCGCAAAAGCGCGGAATATGCAGCAGATCATGGATTTGATTTCTTTACGACGACTCTGTCGATCAGCCCGCTGAAAAATGCGCAGAAATTAAATGAAATCGGGGCAAAGCTTGCCGAAGAATATCAGGTAAATTATCTTTTTTCCGATTTTAAGAAAAAGGAAGGCTATAAGAAATCGACGGAGATATCGAAGGAATACGAGATGTATCGTCAGTATTACTGCGGATGTGTTTTTTCCAAAAGAGACAGGGACAGACAGATTGCGGCAGATCATGAGAGAAATCATGCAATAAATATGGAAGAGATAAAGGAAAGAGAGGAATAGTTATGGCTCAGTTGTGGGGTGGAAGATTCACCAAGGAGACCGATCAGCTTGTTTATAATTTTAATGCATCAATTTCATTTGATCAGAAGTTCTACAAGCAGGATATTTTAGGATCTATGGCACATGTTGCAATGCTTGGAAAGCAGGGAATCCTGACTAGGGAGGAATCAAAGAAAATTATTGCCTGCCTGAAAGAGATTCAGGAGGATGTTGAGAATGGTAAGCTTGAGATTACATCGGAATACGAAGATATTCACAGCTTTGTGGAGGCAAATCTGATCGACCGTCTTGGCGATACCGGTAAGAAATTACATACCGGTCGAAGCAGAAATGATCAGGTTGCGCTTGATATGCGCCTTTACACCAGACAACAGGTGCTCGAGACCGATCAGCTTTTGAAAGAACTCTTGCAGGTTCTTCACCGCATCATGAAAGAAAATACCCAGACGATCATGCCGGGATTTACGCATTTACAGAAGGCGCAGCCGATTACGCTTGCACATCATATGGGCGCTTATTTTGAGATGTTTAAGCGTGACAGAAGTCGTATGCACGATATTTATGAGCGTATGAATTACTGTCCACTCGGATCCGGCGCTCTCGCAGGGACGACGTATCCGCTTGACCGCGAGTATTCAGCCGAACTTCTCGGATTCTACGGACCGACGTTAAACAGTATGGATGGCGTGTCGGATCGTGATTATCTGATCGAGTATCTCTCTGCAATGGCAACAATCATGATGCACTTAAGCCGTTTTTCAGAAGAAATTATTATCTGGAATTCCAATGAATATAAGTTTGTGGAGATTGATGATGCGTACAGTACCGGAAGCAGTATTATGCCACAGAAAAAGAATCCGGATATTGCCGAGCTTGTTCGAGGTAAGACCGGACGTGTGTATGGAGCTTTGATGTCGCTTCTTACTACGATGAAGGGAATTCCGCTTGCATATAATAAGGATATGCAGGAGGATAAGGAGCTTTCCTTTGACGCAATGGACACAACGAAGGGCTGCATTGCATTGTTTACCGGTATGCTTGATACCTTAAAGTTTAATAAGGATGTGATGCGTAAAAGCGCAAATCATGGCTTTACCAATGCAACAGACGCGGCAGATTATCTGGTAAATCATGGTGTTCCGTTCAGAGATGCACATGGAATTATCGGAAGAATCGTATTGTATTGTCTGGATAAACAGATTCCGATCGATGATATGTCACTGGAGGAACTGAAAACATTCTCGCCGGTATTTGAGGAGGACATCTATGATGCAATCTCTATGGAGACGTGTGTCAATAAGAGACTCACGGTTGGCGCGCCGGGCGAAGAGGCTATGAAGAAGGTTATTGCAGAAAATGATGCATATCTGGCAACGGACTGGCAGGATGAGATTACGATTCCACAGGATGTTCAGGAATAGTTGTGCATAATACCCATAAATGGGAGATATTTTTTATATATTTAAGACAATTTATTCCTTGTATTTTGTAGTTGATTCAAGTAATATATTTCCTATAAAGACACATGTACGTGATGCGCGGACAAAACAGAGAAAAGTGTTCCGTGCGAAGACAAGTGTCCGTGTATACGAGAAAATGTAAGGAGATTTAAGAGAAAATGAGCGAAAAATTAAAAGTTGGTATTCTTGGTGGAACAGGAATGGTAGGTCAGAGATTTATTTCATTATTAGAGAACCATCCTTGGTTTGAGGTTACAACAATTGCAGCCAGCCCAAGAAGCGCGGGAAAGACATATCAGGAAGCAGTCGGTGATCGCTGGAAAATGGATACTCCGATGCCGGAAGCTGTTAAGAATATTGTTGTTATGAATGTCAATGAGGTAGAGAAGGTTGCTTCTGAAGTTGATTTCGTATTCTCTGCTGTAGATATGACAAAGGAAGAGATTAAGAAGATCGAAGAGGATTACGCAAAGACAGAGACACCGGTTGTATCGAACAACAGCGCACACCGTTGGACACCGGATGTTCCTATGGTAGTTCCGGAGATCAATCCTCAGCATATGGAAGTAATCAAGTATCAGAAGGAAAGACTTGGTACAAAACGTGGATTTGTAGCGGTTAAGCCAAACTGTTCGATTCAGAGTTATGCACCAGTTCTTACTGCATGGAAAGAGTTTGAGCCATACGAGGTTGTTGCAACTACTTATCAGGCAATTTCAGGCGCAGGTAAGACATTTAAAGATTGGCCGGAGATGGTAGGAAATATTATTCCTTACATCGGTGGCGAAGAAGAAAAGTCCGAGAAGGAGCCACTTCGTATCTGGGGCTATGTTGATGATGAGAAGAAGCAGATCGTTCCTGCAACTTCACCGGTGATCACCTGCCAGTGTATCCGTGTTCCGGTGTTAAATGGACATACCGCTGCGGTATTTGTTAAGTTTAAGAAGAAGCCAACCAAGGAGCAGTTGATTGAAGCTCTTGTAAATTACAGCGGAGTACCACAGGAATTACAGCTTCCAAGCGCTCCGAAGCAGTTCATCCAGTATCTTGAAGAGGATAATCGTCCACAGGTTAGTATGGATGTCAACTTTGAAAATGGTATGGGAATCTCTGTTGGCCGTCTGAGAGAGGATACCGTATATGATTGGAAATTTGTTGGATTATCTCATAACACAGTTCGTGGTGCTGCTGGTGGAGCGGTTCTGTGTGCAGAGTTGTTGAAAGCTCAGGGATACATCACAAAGAAATAAATTGATTTTAAAATGATTCCAAGTTATATACGAAGCTGCAATCGATAGAATTGCAGCTTCGTAATCTATCATTCTTATAATTATCGGTTATAGTCATTCGTAAATACATTTTTGAAATACATTGATTCCATAGAATTTTAATTGAATAGCAGATTCAAAAGAACGTTGTCTGTGAAGTTATAGTGTGATATAATTTTTGTATTGTGATGTGAAAACTGTGTATAGAAAAGATTATAGTAAATACACATATCAGATACTTAAGAACGGACAAGATGAATACGGAGGATCAAGATGAATCGGAAACAGGCAGATTTTAAAGAACTGGAACAGATCTATGCAAAGAACGGAAATCAGCTGATTGTATTATATGGAAGAAAGGATTGCAGGAAGGAAGAACTTCTTCGTGAGTTTGTACAGGATAAGAAGTGCTTTTACTATCGTTGCAGACAGGCGTCTTCGGAGGAGCAGAAGCGAATGATGAGCGAGGAAATCGAAGCACAGTATCAGGTGCGCCTCACAAAACACTCGTATGATGAATATTTCAATCGCGTGAAGAGCGGTGATGCAACGAAGCTTGTTGTGATCATTGATGAAGTGCAGTACATTATGAAACGCGATCCGGAATTCTTAAATAGTGTTTTAAAATTAAAAGCAAAACGTCTGTATCCGGGACCGGTAATGATCATACTGGCATCTTCTTCGATTGTGTGGGCAGAGCAGGATCTTGATGCTTCATTTGGAGAGGAAGTAAAGCGTATTGATGCCAAAATTAAACTGGAGGATTTTACATTCCTTGAGCTGGTTCGTACATTCCCTTCACTTCCGGTAAGTGAGTGCATTAAGATTTACGGAGCAATCGGTGGTGTACCGGGATATATGGAACATTGGGACGAAAAACAGTCATTTAAGGAGAACATCTGCAGACTTGTTCTGACAGAGGGCGGATACTTATTCGATATGGCACAGCAGGTGATTGCATCGGAACTGAGAGAGCTTTCTGTGTATAATACGATTCTTTCCGCAATCGCGCAGGGACATAATAAGTTAAATGATCTGTTTCTTGCAACGGGATATTCTCGTGCGAAGATCAGTGTATATATGAAAAATCTGAGTCATTTTGATATTGTTGAGAAAGTGGTTTCGTTTGAGACCGGTGGATGGGACAATGCGAAGAAAGGTATCTATCGAATTAAGGATACATTTGTTAATTTCTGGTTTAAATTTGTGTTCCCGCATATGTCAGATCTGTATCGTTTGAACGCAGAAGAATTTTATGAGAAACATATTGAACAGGAACTGGATTCTTATATGAATCGTTATTTCTGCGATGTGTGCATGGAATATCTGCAACTTCTGAATCAGATTGGACGTGTTCCGTTTGCAATCCATAAGATGGGAACATGGATCGGTAAGACAGGAACAATTGATATTATTGCACAAAGCAGCGACCGGCGGAACATTGTAGGTCTGTGTAATTGGGAAAAGCCTTATCTGACGATGGAAATGTGTGGAAAATTACAAGAGTCCATGAAGAAGGCAAGAGTACAGTCGGATCATTTGTATCTATTCTCTGCCAAGGCGTTTGATCCGGAACTGGTGGAACTTGCCAAGACAGATACCAGATACGAATTGATTGACATGAATGAATTGTAAAATTGGGTAAGTTATGGGAAAATCTTTAATTATTACCGAGAAACCGTCCGTGGCACAGGAGTTTGCCAAGGTGCTCAAGGTCAGCGGACGTAAAGACGGTTACATAGAGAATTCGGATTATGTGATCACCTGGTGTGTCGGACATCTGGTTGGTCTTGTATATCCGGAGAGTTATGATATGAAATACAAGAAGTGGAAGCTGGAGGATCTTCCATTTCTTCCAAAAGATTATAAATATGATGTGATCTCTGATGTACATCATCAATATGATATTGTGCATGGAATGCTGATGCGTGAGGATATCGATCGTGTTTACTGGGCAGGTGATGCCGGAAAAGAAGGACAGACGATCGAAGAGAATATCCGCAATTTCGGTGGGGTGAGACCAGGCATGGAGGAACTTCGTGTATGGATCGACTCGCAGACGGAGGAGGAGATTCTGCGGGGAATCCATGAGGCAAAGCCGATGTCTGAGTATGCAAACCTCGGAAACTCTGGAATTATGCGAACCATTGAAGATTATGCGATGGGCATCAACTTCTCACGCGTTATGTCGGTCAAGTATGGAAGTCTGTTAAATGATGCGGCCGGAACACGTTCCTATACAGCTATTGCGGTTGGACGTGTTATGACGTGTGTACTTGGAATGGTGGTTATCCGCGAACGTGAGATCCGAAATTTTAAGGAGACTCCGTTTTATCGTGTGATCGGCCGCTTTACAGATGCCGGGATTGAAGGGGAGTGGAAGACAACAGAGAAGTCCGGGTATCTGGATTCGCCTCTTTTATATAAGGAGAATGGATTCAAAAAAGAGGAGGACGCACAGAAACTGATCGATCAATTGAATGGACAGACTGCAAAAGTGCTTTCCATCGAGAAAGGAATCAGTAAGAAGCGCGCGCCGCTTCTGTTTAATCTTGCGGAGTTACAGGCAGAATGCGCGAAGCGTTTTAAGATCAGTCCGGATGAGACGCTTCAGGTGGCACAGGATCTGTATGAAAAGAAGCTGACAACATATCCAAGAACGGATGCCAGAGTTTTATCTTCAGCGGTAGCCAAAGAAATTCAAAAGAATATCAGCCGATTGCGCGGATATGAACCGACGAGCGCATTCGTGGAAAAAATCATGCAACAGCAGTTGTATCGCAATATCGCGAAGACACAGTATACAGATGACAGCAAAGTGACAGATCACTATGCAATTATTCCGACCGGTCAGTTGACAGAATTGAATTCTTTGAATTCTCTGCAGAAAGCGGTCTTTGAACTTATCGTTCGGAGATTCTTAAGCGTATTTTATCCTCCTGCGGAATATCAGAATGTTAAGTTAGTTGTTGGTGTTGATACAGAAAATCATACAGAATCCTTTTTTGCGTCGGCAAAAGTGTTGAAATCGCCGGGGTATCTTGAGATTGCAGGAATCCCGAAGAAGAAAGATAAAAATGATCCAGATAATCCGAACAGAGGACTCGATCGCGTGACTGGTGGCGAGTTCTCCAGACAGGAGAATGGAGAAGATGGTGAGAACGAGGAGACAGCAGATCCGAAAGTACTTCTGGAACTTGCCGATCGCATTCAAAATGGTGATACAGTAGAGGTAAACGGTTATGGTATCAAAGAAGGTAAGACTTCTCCGCCAAAGCGTTATACATCCGGTTCAATGGTGCTTGCGATGGAGAATGCAGGACAGCTGATCGAGGATGAAGAACTGCGTGAACAGATCAAAGGATCCGGAATCGGAACTTCCGCAACGCGTGCGGAGATCATCAAGAAACTGGTGCGCATTGGTTATCTGAATCTGAACAAAAAGACGCAGGTTCTGACACCGGAGAATCTTGGAGAGATGGTCTATGAAGTCGTAAATATGACAGTTCCTGCGCTCCTAAATCCTAAGATGACAGCATCCTGGGAAAAGGGACTGGATGGAATTACGAGGGGAACCGTTGATTTCTGGGATTACCGGCATAAGCTGGAGGAGTTTATCCGGACAGAAACGTTTAAGATGATCGACCAGAACATCCGTACACCTCTTGCAGAACGCATCAGTGATTTTGCTGGAAAGAATGCGCGTGGTGCAGGCGCAAGACGTAAGATCGGTGTGAAATGTCCAATGTGTGGAGGTGAACTTGTTACAACTCCGTTTGGTTATGGATGTGCGAATTACAAAAATGATAAATCAGGATGTAATTTTAATATAGGGGAGATTGCCGGAATGGTTCCGTCGGAGGAACAGGTCAAGGAATTGATTGAAAAGGGAAAGACCGGAACAATCCGTGGCTTTAAATCGAAGGCGGGAAAAAAATTCGATGCATGCCTTGTGTTGAATAAAGAGGCGGAAACGGGGAAAGTTTCGGTAGGATTTGACTTCTCAGAGGTAGAACCGGAAATTGTGCCGGATGTGGTCTGCCCGGATTGTGGTGGTGCGATACGAAAGACGGCATTTGGTTACGGATGCGTCAATTATGATCCGTCGAATGAGGAGAGCTGCCGGTTTGCAATCGGCACGATCGCAGGAAAGTCACTTCCGGTATCTGCGGTCAAGCAGCTCCTGGCAGAAAAGAAGACCGATACCATCCGCGGATTTAAATCGAAAACAGGAAAGAAGTTTGACGCCTGCCTGCTTCTGAAAAAAGGAGAGGATGGCAAAAACATTATTCAGTTTGACTTTGATCATGTAGAACAGAAGGTGCTTAAGGATGTGAAGTGTCCGCTGTGTGGTGGAGATATCGTGGTTACTTCATTTGGATACGGATGTGCCAATTATGATCCAAAAGTTGAGAACAGCTGTCGTTTTTCTATCGGAAAGATGGCAGAGAAAGCCTTTACGGAGACACAGGTCAAGCAGCTTCTGACAGATGGCATAACAGAGACGATGCGTGGATTTAAATCCAAGTCAGGAAAACGCTTCGACGCACGTGTGGCTTTGAACAAAGACGAAAGCGGTAAAGTGACAGGACTTAAATTTGATTTTGATAATGTAGAAGCCAAGAAGGTTAAAGATGTTGTCTGCCCGAAGTGTGGTGGTGCAATCACGGTTGCACCATTTGGCTTTGTGTGCGAAAATAACAAGAGGGATGATCCTTCCAGCTGTAACTTTATGGTTGGTAAGATTGCAAGTGTGAAGATTAAGGAATCCCAGCTTAAGGAACTTCTGATCCGTAAGAAAACGGATGTCATTGAAGGCTTTGTTGCCAAAACCGGTATGAAATTCGATGCTCCGCTGAAACTGACGGAGGAGGGAGATATCGCTTTTGATTTCCCGGAGAAACCGAAACCGGTTGAGACGAAGGTGGCGTGTCCGAGATGTGGCAAGATGCTGATGAAATCGCAGTGGCGCTACGAATGTGAATGTGGATTTAAGATCTGGCATACAGTTGCCAAGGTGGAGCTTCCTGAAGAAGTTATGAAGGAACTGCTGACAACCGGAAAAACAAAGCATAAGATTACAGGTTTTACCTCCAAGGCCGGAAATGTATTTGATACCTGTCTGAAATACGAGAACGAGAAGATTTCTTTCGATTTTGATAATCCGGGAGAGCCGGACAATGCTGATGAAGTGCAGGCTGATGTGAATGGAAACGATCGGGCGGAAGCTGAACTGGGAAAAGGCACACAATCAGAGACGACGGAGATGACATCTAAGATACAAAATGAGTCATCTGAATCGGTATAAATTAGTTTTAGAGAGGAGTAACACAATGGAAAATGCAAAGATCGTCAATTTATATGATTTGACACAGTCAATCGCCGGAGAATATCTGGCACAGTTTACTTATCCATGGGAGGCATTGGGCGGAATTTCAGATTTTATCCGCGAGATCGGACCTAAGCTTGATCCGGAGGTATATGAGAAGAGAGGAGAAGATATCTGGGTTGCCAAGAGTGCAACGATTGCTCCGACTGCAAGTTTAAATGGGCCTTTAATTATTGATGAAGATGTTGAAGTACGTCAGTGTGCTTTCATTCGTGGCAGCGCGATTGTCGGTAAAGGATCGGTTGTCGGCAATTCGACAGAACTGAAAAATGTAATTATCTTTAACTCGGTGCAGGTTCCTCATTATAATTACGTAGGGGATTCGATCCTTGGTTATAAATCACATATGGGAGCCGGATCGATCACTTCAAATGTGAAGTCGGATAAGACACTTGTTGTTGTCAAGGATAAATTCGATTCCGGAGAAGAGATTGAGACAGGAAGAAAGAAGTTTGGTGCGATGCTTGGTGATCATGTAGAAGTCGGATGCAATTCGGTATTGAATCCGGGAACCGTTATCGGAAGAAATTGCAATGTTTACCCGCTTTCGTCTGTGCGAGGGGTGATTCCGGCAGAACATATTTTTAAAGACGCGCAGCATGTGGTCAAAAAAGAGGCAAAATAATACAGGAAAATCGCGGATGTACGAAAAAAAGTGCCAATTAGTACTAGACTTATCAAAAAAAATATGCCAAAATACTTAAGGTATGTCAGAATGGTAACAGAGTTTATCATATACAATTAACATGCGAAAGGAGTCTTATAATGATTTACACAAAGGAAGTTGAAAACATGTGTCCTGTAGCAAAGGGCGCAAAACATGAGCCAGCTCCTATTCCAGAAGAAGGAAAATGGGTTCATTCCAAGAAAATTGAGGACATTTCAGGATTTACACACGGTGTAGGCTGGTGTGCACCACAGCAGGGTGCCTGCAAGCTTTCCCTTAATGTAAAGAATGGTGTCATTGAGGAAGCTTTAGTAGAGACAATCGGATGCTCTGGTATGACTCACTCAGCTGCTATGGCTGCAGAAGTATTACAGGGAAAAACAATTCTCGAAGCTTTAAATACAGATTTAGTATGTGACGCTATCAACACAGCTATGAGAGAGCTTTTCTTACAGATCGTTTACGGACGTACACAGTCTGCATTCTCTGATGACGGACTTGCAGTTGGTGCCGGTCTTGAAGATTTAGGAAAGGGACTTCGTTCTCAGGTTGGTACAATGTACGCAACAAAGGAGAAGGGTGTTCGTTATCTTGAGATGGCTGAGGGATATGTTACAGGTATCGCACTTGATGCTGATAACGAAGTAATTGGTTACCAGTTCGTTTCTCTTGGAAAGATGACTGACTTCATCAAGAAGGGTGATGATCCTAACACAGCTTGGGAGAAAGCTAAGGGTCAGTACGGTCGTGTGGATGATGCTGTTAAGATCATCGATCCACGTCAGGAATAATTGGAAAGGAGAACGAGATAATGGCATCATTATTTGAAGGATATGAAAGAAGAATTGACCAGATTAATGCTGTATTAAACAGCTATGGTATCAGCTCTATCGAAGAAGCTGAGAAAATTACAAAGGACGCTGGACTGAACGTTTACGATCAGGTTAAGAAGATCCAGCCAATTTGTTTCGAGAACGCTTGCTGGGCTTACACTGTAGGTGCTGCAATCGCAATCAAGAAGGGCTGCAAGAGAGCTGCTGACGCTGCTGCAGCAATCGGAGAGGGACTTCAGGCATTCTGTATTCCTGGATCTGTAGCTGATCACCGTAAAGTAGGTCTTGGACATGGTAACCTTGGTAAGATGCTCCTCGAGGAGGAGACAGAGTGCTTCTGTTTCTTAGCAGGACATGAGTCATTCGCAGCTGCTGAGGGTGCTATCGGTATCGCAGAGAAGGCTAACAAGGTTCGTAAGAAACCTCTTCGTGTTATCTTAAATGGTCTTGGAAAAGACGCTGCACAGATCATCTCACGTATCAACGGATTTACATTTGTTGAGACTCAGTATGATTACAAGGCTGCAAAGCTTAACATTGTATATGAGAAAGCATACTCTAACGGACTTCGCGCAACGGTTAAATGTTACGGTGCTGATGATGTTCAGGAAGGTGTTGCAATCATGCATCATGAGAACGTAGGTGTTTCCATCACTGGTAACTCTACAAACCCAACACGTTTCCAGCATCCAGTTGCAGGTACATACAAGAAAGAGTGTATCGAGCAGGGTAAGAAGTACTTCTCCGTAGCATCAGGCGGTGGTACAGGACGTACACTTCATCCAGATAACATGGCTGCAGGACCAGCTTCTTATGGTATGACAGATACTATGGGACGTATGCATTCTGATGCACAGTTCGCTGGATCCTCATCTGTACCAGCCCATGTAGAAATGATGGGACTGATCGGAATGGGTAATAACCCAATGGTTGGAGCTACTGTTGCTGTTGCAGTATCTGTAGAGGAAGCTGCTAATGCAGGTAAATTCTAAAGAAAAACTTTGATATTATAAGGATTGCAGGCTTTTGCTCATCACTGAGCAGAAGCCTGTTTTATTTATTCACGAATACCTCAATAAAATCGATACATCCAGTCATTTTTTACTTAGGTTGATCAACGATATCTTGGATCTGAGTAAAATCGAAAATGGAGAAATGTTTGTTCTCTTTTTGTGTTTGTTACTGTTGAAGGCGTATAGGGGATGGAAAACGATTCGACAAAATACCGATGCTGTGATATTCTTAATATGGTTTTTTTATATAAAAACGAAGACTGCGATGCTGAAGCAATAGACAAAGGTTTTTTTAATTATACAAGAGAAGAGGTTTTCATTTAAACTGCTTAAGAATATGAATCTGGGTATTCATCCCTGATCAGTATTAATCGGCTTCCGTTTATTACGCAAGACCAATGCCTGAAAATGAATTTATGGAATATATAACGAAATAAAATACTATGAGTGAAAATTATAAATTTTTTCAAAATAATAAATGTGAATATTTCCCGTGCCATAAAGGAATACCGGAAGAGGACTTTAATTGTCTGTTCTGTTATTGTCCACTTTACACGCTCGGAAAAAACTGTGGTGGAAACTGTGAATTCTTAGAAAATGGTGTGAAATCCTGCATGAATTGTGGATTCCCACATCAGCGTAAGAACTACGACAAGATCACAAACCGGTTTCAGGAAATTGTAACGGTGATGGCTGCTTCAGACAAGGGGGCTGGATCTCATGAAATGTAAATTGAATCCAAGGTTATCCGCTGGTGATTGGAATGAGTTTTGTGAACGCTTCCATTTTCCGATGACTGATGTGTCGTATATCAAGGCTATCTATATGGCGATGCTTCCACTGATCGACGCTTATGTGTTTTATTCACTGGAACAGAATCTGGAGGAGATTACGCTTCCTCGTTATGCATATGGAATGGTAACTCTTGGTACCGGAATGGATGAGATGGCAGAGTTATACCTGAGTCACGAACAGATTCAGGAAGCCTATATCATCGATTGTATAAGCCTGATGCTTTTATCAAAGGCTTATGAAGAATTTGCGCATGTGATAGAAGCGCAAAGCGGTCTGTATCTTACAGAATTATCCTTTCTGGGAGATCAGTATTCGTTAGAACTATTGCCACAAATCTATGAACGGCTGGCACCGGATGATATTTCCCTCACGGAGGGGAATATGCTAAAACCGCTTAAGACGGCAACACTTGTTCTTCAGCTTGATGCCCATCAACATACGAACGTAAAACAATTATGTAATACCTGCGCAAACTGTAAGAACTTTTCCTGCCCTTCAAGAAAGGTACAGGCTTCGCCGATGCCAAAGACGTATGGAAATATGCAGATATTTCACAAAATCATGCGACAGAAAAGTGATAAAAATTGAAGGAGAATGACATATGAAACGCAATGCGAAAAATCGAACCTGATAAGCCATTCTATAAGGAAATTGAACAGTCTGGAAATTGAAATACTAGAGAATGAAAATTAGATAATGTTGCAGGAGAAAAATATTGTCCTCCTGCAACCATAAAGTCTGTGCAACTCAAAGATTTATCCGATTAGCATCCGAAGCAGTTACGGATAAAAGTGAGCAGATCACAATTATTAAAAATTTTGAAACACATCGTAATATCCTCCTGAAAAGTATTTGTATTAGCTAAGTACAGATGGATTGTAACAAGTTTGTAATAATTCTGCAATAGGAGATGAAATCCAGTAGAACCAAATATTTCATGATAAAGCATATACCTTGTGATATGATTAAATTAATAGATTACGTACAGCATCAGGTGGTTATCCTAAGACAGGAATGGGGAAGGGGATGCATAAGGCTTACACAACAAATTATTGTAAAACAATGCAACTTCAACTATAATATACATAGTAATGGAATTATGATATGGAAACAATCAGAACAGATCAGGATACTTGAATGGGGGACTTAAGATGAAGGCTGCAAACACATTTGAAGAATTCGAAAAGTTAAACGGAATCCGTCTTGACGACGTGCTTTCTGTATTTGAAGCGGTATCGGATGCTTTTCCGCTTATTGTATCGGCAAATTTGACGAAGAATACTTATACAATGATCAAAGATGATGGATTTCTGGCAGCGAATATGCCTGCAACCGGGAAATTTGATGATCTGATTGATCATGGTGTACTTTACATTCATCCGAATTATCAGAATGCATTTCTTGCCAATTTTTCACGGGAAAATCTAACCAAGAAGCTGTTGCAGGGACAGAACGAGGTTTATGTCAAGCTTTATCAGAAAGGAAGAGGCGATAAGTATCAATGGGTTTCAACTCATGTTATTCGTATACCGGATAAGAATGGTGATCTGTGTGAGATCTGTCTGAATCGTATTCTGTCAGAAGGTAGCGATGAGGGCATAAGATGCAGTGGGGCGCCACATTGATGATTACTTTATAGTTCGGCAGAATGACAGAACAACTGAATGTATTAGACAAGGAGAAAGATGAGCATATGAGAAACTGTTGGGAGAGAATGCGTAAAATAATTACATATATATTAGCGGTAAGCATGCTTGCATTCGTTATGATTCCCGACGTGTCTTATGCGGCAGATGTAGAGAAAAAATCTGCAGTAACAGAGGATAAGATTCTGGAAATGAGCAGCGATTCTACAACACTTAACAAGGGGGATGAGGTATTAGTCAAGTTCTCGATTCATAATACACAGACATTCGGATTTTCGGGATTTCTTGAGTATGATACTGATGTGTTCGAAACCTTGGAAGCTGGAGAAATTGTTCCCAGCAGTTATATCCCGGAGGATGAGGAGAATCAGGGGAGCTGGATTGCTTCATATTCTCCTACAGATAAGAATCTTGAGGTGCGTTGGAGAGGTGCTAAGCCGGTAACACTTCCGGATGAGACTAAGGGAGTCGTGCTTACCATTAAGCTCGTAGTTAAGAAATCAACAGAGACAACAAAGATTAATCTGAATTATGCAAAAGTGAATAAATCGAATGAGAGTACGGATTCGGTCAGTTATCCGTCAGGTCTTGAGATTATACTTAAGAATAATAAGACCAAAAAGCTTGCATTGACAACAAAGGATGTGAATGCTACTGGCAATAATGTCGCAGTGCCTGTTTCTTGTTCAACAAATGAAGGATTCGTGAGTCTTGATCTTGTTGTGGAATTTGATAAGACGAGGCTTTCGTATCAGTCGGTTTCCGTGGAGAATGCAATCAAAAATTATGTCTCTGTTGAGTCCTATTCAACAGAGTCTGGCGGTAATAAAGTGATTGTCAAAATAAAGGCGTCGCAGGAAGTCAAGAATATCGGTAATTTGTTTAATGTTAATTTTACACCGGTCAAAACAAATAATACGACAGGAAATAATTCAACAAGTGGAAACAGTGCGGGGACCACAACGATTACGGATACGGTGAAGTTGTCTGTTACAAATGTTAAGGATCAAAATGAGAGTGCTTTTGTTACGACGGGAGCTTCTTCCAAAGTTACAGTAAAGCTTGAGACGCCAATGCTTGGAGATATTAATGGCAATAAGAAAATTGATCTGGTAGATGCTTTATATGTTGTACAGTATTATAACAAGGTACGGTATTTTACGGATAATCAGAAGACTGCCGCAGATGTAAATAGAAACGGTACTGTTGACCTTGTAGATGCTCTGTTGATCATGCAGTATTACAATGGAGCAATCAAGAACTTTCCATAGCTGGAAGGCATTTTGTATCATTGAAAATAATAGATTAGAGTTATTTGTTACATAACCTAAAGTTATAATAAATATACTGCTTGACAAATGTAGATTATAGTATTATTATCTAATAAACGCAAAGAAAGTAGAAGGTTTTCAAAATGAGAAGACAAGCATTATCTCTTTTAGTTGAAAACAATCCAGGCGTTACAAGCCGCATTTCCGGATTGTTCAGTCGCAGAGGCTACAATATCGACAGTTTTTCGTCCGGCGTGACCGCGGATCCAAAATACACAAGAATTACGATTGTGGCAAGCGGAGAGGAACAGATCTTGGAACAGATCGAGAAGCAGCTTGAGAAACTGGAAGATGTTTTGGATATCAAAAAATTGGAACCGGGTTCCTCAGTGACGAGAGAGTTGATTCTGGTCAAGATTCGTGCAAAGGATACGCAGCGTCAACCGATTATGAATGTCACTGAGATTTTCCATGGTAAGATTGTGGACGTCACGCACGATTCGATGGTAATCGAGTTGGTCGGACATCAGGATAAGCTGGATGCTTTCCTGGATCTGCTTGAGGGATATGAAATCCTGGAACTTGCCAGAACCGGCATTACAGGCTTAACACGAGGCTCAGATGATGTTAAGTTTTTAGATTAAGCTACTTAATTTATTTAAAGTATATATATTAGGAGGACAATAATATGTCAGAAGCAAGAATTTTCTATCAGGAAGATTGTAACCTTTCTTTATTAGAGGGAAAGACAATCGCAATCATTGGTTATGGTAGCCAGGGACATGCACACGCTTTGAACTTAAAGGAGTCAGGCTGTGATGTCATCATCGGTCTCTACGAGGGAAGCAAGTCCTGGAAGAGAGCCGAGGAGCAGGGCTTTAAAGTATATGTTGCTGCAGAGGCAGCTAAGAAGGCTGATATCATCATGATTCTTATCAATGATGAGTTACAGGCTGATATGTACAAGAAAGATATCGAGCCAAACCTTGAGCCAGGTAACATGTTAATGTTTGCTCATGGTTTCAATATTCATTTCGGATGCATCAAGCCACCAAAGGATGTCGATGTAACAATGATCGCACCTAAGGCACCAGGACATACTGTTCGTTCTGAGTACCAGGCTGGCAAGGGAACTCCTTGTCTTGTAGCTGTTGAGCAGGATGCAACTGGTAAGGCACTTGACCTTGCACTTGCATATGCATTAGGAATCGGTGGAGCAAGAGCCGGTGTCCTTGAGACAACATTCCGTACAGAGACAGAGACAGACCTCTTCGGTGAGCAGGCTGTACTTTGTGGTGGTGTATGTGCTCTTATGCAGGCTGGTTTCGAAACTCTTTGCGAGGCTGGTTATGATCCAAGAAATGCATACTTTGAGTGTATCCATGAGATGAAGCTGATCGTAGACCTGATCTACCAGTCAGGTTTCGCAGGAATGAGATACTCTATCTCTAATACAGCTGAGTACGGTGATTACATTACCGGACCGAAGATTGTTACTGAGGATACAAAGAAGGCTATGAAGCAGATCCTTACTGATATTCAGGATGGAACATTTGCAAAAGAGTTCTTACTTGATATGTCTCCAGCAGGACGTCAGGTTCACTTCAAGGCTATGAGAAAGCTTGCTTCTGAGCATCCTTCCGAGAAGGTTGGAGAGGAGATCCGTAAGCTTTACAGCTGGAACAATGAGAGTGACAAGCTCATCAACAACTAATCAGTTACATATTAGGGCTTCGGCGTTTGCCGGAGCCTTTTTTACGCAAATTGTTGGATATAATGAGATTACTGAAGTTGAAATTGAAGTCAAAATTCTTTAAATGAGTTGACAAAAACGGGAACTATGATAGAATGTATCTGTTATTTGAATCAATTTATGAAGAGAATGCTTTGAAGAGGAATAGTAGGATTCATAAGACTTTGCAGAGAACTGTCGGATGGTGCGAGACAGTAGGCTTTGAATTTGAACTCGCCTTGGAGCAGCCGGGCTGAAGAGTAATTGCGTAGGTTCGGACGGTTAATCATCGATATTTGATTATGAGTGCGCATTTATGAAATGCGAAGCAGAGTGGTATCACGGAGTTATGACTTCGTCTCTATGTATAGAGACGAAGTTTTTTTACTGTATGAGGAAAATTGTTTTGGATTTTTAAATGCAGTTGCTGCGTTTGGGTCCCATAATGCTTTGAGTATAGAAGGAGGATATTATGTCAGAAGTTTACAACCACAAAGTGGTCGAGAAGAAGTGGCAGAAAGTCTGGGATGATGAGAAGGCTTTCGCTGCAACCAATGATTACACAAAACCGAAATATTATGCTTTAGTCGAGTTCCCTTATCCATCAGGACAGGGACTTCACGTAGGTCATCCAAGACCTTACACAGCTCTTGATATTGTTGCCCGTAAGAGAAGAATGCAGGGATACAACGTACTTTATCCGATGGGATGGGATGCGTTCGGTCTTCCTACAGAGAACTATGCGATCAAGAACAAGATCCATCCGAAGATCGTTACCGAGAACAATGTAAAGCATTTTAAGAATCAGTTACATTCACTCGGTTATTCTTTCGACTGGGATCGTGAGATCAATACAACAGATCCGAATTACTATAAGTGGACACAGTGGATCTTCCTGAAATTATTTAAGGCAGGTCTTGCATACAAGAAGGAGATGCCGATCAACTGGTGTACTTCCTGCAAGGTCGGTCTTGCAAACGAGGAAGTAGTCAACGGTGTATGTGAGCGTTGTGGTTCTCCGGTTGTCCGCAAGGTGAAAAGTGAGTGGATGCTCAAGATTACGGAGTATGCCGACAAACTGATCGAGGGATTAAATGATGTTGATTATATCGAGCGTGTCAAGGTTTCCCAGAAGAACTGGATCGGACGTTCTACAGGTGCAGAGGTTGATTTCCAGATCAAGGATACCGAGGATAAGCTTCGTATCTATACAACAAGATGTGATACATTATTCGGTGTTACTTATATGGTTGTCTCTCCGGAGCATCCATATCTTGATAAATACAAGGATCAGATCAAGAACTGGGAAGAGATCCTTGCATACCGTGAGCAGGCTTCCAGAAAGTCTGATTTTGAGCGTGCTGAGCTTGCCAAGGATAAGACCGGTGTCGCAATCGATGGACTTACTGCAATCAACCCGGTAAATGGTAAGGAAGTGCCGATCTGGGTATCTGATTATGTACTGATGAGTTACGGAACCGGAGCAATCATGGCCGTTCCTGCACATGATGAGAGAGACTGGGAGTTTGCTAAGAAGTTCAATCTTCCAATCATCCAGGTTGTTGCAAAAGATGGTGAAGAGGTTGACGTCAATGAAGCTGCATTTACTGACGTTGCAACCGGAGTTCTGATCAACTCGGATTTCTTAAATGGTCTTGAAGTAAAGGCTGCCAAGGAGAAGATGATCGCTTTCTTACAGGAGAAAGGCATCGGAGAGGCAAAGACAAATTATAAATTAAGAGACTGGGTATTCTCACGTCAGCGTTACTGGGGCGAGCCGATCCCGATCGTTCACTGTGACAAGTGTGGATATGTTCCACTTGATGAGAGTGAACTTCCGTTATTACTTCCGGAAGTTGACAGTTATATGCCGACCGACAATGGTGAGTCACCGCTTGCTGCTATGACGGACTGGGTAAATACCACATGTCCATGCTGTGGCGGACCGGCTAAGAGAGAGACTGATACGATGCCTCAGTGGGCTGGTTCTTCCTGGTATTTCCTGCGTTATACCGATCCGAACAATGACGAAGCTTTAGCAAGCCCGGAGGCATTAAAATACTGGATGCCGGTTGACTGGTATAATGGTGGAATGGAGCATACAACGCTGCATCTTCTGTACTCCAGATTCTGGCACAAATTCCTCTACGATGAGAAGGTTGTTCCATGTCCGGAACCATACCAGAAGCGTACTTCACACGGTATGATTCTTGGTGAGAACGGTGAGAAGATGTCCAAGTCCAGAGGAAATGTTGTTAACCCGGATGATATTGTCAACGAGTATGGTGCTGATACACTCCGTACTTATGAGATGTTCATCGGTGCGTTTGATCTTGCTGCATCATGGTCTGAGGATGGTGTTAAGGGATGCCGCAGATTCCTCGATCGTGTATGGAAATTACAGGATATCATGACGGATGAGGAAGGATATTCCAAGGATCTTGAGACTAAGATGCACCAGACCATCAAGAAGGTATCCAATGACTTTGAGAATCTGAAGTATAATACTGCGATCGCCGCAATGATGGCACTTTTGAATGATTTCTACAAGAAGGGATCTATCACAAAAGGCGAGCTTAAGACTCTGATCATTCTCTTAAATCCGGTAGCTCCACATATTACAGAGGAGATGTGGCAGACAATTGGCTGCGAGGGAAGAGTATACCAGCAGACATGGCCGGAATTCGACGAGGCTAAGACTGTAGAGACTTCTGTAGAGATTGCGGTACAGATCAATGGCAAGGTAAAGGCTACCTTAGGCATCAACAAAGATGATCCGAAGGATGAAGTTATCGCCAAGGCCAAAGCGGCAATCGCTGATAAGCTGACAGGTAACATTGTAAAAGAAATCTATGTTCCTGGAAGACTTGTCAACATCGTGATGAAATAATTCCGACAAGCAAAGAACGGAGAAATCACAATTATTATATATGAAAAAAGGGAAGCCAAAGAAAACGGCTTCCCTTTTTCGTGAAACAGATTAGCAAATGCTTCCGCATCCACCACCACAGTTACCGCACAGTAACAGGAGAATGATAATCCAGCAGCAATCATTTCCGCCACCGCATCCGTTATTGTTTAAGAAAGAACCGTTGCCACCGCAGCAGCAGAGAAGAAGGATGATCCAGATAATGGAATTGCATCCGCCCTCAGATGAACATCCACAGTTTGTAGCAGCTAAATCACTCATAAGTGACCTCCAATAAATATATTTACAATAGTAAGATATGTAGGTTTTGCAAAGAGGTTCCTGCTTTTTGAAAATATATATTGACTTTAACGTGCTAAGTTGCTAAAATGTATGCAAACATAATAATTGTATACAATTATTCATGCATGACAAAGGAGTGGTAAAACCGATGAGAGATGTAGTGATGAATGACAAGACGAATCTGCTGCAGTTGGAGGAGCATTTCTATCAGCTGGTTGATGTAGATGAGCCAAATACCTTTCGTAATTTGTTCCCATATGAAGAGATCCCGAAGATCGCATTCAACGATCGTATCGTTCCCCATAATATGCCGGAAGATATCTGGATTACCGATACAACGTTCCGTGATGGTCAGCAGTCACGTGCGCCGTACACAACAGAACAGATTGTCACCATCTACGACTATTTACATAAATTAGGCGGTCCTAAGGGTAAAATCCGTCAGAGTGAATTCTTCTTATACAGCAAGAAGGATAGAGATGCCGTATATAAATGTCTGGAGAGAGGATATAAATTCCCGGAAGTAACTTCCTGGATCCGTGCAAGTAAGCAGGATTTCCAGCTCGTTAAAGACATCGGCCTCAGAGAGACCGGAATTCTTGTAAGCTGTTCGGATTATCATATCTTTTATAAGATGAAGATGACAAGACGTGAGGTTATGAACCTGTACTTAAGCGTGATTCGTGATTGCTTAGAGACCGGAATCAGCCCAAGATGTCATCTGGAAGATATCACCCGTTCTGATATCTACGGATTTGTAATTCCGTTCTGTGTAGAGTTAATGAAGCTGCAGGATGAATACAAGATTCCAATCAAGGTTCGCGCCTGTGACACAATGGGATACGGAGTCAATTTCCCGGGTGCTGTAATTCCGCGAAGCGTGCCGGGCATCATCTATGGTCTGACTACACATGCAGGTGTGCCATCTTCACAGATTGAATGGCATGGACATAATGATTTCTATAAAGCGGTCAATAATTCGACAACTGCATGGTTATACGGTGCAAGCGGCGTTAACTGTTCATTGTTTGGAATCGGTGAGAGAACCGGAAACACACCGCTGGAAGCTATGATCTTTGAGTATGCACAGCTGAAGGGAACATTAGATGGCATGGATACAACCGTGATTACGGAACTTTCCGAATATTTTGAGAAGGAGCTTGGATATAAACAACCGAGCAGAACGCCTTTTGTTGGAAGCAACTTTAATGTGACCAGAGCCGGCATTCATGCAGATGGACTGCTTAAGAACGAGGAAATTTACAATATTTTTGATACCGGTAAATTCCTGAATCGTCCGCCTCTTGTTGCGGTATCAAATACTTCCGGACTTGCCGGAATCGCGCATTGGATCAACAATTACTATCATCTGCCGGATGATCGTAAGGTGGATAAGAATTCTGCACTTGTCAAGCGTGTCAAGGAGTGGGTAGATGCGCAGTATGATGACGGTCGTGTGACAGTCATCACAGATCAGGAACTTGTTGTAACAATTACCGATGTCTGTAAGGATCTTGGTATTGTATTATAACGCGAAATTCGATATTATAATAAGGTGTTAATTATGTCAGAAGATCATTCTTCGTTAAGCGCGAGAGTATTTCACGCGATTCGGGAAGATATATTAAATGGTAAATATCAGGCCAACGAGGAACTCAAGGAGAAATCCATCGGCGAGGAACTTGGCGTCAGCCGGACCCCGGTGCGAGAGGCGCTCCGCCAGTTGGAGCTTGAGGGGCTGGTGCATATTATTCCGAACAAAGGCGCCTTCGTAGAGGGAATTACATTAAAGGATGTCAAGGATATCTATGAGATTCGAGCTCTGCTTGAGGGGTTATGCGCACGTTGGGCGGCAGAAAACATTACGCAGGAGCAGATTGAGGAACTGGAAGAGAATGTTTTTCTTTCGGATTTCCATTTCTCAAAGGAAAATTGGGATCAGATGGTGGAACTTGACAACCGGTTTCATGAATTAGTCTATGAGGCCTGCGGAAGCAAGGAACTGACGCATGTTCTTCGTGATTACCATCATTATCTGCAGCGTATCCGCAAGATTACACTTGAGCAGAAAACACGTGCGCGTGCTTCTATGGATGAGCACCGCAGAATTGCTGAGGCATTGAAGGCTAGAGACGCCAAGGCTGCAGAAAAATATGCAAGAGAGCATATCCGCAACACAATGGCTAACATGGATAAATATGGGTGGGAGAACCTAATGAAATAGAAAAGGAGACGAACATGGACAAAATTAAGATGACGACCCCTTTGGTCGAGATGGATGGAGATGAAATGACCAGAATCCTCTGGAAGATGATCAAAGATGAACTGCTTCTTCCGTTCATTGACTTAAAAACAGAGTATTATGATTTGGGTCTTGAGGAGCGTAACCGCACAAATGATCAAGTTACCATTGACTCTGCCAATGCAACAAAGAAGTATGGTGTTGCAGTAAAATGTGCAACCATCACTCCAAACGCTGCCAGAATGACAGAATATAACTTAAAAGAGATGTGGAAGAGTCCGAACGGAACAATTCGTGCGATGCTTGATGGAACGGTATTTCGTGCGCCGATCGTTGTGAAAGGTATCGAGCCAAATGTTAAGACATGGGAGAAGCCAATCACGATTGCAAGACATGCATATGGTGATGTCTATAAGGCAAGTGAGATGAAGATTCCTGGACCTGGAAAAGCCGAGCTCGTTTTTACTGCCGAGGATGGAACAGTTACACGAGAATTGATCCATGAGTTCAAGGGCGCTGGTGTGATCCAGGGACAGCACAACTTAAATGAGTCCATCACAAGCTTTGCGCATAGCTGCTTTAAGTATGCTTTGGATACGAAGCAGGATCTGTGGTTTGCAACCAAGGATACGATCTCCAAGAAATATGACCATACCTTCAAGGATATTTTCCAGGAAGTGTATGACAATGATTATAAGGAAGCATTTGAGAAAGCCGGCATTGAGTATTTCTATACACTCATTGATGATGCGGTTGCCCGTGTTATGAAAGCAAAGGGCGGATTTATCTGGGCATGCAAGAACTACGACGGCGATGTTATGAGTGATATGATCAGTTCTGCTTTCGGTTCTCTTGCTATGATGACTTCCGTATTGGTATCTCCTCACGGATATTATGAGTATGAGGCCGCTCACGGAACCGTTCAGAGGCATTATTACAAGCACCTGAAAGGCGAGGAAACTTCTACAAACTCTGTCGCAACGATCTTTGCGTGGACCGGAGCGCTTAGAAAGAGAGGAGAGCTTGATCAGATTCCGGAGCTTTGTGCATTCGCAGACAAGCTTGAGAAAGCGTGTCTTGATACGATTGAGTCAGGTTCTATGACAAAGGATCTTGCTTTAATCACAACAATCGAAAATCCTACGGTTCTTAACAGTGAGAACTTTATCAAGGCAATCCGTGCCAATTTAGAGAAAACACTGTAATCAAAATTTTTTCAACAGTGAACTTCTTTGAATGATAACAAGATTACCCTGAGTTGATTTGGGAAAGTTTAGCGTATGTTAAATTTTTCACACATTGACAGTTTTGTGTGAAAATCCTATAATTAACTTAGGGTTTTTGTTTTAACTTAACCGGGAATTGGAGGGTTAGATTTTGGAAAAAGAAATATCGCAGGCTGTCATACGTCGAATGCCAAGATATTATCGTTATTTGGGGGAGCTGTTAGAGGAAGGTGTGGAGCGTATTTCTTCTAACGATCTTAGCCGCAGAATGCGTGTGACTGCGTCACAGATACGTCAGGATCTCAACAATTTTGGTGGATTCGGACAGCAGGGATATGGCTATAATGTACAATTTTTGTATGATGAGATTGGTAAGATCCTAGGATTAAATGAGACACATCATATTATTGTGATTGGAGCCGGAAATCTGGGTCAGGCGATCACAAATTATGTGAAATTTGAAAAATTTGGTTTTATTATTACAGCGCTTTTTGATGTAAATCCAAAGCTCAAGGGACAGACGGTACGTGGAATTCCAATCTATCTGATGGATGAACTGGATCAGTATTGCAAGGATCATCCGGTTGATATTGCGGCACTCACGCTTCCGAAGGAGAAAGCGGATGAGACGGCTCAACATTTAGTCCAGCTTGGCGTCCATGCAATCTGGAATTTTGCACATGTCGATCTTGATCTGAGTGATAATCAGGTGGTGGTTGAGAACGTTCATTTGTCGGATTCTTTAATGCAACTGTCATATAATATTGTAAAGAATTCGTAACGATTCAAAATTGTGATGAGACTTTTTAACACTGCGGATGGATATAAGATGATTTATAATCGACGAAGTTGTCAGAGGTAGTGTAAATGAAGAATACAGATGAATTTCGTAAAGCGTTAGAACATAAGAAACTGCCACTTCTAGTTCTGGATCAGAAATGGCACAGGCTTTTTGCAATCCACGGTAAGACGGATGAAATCCGAAATGCAGAGACGGAACTGAATAATTTGCTTGCGCGGCAGGGAAAGCTGAATTCTGATCTGAAAGATTACAAAAAGGTGAAGAATCGGCTGATGGACGAAATCGTTCAGAATATGGAAGGCTCTGACGGTAATGCTTCGGACAAGGAGAAGGTTCGCGACAAGGATAAGCGTATGATCGATGAACTCAATGAGAGAATCGATGCGGCGGAGGCGGAACTTTTAGAACTGCCGCAGAAAATGAAACAGGTGAATGAGAACCTGATGATTCTGAGCATGGAATATTTCTATGCCAAAATTAAGATCAATACGCAGGAGTCCAAAGAGATTGAGGAGTGGATCAATCAGGTGCGCATTGATCTAAAGAAGAATATTATCAAGAAACAGAATCGCGACATCAATAATCGTGAGATCTATGCATATCTGCATGATATCTGCGGACCGCAGGTGCTGGATCTGTTTGATGTCGAGATGGAAGCTTCGGATAAAGAAAGTTAGGAGGATTGTCTTGCAATATCTAGTGTCCGGAAAAGAAATGAAGCTTTTGGATCAGAATACATCATCAAAGTTCCATGTGCCGGAACTGGTATTAATGGAACAGGCAGCGATGACTTTTGTCCAGAAGCTTTTCTTTCTGCAAAAAGAATATCATAAAGAAATCTCGAATGCACTGATTTTATGCGGAAGCGGCAACAATGGAGCGGATGGTCTTGCGATTGCGAGGCTTCTGATGCAGGAGGGGCTTACGAGTTGTGTCTGTCTGTGCGGTGAGGCTGCCGGACATAAGACGACCGAGTCTTATCAGACGCAGAAGGCAATCTGTCAGGCGTATCAGATCCGTATGGAAGAACAGATTCCGGAAGAAAAATTTGATCTTGTGATCGACGCATTATTTGGAATCGGTCTTTCACGAAATATTGAAGGAAAATTGGCTGAGGTGATCCGGCAGGCGAATGAGATGCGTGGATGGAAAGTCGCGGTCGATATCAGTTCTGGTGTTCATGCGGATAACGGAGCGGTATTAAATGTTGCTTTCCTTGCAGATGATACAATTACATTCTCGTTTGGCAAGATGGGGCAGTTTTTGTGGCCTGGAAATGAAGCATCTGGCAGAGTGTCGGTTGTTCCGATGGGAATTACAGAGGAAAGCTGGTTAGATCGAAAACCACATCTTGCCGCGCTTGAGGCGCAGGATGTCAGCAGACTTCTTCCGAAGCGGATGGATCATTCCAACAAAGGAAGTTACGGAAAGCTGCTTGTGATCGCAGGATCTGTCAATATGGCAGGGGCAGCGATTATGTGTGCGCGCGCTGCTTATCGGAGTGGCTGCGGCCTTGTTAAAATACTGACAGCGGAAGAAAATCGTGTCATTATCCAGTCGGCGGTGCCGGAGGCAATCCTGTCAACTTATGGAACGAAACTGGATGAAATGCAGGTGGTTGAAGAATTAAAATGGGCGGATGCCGTCGTATTAGGACCTGGAATCGGTACAGAACGAAATGCGCAGAAGCTGGTATCACTGGTTCTTAAGAATTGTGCGGTTCCTCTTCTTCTGGACGCGGATGCACTCAATGTGATTGCCAAAGAGACAGAGTTACTTCTCAGACCACACACGGAGATGGTAGTAACGCCTCATCTTGGCGAGATGGCAAGACTGACGGGGGATACCGTGTCACTGATCCAGACGAGGCTGGTAGAGTCGGCGTTTACATTTGCACAGACCTACAATGTGGTATGTGTGCTCAAGGATTTTCATACAGTGACGGCAATCCCGTATGCACTTGGATATCTGAATCTAAGCGGCAATCATGGTATGGCGACTGGTGGAAGCGGCGATGTGTTATCCGGTGTAATCGGAGCTTTTCTTGCACAGGGGCTGACCGCGGATGTTGCAGCACCTCTTGGGGTATTTGTCCATGGTCTTGCCGGGGATGAAGCTGCAAAAACAACCGGAAAGAGAGCACTGTTTTCGTCGGATCTGATTGATGGATTATCAAGGGTTTATGACAGAGCAGATGCAGACAGTGAAAGATTTTAAATTAAAATAAAAGAAAGCATAGGAGCAGATTTATGGAAAAATATCGTGTATATGCAGGCATTGACTTAGATGCTGTGCGATATAATATGGAATCAATGCATAAAAATATTAATAAGGATACCAAGATGATCGCAGTGGTCAAAACAAACGGATACGGACATGGTGCGATGCGTATTTCCCGTGAGGTAGAAGATCTTCCGTATTTGTGGGGATATGCAGTGGCAACGGTTGATGAGGCAGAGGAACTGATCGCGGATGGAAGAACAAAACCGATTTTGATTCTCGGAATTACTTTCCCGGACAAATTTGAGGCGATCGTCGATGAAGAAATCCGTCCTGCAATCTCTGAATTTGCAGCTGCAAAGGCATTATCGGAGGTTGCAGTCAGCAAAGAAAAGATGTGTTCGATCCATATTGCAGTAGATACCGGTATGAGCCGCATTGGATTTCAGGTTACCGAGGAAAGTGCAGATATTATTGCACAGATCGCGGCTTTGCCGAATATCAATATAGAAGGTATCTTTACTCATTTTGCACGTGCGGATGAACTTTCCAAGGAGCCTGCTTATGCGCAGATGGCTCTTTTTCAGGAGATGATCGATATGCTTGAGGAGAGAGGTGTGAAGATTCCACTTCACCATTGCTCAAACAGTGCAGGAATTGTGGAGATTCCGGAAGCCAACATGAATCTTGTGCGTGCGGGAATTACGATGTATGGTCTGTGGCCGTCTGAGGAAGTCCGAAAGGATATTATTGATATTCATCCGGTTATGTCATTGAAGAGTCATATTGTGTTCATCAAGGATCTGGAAGCTGGTAGACAGATCAGCTACGGTGGCATTTATGTGACAGACAAGAAGCGCAGAATTGCAACGATTCCGGTTGGATACGGTGATGGATATGCAAGAAGCCTTTCGAATAAGGGCTATGTGCTGATCCACGGGAAAAAAGCACCAATCTGTGGAAGAGTCTGCATGGATCAGTTTATGGTTGATGTCACAGACATTCCGGAGGCAAAGGAGGGCGATCGTGTCACTCTTGTTGGACGTGATCATGATGCATGCATTACACTTGAAGAACTTGGCGAGTTGTCCGGCAGATTTGATTATGAATTTGCCTGTCTGATTACTCCGCGTGTGCCAAGAGTCTACTATAGAAGCCAGTCGAAAAAATAATTCGGTTGTATACGCTCGATAAATTTGGAAATACTCTTTGTATAACAATTTATGGAGTGAAAAATATGGTGATTCAAAGAGGAGATGTCTATTACGCAGATTTGAGACCGGTCGTTGGCTCGGAACAGGGAGGGGTACGACCGGTTCTTATTATTCAGAACAATGTCGGTAACCGTCACAGTCCTACGGTAATCTGTGCGGCGATCACGTCGCAGATGCATAAGGCGAAGCTGCCGACGCATGTGGAGTTAAACAGCGACAAATATGATCTTGCAAAGGATTCGGTTGTTCTGTTGGAACAGCTTCGTACCATTGACAAAAAAAGGCTTAAGGATAAGGTGTGTCATCTTGACAATCAGATCCTCGTAAAGATTGATAAAGCCCTGGAAATCAGCCTGGAACTGTTTACATAACTTGACGTAATGCGGTACACATGGTATGATTTTGAAGATTTACTATAGTTTTGGGTATTGAGAATAATTCCCAATTGAACAAAAGGAGAGTCTTATATGGATGAGGGCGCGAGTCCCAACCGGACAAATTTTATTAAGAAATTCATGCATTTTGTAAAGAATCCGTCGGTGCATGATGACGATGTGACGGAAGAAGAAATTAAATCTATGGTCAATGAGGGACATGAGCAGGGCGTGCTGCTTGCCTCGGAAGCGGAGATGATCAACAATATCTTTGAATTTGGTGATAAAGAAGCCAAGGATATTATGACACACCGCAAGAATCTGATCGTGATTGATGGAAATCTGTCTTACAATGACGCGGTTTCCTTTATTATTGAGAACAGTAAGTCACGCTACCCGGTCTATCTGGATGACATCGATAATATTATCGGTGTCTTACATATCAAAGATACATTTGCTTTTGCACAGAAGAATGAAGTGTTCCGTACTTCAATCAAGGATATTCCGAATCTGATACGTGAGGTTGATTTTGTCCCTGAGACACTTAATATCCATACGCTTTTTAAGATGATGCAGGCGAAAAAAAGCCATATGGTCATTGTGGTGGATGAATACGGACAGACTTCCGGTGCAGTTGCGATGGAGGATATCTTAGAGGAGATCGTCGGCAATATTGAGGACGAACATGACGAGGAAGAGACCTTGATCCGCCAGAATCCGGACGGAAGCTATCTGATGAATGGTCTGGCAAGTATGCCGGAGGTGATCGAACTGCTTGGGCTTCCAGTGGATGAGGATGCGTTTGAAACACTCAACGGATTTCTTGTTTCCCTTCTTGAGAAGATTCCAAACGATGGTGAGACGGCACAGATTAACATGTATGGATATGATTTCAATGTATTAAAAGTTGAGGATAAGATGATCCGAGAAGTGCTTGTGCGAAAGTCGCAGGCGGCATCTTGAGGACATGACTTGCATGATTGCATAAACAATGCTAAAATTAGAAACAGAGAATACAATTTAGAAAAGAGGATTTTATATTATGTCAGGACATTCCAAATTTGCGAATATCAAGCATAAAAAGGAGAAAAACGACGCTGCTAAGGGTAAGGTCTTTACCATGATCGGACGAGAGATCGCAGTAGCAGTTAAGGAGGGCGGACCGGATCCGGCCAATAACTTTAAGCTCGCACAGGTGATCGCTAAGGCTAAGGCAAACAATATGCCGAACGATACGATCGACCGTGGAATTAAGAAGGCAGCCGGAGATGGCAACAGTGTCAATTACGAGACAGCTACTTATGAAGGTTATGGTCCAAGTGGTACTGCAATTATCGTTAAGTGTCTGACGGACAATAAGAACCGTACCGCTGCCAATGTCCGTAATGCTTTTACCAAGGGACAGGGAAGCATCGGTACACAGGGATGTGTATCCTATATGTTCGATGAGAAGGGACAGATCATTATTGCAAAGGAAGATTGCGATATGGATGCGGATGATCTCATGATGGTTGCTTTGGATGCAGGAGCTGAAGACTTTGCAGAAGAGGAAGACAGCTTTGAGATTACGACTGCTCCGGCAGATTTCGACGCGGTACATAAGGCTCTTGAGGAGCAGGGAATCGTTATGGCTTCCGCAGAAGTAAGCATGATCCCTCAGACTTATGTGACACTGACTGACGAAGCTGACATTACCAACATCGGAAGAATCTTAGATCTTCTCGATGACGATGATGATGTTCAGGAAGTATATCACAACTGGGAAGAATAATACAATTTAATACAGGGGATTGTAGGTAGGTCGTTTCTATGAAACCAAGAGATTGAGGAGGCAGGTATGAAGAAAATCTTGTTTGCTGCATCAGAGTGTGTTCCGTTTATTAAGACCGGTGGTCTTGCAGATGTGTGTGGAGCACTTCCGAAAGCGTTTGATAAAGAGTATTGGGATGTACGTGTGGTAATTCCGAATTACAGCTGTATTCCGGAACAGTACCGCAATCAGTTTGAGTATGTAACGCATTTCTATATGAGTGCGGGTTCTTATATCCAGAATAAATACGTCGGCGTATTACAGTACAAGCTGGATGGAATTACCTATTACTTTATTGACAATCAGGAATATTTTAACTGTTTTGTTCCGTATGGTGACATGCGCTACGATATCGAGAAATTCTGTTTCTTTGACAAAGCAGTTCTCTCGATGCTTCCACAGATCGGTTTCAGACCGGATATCATTCACTGTCATGACTGGCAGGCAGGACTGATCCCGGTATACCTTAAGAATGAGTTTCAGGCAGATTCATTTTTCTGGGGCATTAAGTCAATTATGACGATCCATAACTTACGTTTCCAGGGAATCTGGGATGTGAAGACGCTCAAGGGACTGACCGGCTTTGCAGCAGATCTCTTTACACCGGATAAGTTAGAGTTCAACAAAGATGCCAATATGTTAAAAGGCGGACTTGTCTATGCGGATTACATTACAACGGTCAGCGACAGTTACGCACAGGAAATCCAGACAGATTTCTATGGCGAGGGATTGAACGGACTGCTTTCTGCACGTCATATGGATATGCAGGGTATTGTAAATGGAATTGATTACGATGTGTACAATCCGGATACAGACAGTAAGATTTATGCAAATTACAATGCCGAGAATTTCCGTAAGAGAAAGGCAATCAACAAAGAGAAGCTGCAGGAAGAATTAGGACTTGCAGTTGATAAGAAGAAATATATGATTGGTCTGATTTCCCGTCTGACCGATCAGAAGGGACTTGACCTTATCAATGCGGTTATGGATGGGCTGGTTGATGATTACACACAGTTGGTTGTGATCGGTACCGGTGAGCCGCAGTATGAGAATATGTTCCGTCATTATGCATGGAAGTATCCGGATCGGGTATCTGCAAATATATGCTACTCCGATGATCTGGCACACAAGCTTTATGCGGCTGCGGATGCATTCCTGATGCCATCACGCTTCGAACCTTGTGGATTGACACAGTTGATTTCCTTCCGTTACGGAACGGTTCCGATTGTACGTGAGACCGGAGGACTTAAGGATACGGTTCAGGCATACAATGAATATGAGAATATCGGTGATGGTTTTTCATTCTTAAACTACAATGCGGATGAGATGCTTCATGTGATCAATTACTCGAAGCATATTTACTATGACCGCAAGCGTCAGTGGAATCAGATGGTAGATCGCGGTATGGCAAATGATTTCTCATGGAACGCTTCAAGATTCAGATACGAGGGATTATACAATTATCTGCTCGGAGAATAAAATAGAACGGATTTTACATAATAAGAACGAATACATTTGTGTTCGTTCTTATTTTTTTGTGAGAATGACAGGGGAGAAGCGATGAAGAAAGAAGTATTTTACGGAGAAGAAAATCAGGTGGAAGAAAAAGAATGTGTGGAAGAACGAAAAGAGACAGATAAGAAACAGGAAGACAATCAAGAAGTTGAAGAAAAGAAAAATGAGGAAATCAGGGATTTTGGACAGGCAATCTTACATGCGAACCGAAATGACCGTGTAATCTATCTTCTTTCAATTATCGGAGAGATTGAAGGGCATGAGTGTCTTCCATCAAACGCAAAGACAACAAAGTATGAACATGTACTTCCGAAGCTTGCAGCAATCGAAGATGACAGCAGTGTGGACGGTGTCCTTCTGATATTGAATACAATGGGAGGAGATGTGGAGAGTGGACTCGCGATTGCAGAGATGATTGCGTCTATGAGTAAGCCGACGGTATCTCTTGTACTTGGTGGAAGTCATTCGATTGGGGTACCGCTTGCAGTGGCAACAGATTATTCCTTTATTGTGCCGAGCGGAACGATGGTTATTCATCCTGTCCGAATGAGCGGTACTGTGATCGGTGCAAGGCAGACGTACGATTACTTCAAACAGATGCAGGATCGTATCATCGGATTTATTACCTCACATTGTAAGGCAAAGGAGCAGCGTGTGGAAGAAATGATGATGAATACGCAGATGCTTACCAAAGATCTCGGGACAATTCTGGTTGGTAAAGAGGCGGTAAAAGAAGGTATTATTGATGCGGTCGGGGGAATTTCTGACGCATTTTCTAAGCTTTATAAGCTGATTGGAAAGCAGAAATCCTGACCAGATGGATGAAACGGATTTTCGAAGCTATGGGATGACATCTTCCTTAAAATATGATAAAATAAATTTTATTATTGAGAATTAAGGGAGTGTATTTCATGGCTACGGGAAACCGTAAATCATCTAACAGTAAAACCAGATCCGGCAGCCGTTCATCGGGCGGATCTTCAAATAATCGTTCAACGAATCGGAAATCAACAGGCAGACGTATGACCAAGAAAGAACGCATGGAAGAGATGGCAAAAGCAGAGGCTTTTCGCATGGAAGTAATCTTGTGGATCATTGTTGCAGTGTCGCTTCTTCTTTTTGTCAGCAATCTTGGGTTTGGCGGTGTCGTCGGTCAGGCAGTAAGCGGTGTTTTATTTGGTATATTCGGGCTGATTGCCTATGTTCTACCGATTTTGCTTCTGGTGGCAAGTTTCTTTGCAGCTTCTAACAAAGGTAGTTTTCATGCATGGGTGAAACTGGTTGCAGGAATTATATTTGTTGCTTTTTTCTGTCTGTTCCTGTCCTTGGCGGGTAGCGGAACGGAATATTATGAGCCTTTGAAAGCCTATACATACAGTTCTACCGAACGCGCTGGTGGTGGAATCATCGGTGGTTCGCTCGCATGTGTGATGGTGAAGGCATTCGGAATGATCGGTTCGTATATTATTGATTTTATCGTGCTGATCATCTGTCTGGTACTGATCACGGAACGATCTGCGTTAAAAGGCATGCAGCGAGGCGGACAGAAGGTTTATGAATCCGCAAAGGAAAGCAATGAACGTTATAAGGAATATCGCGAATACAAAAACGAGGAGCGCCGCAAGCGGAGAATGGATCATAAAGTTTCCGGCGTCTCCATTGATACGAAGATTGATGAGAAGAGTGAGGCGGCACCGGAGTTGTCCGATGAAATTGGAGAACTGCATGCAGAACCGGAGATTGCGATGCCGGATGTGAGCCAGGAGAGTAAGGTACGTCTGGCTTCCGGGGAAGTTCCTCAGCCTCTTTTTGAGCCTGAGAAGGCAACCGTGCAACCAATCTTATCCGGTGAGATTACGGCACCGGAACCAGTGATTTCCGGAGATTTTATGCATGAGGCTCCTGCTACAGAGAATGTTGTACCAGAAGAATCATTGAAGTCAGATGAAAAGGCGGTTCCGGTAGAAGAACCACCGGTAGCGGAGCACACGAAGCGAAAGACACGTTCTTCGGAGGAAGAAATCGAAAAAGAAGTTGCAAACGTTGCACAGGAGATGGCTCCGGCTATGTCGCAGCCGGATAAAAAATATGTATTTCCTCCGGTAGATCTGTTGAAAGCTGGTAGCGGCAAGAAATCTGCAAATACAGAGAGCCAGCTGAGAGAGACGGCGAATAAGCTGCAACAGACATTAAAGACATTCGGCGTCAATGTGACGGTTACGAATATCAGTTGCGGTCCGGCAGTAACAAGATATGAGATTCAGCCGGAGATGGGCGTTAAGGTAAGCAAGATTGTCGGTCTTGCAGATGATATCAAATTGAATCTTGCAGCTGCGGATATCCGTATTGAGGCGCCGATTCCAGGCAAAGCTGCAGTCGGAATTGAAGTTCCGAACAAGGAAAATGTAACAGTCGCATTCCGGGATCTGATCGAATCAAAAGAATTTAAAGAATCCAAGTCGAAGATCAGCTTTGCAGTCGGTAAAGACATATCGGGAAGAACGAAAGTGACGGATATTGCCAAGATGCCGCATCTTCTGATCGCCGGTGCGACCGGATCCGGTAAATCCGTCTGTATCAATACGATCATTATGAGTATTTTGTACAAGGCGGATCCGAATGAGGTCAAGCTTCTTATGATCGACCCGAAGGTGGTAGAACTTAGTGTTTACAATGGAATCCCACATCTGATGATCCCGGTTGTCACGGATCCGAAGAAGGCTTCCGGAGCTCTTCACTGGGCCGTTGCGGAGATGACAGACCGCTACGAGAAATTTGCACAGGCAAATGTAAGAGAAATCAATGGTTATAATGCGAAAGTGGATTCGATTGAAGTTCCGGAAGGTCAGGAACGTCCGCAGAAGATGCCACAGATCGTAATTATTGTAGACGAGCTGGCAGATCTTATGATGGTTGCATCCAATGATGTTGAAGAGGCAATCTGCAGATTGGCTCAGTTGGCACGTGCAGCCGGAATCCATCTGGTGATCGCAACACAGAGACCTTCTGTTAACGTTATCACCGGTCTGATCAAGGCTAATATGCCGAGCCGTATCGCTTTTGCGGTAACGTCCGGTGTGGATTCAAGAACGATCCTTGACATGAATGGCGCGGAGAAGCTGCTTGGCAAAGGTGATATGCTTTTCAGCCCACAGGGCGCACCGAAACCGATCCGTGTACAGGGTGCATTTGTCTCCGACGAGGAAGTGTCGGATGTTGTGGAATATATCAAGGAACACAATGGAGATGCGCAGTATAACGACTCCGTCCAGCAGAAGATGGAATCCCTTCAGTCATCCGGGGGCAATACAGTTTCTATTTCGGATTCCGATACGTCGGATGATGGCAAGGATGCATATTTCATGGATGCTGCCAAGATTATTGTGGACAAGGAGAAAGCGTCCATTGGTATGCTGCAGCGTTATCTGAAGGTTGGATTCAACCGTGCGGCACGCATTATGGATCAGCTGGAAGAAGCAGGAATTGTCGGACCGGAGGAGGGAACCAAACCACGTACGGTTCTGATGAACAAAGAACAATTTGAAGCGTATATTGACGCAAATTGATAAAAGTGTAATCATAGTAATGAATGGAACAATGCAAAGGAGGAACTTAAAGTTATGAAGAGTGATATTCAAATTGCACAAGAGGCAACGATGCTTCCAATCAAGGAGGTTGCAGCATCCATCGGAATCGAGGAGGATGATCTGGAATTATATGGAAAGTACAAAGCTAAGATTTCGGATGAATTGATTGAGAAATCCAAGAACAATCCGGATGGTAAATTGATCCTTGTTACTGCAATTAATCCGACTCCGGCAGGAGAAGGCAAGACGACAACCAGTGTCGGACTCGGACAGGCCTTCGGAAAGCTTGGTAAGAAAGCACTCATCGCACTCAGAGAGCCTTCTTTGGGACCATGTTTCGGAATCAAGGGCGGAGCTGCCGGTGGCGGATATGCACAGGTTGTTCCGATGGAAGACTTGAATCTTCACTTTACCGGTGATTTTCATGCGATCACTTCCGCAAACAATCTGCTCGCTGCTTTATTGGATAATCATATTCAGCAGGGAAACGAGCTCGGCATCGATCCAAGACAGATTGTCTGGAAGCGTTGTCTTGATATGAACGACCGTGTTCTTCGTAATGTGGTTGTCGGACTTGGAAGCAAGATGGATGGTATGGTACGAGAGGATCATTTCGTAATCACGGTTGCATCTGAGATTATGGCAATTCTCTGTCTTGCAGATGATATGAATGATCTTAAGAGAAGACTCGGAAGAATCATTGTTGCATATACATTTGACGGAAAGCCGGTTACGGCAGAAGACTTACAGGCTGTTGGTTCAATGGCTGCGCTTCTTAAGGATGCCTTAAAGCCGAATCTGATCCAGACACTGGAGCATACACCGGCGATCGTACATGGTGGTCCGTTTGCCAATATTGCACATGGATGTAACAGTGTGCGTGCGACGAAGACGGCGTTAAAGCTTGCAGATTACGTCATCACAGAGGCTGGTTTCGGTGCAGATCTTGGTGCGGAGAAGTTCTTTGACATCAAGTGTCGTAAGGCAGGACTTCATCCGGATGCGGTTGTTCTTGTCGCTACGATCCGTGCACTCAAATATAACGGAGGCGTGCCGAAGGATCAGTTATCTGAGGAGAATCTTGACGCGTTAAAGAAGGGTATTGTAAACCTCGAAAAGCATATCGAAAACTTACAGAAATATGGTGTCCCTGTCGTTGTGACGTTGAATTCCTTTATCACAGATACAAAGGCAGAGACGGATTTTGTTGAGCAGTTCTGTAAAGAGAGAGGATGCGAGTTCGCACTCTCAGAAGTATGGGAGAAAGGCGGCGAAGGCGGTATCGCTTTGGCGAATAAGGTGCTTGAGACGCTTGAAACAAAAGAAAGCAACTTTAAGCTTCTCTATGACGATGATCTGTCGCTCAAGGAGAAGATTGAGACCGTAGCAAGAGAAATTTATGGCGCAGACGGTGTGACTTATTCCGCTGCGGCAGAGAAAGAATTGAAGAGAATCACCGATCTTGGAATGGATAAATTCCCGGTATGTATGGCAAAGACACAGTATTCTCTGTCGGATGATGCCAAGAAGCTTGGACGCCCAAGTGGATTTACGATCAATGTCCGCGAAGTATATGTATCGGCAGGAGCTGGCTTTGTCGTTGCAATCAACGGATCGATCATGACGATGCCTGGACTTCCGAAGAAGCCGGCTGCTTATCAGATTGATGTAGATGATAACGGTGTGATCACAGGACTTTTTTAAGGAGACATTATGGCAAATATAATTGACGGAAAACAGATTTCAAAAGATATCAAGGAAGAATTAAAGGAAGAAGTGGCTTCTCTTGCTGCCCAGGGACGGAAATGCTGTCTGGCAGTCATTCAGGTTGGAAATGATCCTGCCTCTTCTGTGTATGTTGGCAATAAGAAGAAAGCCTGTGCATATGTTGGCATTGAGTCACTTGCTTATGAACTTCCGGAAGAAACAACGGAAGAGGAACTGCTTACAATTATTGACAAGCTGAATAAGGATGCGAATGTACATGGTATTCTCTGCCAGCTTCCTTTGCCGAAGCATATCAACGAGGATCATGTGATTAAGGCAATTTCTCCGAAGAAGGATGTGGACGGATTTCATCCGCAGAATGTTGGTGCGCTTGTGATTGGTGAGAAAGGCTTTGTTTCCTGTACACCGGCCGGAATCATTCAGCTTTTGAAGCGCAGTAATATTGAGATGGATGGCAAACACTGTGTTGTTGTCGGTCGGAGTAATATCGTCGGCAAACCGATGTCCCTTCTGATGCTTCGTGAGAATGCAACTGTTACCATCTGTCATTCGCACACAAAGAATCTGAAAGAAATCTGTAAGGAAGCCGATATTCTTATTGTGGCAATCGGTAAGCCGCAGTTTATCGATAAGGAATATGTGAAGGATGGTGCGGTCGTTATCGATGTCGGTATTCATCGTGATGAGAACAATAAACTTTGCGGCGATGTGAAATATGATGAAGTTGAACCTGTTGCATCTTACATTACACCGGTTCCGGGCGGAGTCGGACCGATGACGATTGCAATGCTCATGCATAATTGTGTTGAGGCAATGAAGCTGTATTCTTAAAATAGAGGGGATTAGACCATGAAATGCATTTATTGCGGCAGTGAATTGAAAGAGGGGAGCCTGTTCTGTTCCCATTGCGGGAAAGAGGTACAGATTGTACCCGATTATAATATTTATGACGATGACTATTTGAAGGCTTTACTTACTGAGAATGGGGAAGAGAGTGTTCCGCTTAAGAATGGAAATTCTTTGAAGCAGACTACTTCCGGTAGAACTTCTTCTAATGGTAACAGCGTAAAGGTTCCAGAAGACCCGAAGAAGAAAACCGAACAGAAGAGAAAGCTTAAGATTATTATCGCAAGTGTCATTGCAGTTGTAGCAGTGCTTGTCATTGTTCTGGTATTGGTTGGCACAAGTATTCGGAAAAGTCATGATAATTCCTTTGATTATCAGGTTGAGATGGCAGAGAAAGCGTATCATTCCGGCAATATTGACGAAGCGATCTCTTATTATGAGAAAGCGCTCTCCTTGGACAAAGAGAACATCGATGTACGTCTGACGCTTGCAGAAATCTATATGGAGAAAAAGGACTATGATTCGGCACTCGTGCTGTATCAGGAAGTAATCCAGAAGGATAACAAGAATCAGACCGCCTGTGAGAATCTGATTGCCATCTATGAGGAACAGAAGAATACAGATGCAATTCTTGCACTTGCTGATGCGGTCGATGACAGTCTGAAGGATTTGTTCTCGGATTATATGGTGACTCCGCCGGAATTTTCGATTGCTGGTGGTGAGTATGAAGCCAGACAGAGTGTAGAACTGTCGACGAGTGGAAATTATAATATCTACTATACGACTGATGGATCGGATCCAATCGAGAGAGGCATCATTTATTCCGGCCCGATCGAACTTGACGAGAATAATAAAACTTATATGATCAAGGCGGTATGTAGAAACGAAAAGGAAGTATACAGTGATGTTGTGACCAATGAGTATACGATCAATATACCTGCTCCGGATATGCCGATCGTAACACCGGACGGTGGAGATTTTGGCGTAGAGACGAAAGTTACCGTAACAGTTCCGGATGGTTGCAGCGCTTACTATACCTGGGATGGAAGCACGCCGAATGCGACAAGCAGCCATTATACGCAGCCAATCACAGTTCCGGAAGGAAACAATGTGTTATCGGTCATTATCATCGACAATACGACAGGACTGTATTCGGATACATTCCGTGGAAATTTTATATATTATTCGGAAGATTATAGTGCAGATGCGGCAGATGCCGTGGTGGAAGAGTAATAAATTTACTTTTCAAAAGGAATTTTAAAATAAGAAGAACCGGTACAGAATAGTACCGGTTCTGTTACGTTTTATGTATTGTATCACTCGATGAACTCAATATGATCAGCACTCATATGTCCGATTCTTGCAAGTGAATATACATCAAATCCCTGTGATACAAGCTTATCATGTCCCGGTTGGAATGCTTTCTCGATGAGGATTCCGATACCGCCGACTGTTGCATGTGCTTTGCGGAGCAGTCGGATTGCACCGGTTGCAGCTTCGCCATTGGCAAGAAAATCATCGATGATCAGAACATGATCGTTTTCACCGATAAATTTAGAGGAAAGAGTCAGCTCGTAGCTGGTTCCTTTTGTGAATGATGTGACTTCTGTCTGGAACAGGTTATCATTCAATACTTTAGAAGGCTGCTTCTTAAGAATGATTAACGGAAGTCCCATTGCCTGTGCTGCCATAAGCGCCGGAGCAATGCCGGAGCTCTCTATTGTTGCAACTTTTGTGATTCCGCGATTCTTAAAATGATCTGCAAATTCAGCTCCAATGTGAGCCATCAGTTCAGGATCAACCTGATGATTGATAAAGCTGTCAACTTTTAAAATGTCTTCATTAATTGCAATACCGTCTTTTTTGATACGTTCCTGTAGTTCTTTCAAGATTTCTTACCTCGCAAATTTTAGTATTGAGCAGGTGTTACCTGTTTAAGTTATTATATCATTTTTGAAACTGAATTTATATACTTGTCAGATTATTTTTTCAAAAAGATTTATTCTGTGAAAATCAGATTTGGAAAAATGGGTTGAGTGTAACGCATGCCTATAGTAAAATTACAGTATGAAAATTACAATTGTTTGTGTAGGAAAAATCAAAGAAAAATTTTACAGGGATGCATTGGCAGAATACACAAAGCGTCTGAGCCGGTACTGCAGTCTGACGATTACGGAAGTAGCAGACGAGAAAACCAAGGAGCAGGCATCTGAGACAGAATGTGCGATCATCAAGGATCGTGAAGGGGAGCGGATCTTGAAATCAATCCGCGATGACGGATATGTGATTGCGCTTGCAATCGATGGGAAGACCCTTGATTCCGTCGAATTATCCGAAAAAATTGATAAACTTGGATTAAGCGGTAAAAGTAATGTGTATTTTGTGATTGGCGGTTCTCTCGGCTTATCGGATGCTGTGATGAAGCGTGCAGATTACAAACTCAGCTTTTCGCGCATGACATTTCCGCATCAGCTTATGCGTGTCATCCTTTTGGAACAGATTTACCGTTCCTACCGCATTATCAATCATGAACCCTATCACAAGTAGCGCATAGGACGAGACGGTTTTTCATATAGTTAAGTATGAAAAGCCATGCAATCAATTCGAAGCAGAATGTAAAAAAGCATAATCGTGACGAAGCGAATCACTCTGTGATTGACATGCTGGAGCTGCCCAAGGATCTTTTGATGGGACTGCCAATTATATCGATGGAGGGAAATCGCTCCATGTGCATCATGAATCATAGAGGGCTCGTGTGTTATAAGAATGACAAGATCATTGTTGCAACACGTAGCGGAAGCATTCAGATTACCGGAAGGGAACTTAACATTCCTGAGTTTACCGGTGATGTTGTGGAAATCAGGGGATATCTGGAAGGGATTGTTTTTCTGTCATGATTCTTTCTATCTATCGGTTTATTGCAGGCTGGCTTAATGTTGAATTTTACGGAGAGCAGGTATCACGTTTCCTGAATTTATGTACAAGACAGGGAATTCACTTGTGGAAGGTACGGAAATCCAAAAATGGGGGAGTGGAAACCTGCATTTATCTGAACGATGTAAAAAGACTTCGTTCCGGACTCAGAAAGACACATGTACGTTTTTGCATTTTACGAAAAAACGGACTCCCATTTGTTTTGCATCGCTATCGAAAGCGCAAAATTTTTGCGGGAATTTTGTTGCTTGTAGTCATCGGGACGTGCATACTTTCAACGCGCGTCTGGCGGATTGAATTTGTCGGAAATCAATCTTTGAGTGAGGAGACGCTGCTTGATTATCTGGAGGAACACAAAATTGTATATGGCACGAGCAAAGGCAATATTGATAACGATGCTTTGGAATTGTCTCTAAGGCAGGATTTTGATCCGGTCATATGGGCAAGTGTTTACGAAAAGGGAACGAAGCTTGTTGTGTGTATCCAGGAGAAGATTGTATCAGACCGGAGTGCATCCATTGATGAAGCAACACCGGTGGATCTTGTCGCATCGAAAGATGCCAAAGTCCAATCCGTAATCACGCGGAAAGGAATTTCGGTAGTCAAAGCCGGTGACTCTGTAAAAAAAGGCGATGTCCTTGTAAACGGAAGACAGGAAATTTTAGATGACAATGGTGAAGTAAAGGAATATTATTACGAGACAGCGGATGCAGATATCATCGGTCGGGTTGTCTATGATTATGAGGACTGGATCGATAGCCAGGTCGTTGAAACAACGCAGACTGGAGAAAAACATGTAAGGTTTTTTGTCCGGGTTGGCGCGCATCAGTTTACGACACCGGCACTCCACGCAGAATATGATCATTCTGTCACAATGGAAGACAACAGACAACTTTGCCTGATGGACAGTTTTTATCTTCCGGTATATTTCGGGACAATAACGGAATATGAACAGATAAAAACGGAGCATACGCTTGATTTTGCCGAGGCAAAAAGCAGTGGAATCCAGCATTTGGAACATTTTCTTACAAATTTGGAACAAAATGGGGTTTCAATTATCGATAAAAATGTTATGATTGAAAAGATAGATTTAAAATATCATATTTATGGGAAGGTGACTGCAGAAGAATCTATTACAAAGCAGCAACCGACCGAAGTCCTGCCGGATCCTGTTGTTGAATCGACACAGGATATGCTGGAGGAATGATCCGTTTATATATAAGTGGATCAAGGAAGGAAAATACATGAGTTTAAATGAAGTATCGCTTAGAATTCCATCCGAACAGATGGCAAACGTATTCGGGCAGTTTGATGCCAATATAAAGAAAATCGAGCGTGCTCTCGGCGTAACTGTGATTGCAAGAGAGGACCAGCTTAAGATCATTGGAAATGAAGCGACAATTTACGGAGCCGCCGAAGTGTTTGGACAGCTTGCGCGTCTTGCGGAGAGGGGCAATGTGATTACGGAGCAGAATGTGAATTATGCATTGGCACTTCTGGAAGAACACAAAGGAGATGAAATGGTCGCAATCGACCGTGATATCATCTGCCACACGATCGCAGGTAAGCCGGTGAAACCGAAGACACTCGGACAGAAAAGCTATGTGGACAATATCCGGAAGAAAATGATCGTATTCGGTATGGGACCGGCCGGAACCGGTAAGACCTATCTTGCGATGGCGATGGCGATTACAGCTTTCAAGAATGAAGAAGTCAGTCGTATCATCCTGACAAGACCGGCGATCGAAGCGGGAGAGAAGCTTGGTTTCCTGCCTGGAGATCTGCAGAGTAAGGTCGATCCGTATCTGCGACCATTGTATGATGCCTTATACCAGATTATGGGTGCAGAGAGTTTTCAGAAGAATATGGAGAAAGGCCTGATCGAGGTCGCTCCTCTTGCTTACATGAGAGGTCGTACATTGGATAATGCATTTATTATTCTCGATGAGGCGCAGAATACGACTCCGGCGCAGATGAAGATGTTCCTTACGCGTATCGGTTTTGGATCTAAGGCGGTCATCACCGGTGATGCGACGCAGAAGGACCTTGCACCGGGAAGCCAGTCCGGACTGGATGTTGCCCTCCGTGTACTTAAGAATATTGATGAGATTGGTATCTGTGAATTAACCAGTAAGGATGTTGTACGTCATCCTCTGGTACAGAAAATTGTACAGGCATACGACGATTATGAGAATAAGAAGAGCAATAAGCGTGCAAATTCTACCACACGGAAAAGCTCAGCATCACGAAAGAATACACAGGAGAAATCATGAAGGAACAGATAAAGGCAAAAGAACCCGTAAATCTTTATCGCATGCTATCCCTGGTTGCGATTACACTGGATAGTATCGGGTTTACTTTTTTCTTATGTGCAAGAAGCAGATTATATCTGGATGAATCGTTATGTCTTTTGTTTCTGGACATGCTTTTTGTGCTGATCTATGTGTTTGAACTTGAATATGAGAGAAAGAACCGCAAGCTTTCCGATAATACGCAGACAAGTTTTGTGCGTCTTGCGGTCATTTATGTTGTATGCAGCTTTCTGATTGCAGGAATGACATTTTTACCGGAGTTTTTCCGCCCGGTGATGCTGGTTGTTATTCTGATCTGCGCAGTATCGAATGTTACGATTGCGGTATCGGCAGGAATTTTTTGGGACATACTGCTCACACTATCGACAGGGGACAGCTTTTATGCTCTGGCATGCTTCGTTGTTATGACAACACTTGGGGCGGTGCTGGCGCAGGGGCTTAGAAGAAAGGGATACCGGATATGGATTTCGTTCTTGTACTTTTTTATCAGTCTGATCGTTCCCGGAGTGCTATATTACCTTGCTTATAAAGAAGTCGTAAGAGAGGTGTTTATCTACGGTGCAGTAAATGGCGTTGTTACGGCAGTGGTTGCATACTTTGTGTTCGGATGGTTAGCCAGGTCTACAGAATCCGAAAAAGAGAACCGCTATTTTGACATTGTATCGGAGGATTTCTCAGAGGTAAAGGCACTTAAGAATTTCTCGATGATTGAATACCGCCATTCAAAAAAGGTATCAGATGTCGCATATGCGTGTGCGAAAGAAGTTGGCCTTGATGAAGGTCTATGCATGGCTGCGGGGCTTTATTACCGGATGGGACGCTGGATTGGCGAACCGTACATTGAGAATGCAGTGCAAAAGGCAAAGACCCTTTGCTTTCCGGAACCATTAATTGTAATTTTATCGGAATATTATGGGCAGGAATATAGACCGTCCACGCCGGAATCGGCGCTCGTACATATGGTGGATGCGCTCTTGATCAAGCTGGAAGCGATAGAACTTGATGTGAATCGGAGCCAGTGGAATCGTGAGATGTTCATTTACCAGACTTTGAATGAATTTTCATCGAGCGGTATCTATGATGAATCAGGAATGAGCATGAATCGTTTCTTAAGCGTTCGTGAGTTCCTTGCGAAGAAAGGAGTATTGCAATGAGTTTTTATCTGGAAGAGGAGTGTCCGGTTACGTTTGATTTTGATTATGCGAAGCTGGCAGAGGAGGTTATTACTTTCTGCATCGAGCATGAAGGCTTTCCGTATGAGGCAGAAGTAAATCTTACACTTACGGATAATGAAGGAATCCATGCGATCAACCGGGAGTACCGGCAGATTGATCGCCCGACAGATGTATTGTCGTTTCCGATGCTTTCCTATGAGAAAGCGGGAGATTTTGCGTTTTTAGATGAGGAGAGTGACGATGATTTCAATCCGGATACCGGAGAGGCAATGCTCGGCGATATTATCATCTCGGTGGACAAGGTCAGAGAGCAGGCTGCGGAATTTGGACACAGTGAAAAGCGGGAATTTGCTTTCCTGATTGTACACAGCATGCTTCATCTCTTCGGATATGATCACATTGAGCCCGAGGATGCGGCAATCATGGAACCGAAGCAGAAGCTGATTCTCGAGGAGTTAAACATTTTGCGTGAAAATGCGTAGGGGGATTTTATGAAAAAACATGTTTTCTATTTTGGAATGTTAATGTGCCTGCTTGCAGCACTTACCGGATGCAAGAAGAAGGAAGAAGTTCAGGAGATTCCGACTGAGACACAGACAGAAATTGTCATGGAGGAACCGGAGACCGAGACACAGATCGAAACACATGAGGGCGAGATGCGAAGCTTCTATACGGGAGAGTGGATTGATGAGAAGCTTGGCTATCATCGACCGGTGGCTGTCATGACGGAAAATACGCATGTTACATTGCCACAGTATGGTCTGTCCCATGCGGATGTCATCTATGAATGTCCGGTAGAGGGCGGAATCACAAGACTGATGACAATCTACCAGGACTTTGCAGATTTAGAGAAAGTCGGCAATGTGCGAAGCTGCCGTCTTTACTATGTCTATTTTGCAAAAGAATTTGGAGCTGTCTATTTTCATGCCGGAGAGAGCAAATATGCCTTGGATGTCTTAAACAGTTCGTTCATCGATAATGTAGATGGAATTACCGGAAAAGGCGGAGCATTCTATTACCGTGACAACAGTCGTAAAGCGCCACACAATCTGTATACAACAGGCGCCAATCTTGTTTCAGCCATTGAAAAATACGGATATGAGAATACTCTTTCGCAGGATTATGAGCCACATTATCAGTTTACGACGGAGGATGCACCGAATCTTCTTGAAAATGGGGTGGACGCGGCAGCCGTAAAGATGTATTATGTTGACGCGAAGCCTTGGTTTCTATACAATGAAGAAGATGGTCTGTACTATCGCTACGAATTTGGCGAGAAACAGGTAGATGGTGAGAATGGAAATCAGCTTGCAGTCAAGAATATTATTATTCAGAACTGTTACAGTTCGTTAAAGAATGCAAACAACGGAACGCTTGATATTGATTATTTGTCCGGCGGTACCGGAAAGTACATTTCGAATGGTAAGGCTATCGATATTACCTGGAGCCGTGCATCATCTACAGACAAGACCAGATATTATGATATGGATGGTAAAGAGATTGTTTTGAATCCGGGCAAGACCTGGGTAGAAATTTCTGAGAACAGCCGTTCCGGCAACAATATCATTTATAGCACAAAAGAAGAATTTCAAAAATAGTAAGGCACCCGCCACGAAGCGGGCGTTGAGGTTAGTTTATGGGTAAATCAAAAAGAGGAGGAACGAATTTCCTTGTTCAGGGTTCGATCCTTGCAATAGCTTCTATTATCAGCCGAATCATCGGACTTGTGTATCGTATTCCTATGAATGCCATACTCGGTGATGTCGGTAATGGATATTACAGCTGTGCGTTTGATGTCTACAATGTAATACTTATTATTTCGTCGTACAGTCTGCCGCTTGCGGTATCGAAAACTGTTTCAGCAAAGGTAGCAAAGGGGCAGTACAAAGCTTCCTATCAGGTGTTAAAAGGATCTCTGATCTTCGCACTTGTTGTCGGAACGATCGCTTCTCTTGTCGTATATTTCGGAGCGGAGTTCTTTACCGGAACACTTTTAAAGACACCCTATAGTGTTTTTGCGTTAAAGATACTTGGACCTGCACTGATCGTTGTTGCGGTGCTCGGTGTACTCAGAGGCTTTTTTCAGGGGCTTGGTACCATGATGCCATCCGCTATCTCACAGATTATTGAACAGATTGTCAATGCGATCATCAGTGTGTGGGCAGCATATGTTCTGACCGGATACGGAAGGAAGATCGGGGCCGTGCTTGGGGATCCCGACCATTACGGTGCAGCATACGGAGCGGCTGGTGGAACGCTTGGAACGAATCTTGGATCCGTCGCAGCACTCCTTTTTGTTCTGTTTATCTTCTTTGCCTACATGCATGTGTTTAAGCGACAGATGAAGAGGGAGCGTAACGTTAAGGTGGATCCGTTCTCTTATACACTAAAGGTGTTGATCATCACGATCATTCCGGTGCTTCTCAGTACGACCGTGTACAATATCAGTGGAATCATCGATCAGGGTATCTTTAAGAATGTTGCATTGTTACAGGGATACAGCGATCATCAGATTGATCTCTGGTGGGGCGTATTCACTGGTAAATATAAGCTTTTGATCAATGTGCCGATCTCGATTGCTTCGGCAATGGCTGCTTCTTCCGTGCCGACACTGACGGCTTCGTTTGCAGCGGATGATATGGAAAGTGTCAGGACACAGATTAATGCAGCGAACCGCTTTGTTATGGTGATCGCGTTCCCGTGTGCAATCGGTCTGGCAGCACTCGGCAAACCGATCTTCACGCTTTTGTTCCCTGGAACTGTTGCAACAGCAGATATGGCGGCAACGATGATGTGGGTCGGAGCGATGGCAGTTGTGTTCTATGCGATGTCGACGCTTTCAAATGGTCTATTACAGGGAATCAACCGGCTTAAGGTTCCGGTTGTCAATGCGGCGATCGCATTGGTCACACATATTATTGTGCTGATCATTCTGATGCTGTTCCTGCGACTGAATATTTACGCTGTCGTGATCTCGAATATGTTCTTTGCCTTTGCAATGTGCATATTGAACTCACGCGCGATCCGTAAATACAGTGGTTATAAGCAGGAGATTGTCAAAACATTTGTAATTCCAGCAATTGCTTCACTGATCATGGGCGTTATTGCGTTCTTTGCGTATAAGGGAATCTACTTTGTGATCAAGAGCAATGCAATCGCAACTGTTCTTTCAATCCTGATTGCGATGGTTGTCTATGCAGTGACATTGCTGCTTTGCAAGGGATTGACAGAGGAGGAGATTCTCAGGTTCCCGAAAGGCGCACTTCTGGTTCGGATTGCGAAGAAACTGCATCTTCTGAAATAGAAATGTTGTGGTTTATGACCGAATGACAAAATAAAAAGAATTGGCTGAATATTCCAGCCAAAAATGCAGATACTTATTTGGGGTGATGAATATGAATCGTAAAGTAAGTATCTGTATTTTCGTTTTAATTTTAATTATTTTGATCATTGTAATTTTGGAGATGGCAGGTAAGGATCGCGGAACGCCTCTGCCGGAAACACAAACGCAGGTAACACAGATCGAAACAGAACCTGCTGTCATTGCAAATTCCAATCCTATAGTCAATTATCAATATATTGCAAGGATTGTGGACGAGCGTATTGTGATCTTTGAGTCCGATGGTAAGACCGTATATCTGGAGACCGATATTAAGGCAAATACACTGTCTGCGCATATCAGGGAACAGGCGCAGTCCGGTATCGGATTTTTAAATGAGGCAGGAATGTTTGACTTTCTGGAAAGTTACTCGAGTTAGTAAAATCATTTGATTTAAATGAAACAAAATGATCCAGTCTGGATACTTAAGAAAATAGAAAATAAATGAAAACAAAGGAGAATTGAAATGATGAAAAAGAAATTAACAGCAATATTAATCGCATGTTTATGTGTAGCGGAGGCAACATCCGTTGTGGTACCGATTGCTGAACCGGTTACCGTTATGGCTGCAACAAAGGCTGGTACGAAACAGACGAAGAAGAAAGCGCCGTCACTGAACAAAGTGTATAAGGCGGTAAAGAAGGCGTATGGAGATAGTTATACTCCAAGTGTGAAGTTGTCTGGCGATGATATCAAGAACACATACGGGATCAAAAGCAGCTGGTATTCCGGAGCGATTGCGGAAGTTCCGATGATGAGTGTCCATGCGGATGAACTTGTCATTGTGAAGGCAAAAAACGCTTCTTCGAAAAAGAAGATTAAAGCTGCATTAACAAGTTATCAGAAACATTTAAAAGAAGATGCGTATCAATATCCGACGAATCAGGTAAAGATCCAGGCTTCTAAAATATATGTCAAAGGCAACTATGTATGCTTCTTTATTCTTGGTACCATTGATAACAAAACAGAGGAGCAGGGAGAAGAAAAAGCTCTCGCTGCATACAAGAAGCAGAATGAGAAAGCGGTAAACGCAATTAAGAAGCTTTATAAATAGTCAGTTTAAAGAGGTGAAGTATGGTATTTAGCAGTCTGTTGTTTCTTACCCGCTTTCTGCCCCTGGTTCTGATCGTATATTTTCTGGTGCCGGGCTGCATGAAGAACACATGGAGAAACCTTGTTCTTTTCGTGTTCAGCCTGGCATTTTATGCGTGGGGCGAACCGGTCTATATATGGTTGATGCTTTTTTCAACGGTTGTGGATTATGTTAACGGTGGTCTGGCGGGATATTTTATTGAACGAGGCAAACGGAATACAGCGAGAATTTTTGTGATCTTATCGGTTGTCATCAACCTGTCGCTTCTTGCGTTATTTAAGTATACGGGTAAATTCGCGCTCCCGATTGGAATCTCCTTCTATACGTTTCAGTCGATGTCCTACACGATCGATGTATACCGCGGCAAGGCAAAGGCAGAGAAGAATCCGATCAATTTTGGAGCATACATATCGCTGTTTCCACAGCTGATTGCAGGACCAATCGTACGATTCTCGGATATTGCAACGCAGCTGCGTGACAGAAAGCCTGATTTAAAGCGCATCCGTTATGGAGTCGTTCGTTTTGTGTGCGGTCTCGGAAAGAAAGTACTGATCGCCAATCAGGCAGGAGAAATCTTCCAGACGATCGCAAATTATAAAGCGGCGCAGATGACAACTTTGTCTGCCTGGCTTGGAATCCTTGCGTTCATGTTCCAGATATACTTTGATTTCTCTGGATATTCAGATATGGCGATCGGACTGATGGCAATCTTTGGGTTTGAGATTCCGGAAAATTTCCGTCATCCTTATGAATCGAAGAGTATTACCGAGTTCTGGAGACGCTGGCACATCTCGCTTGGAACATGGTTTAAAGAATATGTCTACATACCGCTTGGCGGAAGCCAAAAGGGAAGTGCGCGTACCTTCCTCAATATCTTTGTTGTGTGGTTTCTGACCGGATTATGGCATGGGGCGACCATCAATTTTACATTGTGGGGACTGTATTTTTGCTTTTTCCTAATCATGGAAAAGACATGGCTGCTGAAATTCTTAGAGAAGATTCCGCGTGTGTTTTCCCATATCTATGCACTGATTGTGATTTATTTCGGATGGATGCTTTTTGCATGGGAAGATATCAAAGGACACCGGGTTTATCTGAAAGCAATGATTGGAATGAGTCATACAGGACTTATCAGCAGGGAGAGCGTGTATCTTCTGGTAAGTAATGCGATACTTCTTGTTGTTATGGTAATTGGATGTACTTCGCTGCCGAAGAAGTTAGCTGCAAGAATTACGAAGAAGGATGGAATATGGACTGCTGTCTGTATGAGCGTTTATGTAGTGGCGATCCTGCTTCTTTCGATTGCTTATCTGGTCAACGGAACGTACAATCCGTTCCTTTATTTCCGTTTCTAAAAAACGGAGCGTTGTACAGATAGCGGACAACATCCGATAATGAAAATTTGTTTTACGAAAACTACACGTAGAAGGTTAGGGTGAAAATGAATGAAATCATTCAAATACATATTACCGGTTGCGGTCTTTGCATTGATCCTTTTCGGTCTTAGCGCTAAGGGAATGATAGCAGAGGAGAAAACCTATTCCACAATCGAAAAGCGGGAATTACAGACGATGCCAAAGATTCGTGTGAAGGCAATTAAAAAAGGTACATTCCAGGAAAAATATGAGACCTATCTGAGCGATCAGTTCCCTGGCAGAGATACCTGGGTGCAGGTACAGACGGACGCTTCGCGTCTGATGGGCAAAACAATCAGCAACGGTGTCTATTTTGGCAAAGACGATTATCTACTCGAACAGTATACCGATTCCGATTACGAGACAAAGCGTGTGAAAAAGAATGTAAAGGCACTCGCAAACCTTGTGAACGAGATCGCGGATGACTATAACGTGCATGTGATGCTTGTTCCGACAAAGACATGGACGTTACAGCAGAAGCTTCCATTTAGCGCACCAACCTATGATGAACAGAAGATGTATGATTTTGTCGCAGAAACGATGGGGGATCTTGCAGATTCTGTCATGATTCCGGTCGCACAGACGCTGGAAGCGCATCGCGAAGAGGACATTTATTATCGCAACGATCATCACTGGACCACACTCGGTGCATGGTACGGATATCGGACATTCTTAAGTGCCTGCGGAGAGGATGATTCAAAAGCGGATGCAAAACATGAATTTGTTACAGTCAGCACGGATTTCCTTGGAACATCGTATGCGAAAGTGCATCAGGCTTCACGTAAAGACACGATCGAAGCATATGACCCGGATACCAAACTTGATATTGTCTATAATCTCGGAGAGACGGATCTAACAACACTCTATGATCCTTCCTTTCTTGGAACAGACGATGAGTACAGCTACTTTACCGGTGGAAATCAGGCAATCATACAGATCAGTGGAGGAGAGAAGAACGGTAAGACACTTCTTGTTATGAAAGACTCGTTTGCAAACTGTATGGTTCCATTTCTTGCCGAGGATTATGAAAATGTGGTTGTTGTCGATCTAAGACAGCTCAATGTCGGCTGTCAGGCAATTTTAGAATCATTTCGACCGACGGATGTGCTGATTCTGTACAATACCGCACAGTTTGCACAGGATACTGAGTTTGCAGCAAAGTGTGCGTGGTGACATCTTTGTGGGATAAAAACTGTGAGCAGAATCAATGATATTAAAAAACCCGGCAACGATTGTGTTGTCGGGTTTTTTGAGATATTTTTACACTTTATAACGGATTTGTCAGAGTTGAAGAATTTTAATCGGTATGGTAAAATATCTAATTGGTTTAATAGGTTGAAAATGGTGGATTATGAGTAAAAAAAAGTCACAGATCAAGGATGTTATTGTGATCGGAGCAGGCGCTTCTGGTATGATGGCGGCGATTACAGCTGCCAGACGCGGTAAGTCCGTTATGATCCTTGAGCATATGGATAAAGTCGGTAAGAAGATTCTTGCGACCGGCAATGGCAAGTGCAATTATACAAATGAATATATGGCAGATGAGTGTTATCATGGTGATCATATATTGCGTCAGGATGTGATGACGCAGTTTGGCAGAGCTGATGCAATTGCGTTTTTCAAGGAGATTGGCATTTGGCCGAAGGCAAAAAACGGATATTATTATCCAAATTCCGGACAGGCCGCATCGGTTGTGGAAGCGTTGCAGATGGAACTTGAGCGACTGAATATTACGATCGTGTGCGGTTGTCAGGTGCAGGAGTTGTCGGAGGATTATCTTGGATTTGCTGTATCGACAAGTACCGGTGTATACAAGGCTCGCAAAGTGATCGTTGCCTGTGGTCTTCTGGCGGCATCAAAACTTGGAAGTGATGGCTCGATGATCCCGCTTCTCAAGGAACTCGGACATCGGTTTGTACCGATTGTTCCGGCTTTATGCGGATTCTATGCTTCGGGTATGGATTTCAAGAAAGTGTCGGGAGTGCGATGTGATGCGGAACTAACACTTGATATTGACACAAACAATGCAAAAATGTCAAAAGATGACAGAAATAATGCAGAAAATATCCTGGCAGCTGACAACAAGCGTGATGTGCGTATGGTGGAGCGCGGCGAATTACAACTGACCGATTACGGTGTATCGGGAATCCCTGTATTTCAGCTGAGCAGTCCTGCGGCGCAGGCGCTTAAGGATAAGAAAACGGCAGGAATGAGGATTGACTTTTTGCCGGATATATCAGCAGAGGATTTGAAGTGGGAATTATCCCGCAGAGTTGAGCGTTCTAGAAGTCTGAGCGAGCAAGGCGCAAATGAATCACGTGCGACAAATACGAATACCTGTGATCCGAACAATACAAACATTACACAAACGATGGAACAAATACTGTGTGGACTTCTGAATCAGAAATTGATTTCAATTTTTATAAAAGAGGCAGGAATTACTGTTCACACACCAGTTGCGCAAGTGAATGAGAAGCAGATGGAAAAACTGCTTTGTGTGATCAAGAATTATAAAATTACATTAGATAAGGTTCGTGATTTTGAATTCGCACAGGTTTGTGCAGGTGGAATCCGAACGGAGGAGATTGATACAAAGACACTGGAATCGAAGCTGGTGCCGGGACTGTATTTTGCTGGCGAGATTCTTGATGTGGATGGTATCTGTGGCGGCTACAACTTACAGTGGGCGTGGTCAAGCGGATTTGTTGCAGGAACGAATGTATAAATTATTTGTGAACTTTTTGACAGGAAACAGGTGTGTATGATCCATATGGCACAACAACATTAACAGGATATTAGGAATAGAAGATATATATGCTTAAAATAAATCAGATTAAATTACCGGTTGGTCATGCGCCGGAGGAATTGGAACAGAAGATACGCAAAACGCTTCGACTTTCCAGGGGAGAGGCTTTTTCTTATAAAATTGTTCGCAAATCTTTCGATGCAAGGAAGAAACCGGAGATCTACGAAGTATATTCGGTTACTGTCGAGATCAAAGATGAAGATAAGATATTAAAGAAACTTCATACACCTTCCATAAGTAAAGCAAAGGAAGTGCGGTATCAGTTTCCTGAGCGTGGAAGCGAAAAAATGAAGGCACGTCCGGTCATTGTCGGAGCCGGTCCTGCGGGGCTTTTTGCCGCACTGCAGCTTACGGAAGCAGGCTATGCACCGATCGTTCTTGAGCGTGGCCGCTCTGTGGAGAAGCGTAAGGAAGATGTGGAACATTTCTGGGAGACAGGTGTGCTTGACCCGGCATCCAATGTACAGTTTGGAGAAGGCGGAGCCGGAACCTTTTCGGATGGAAAATTAAATACGGTGGTTAAGGATCCATCCGGCAGAAATCAGTTCGTACTCGAGACATTTGTCCGATACGGAGCACCGGATGCAATCCTTTATGAAAATAAGCCGCATATCGGAACCGATGTGCTTGCGTGTGTTATCGAAAACATGAGAAAAGACTTAGAAAGGAAAGGCGCTGAATTTCATTTTGAGAGCTGTGTGAGCAACCTTAACATCGAAGGCGGCAGGGTTGTATCGGTTGTTACGGATGAGAAAACATACAAGGCATCAGCAGTCATTCTCGCGTTGGGTCACAGTGCGAGAGATACGTTTGAGATGCTTGCAGCAAAACCTGAGATTCCGATGGAAGTCAAGAATTTTGCAGTAGGTTTCCGGGTGGAACATCCACAGGTAATGATCGACGAGACGATGTATGGCGATTACAGAGGAAGTAAGCTTCCGGCATCGCCTTATAAGGTGACATCGAATTTTCCGAATGGGCGCGGCGTCTATTCGTTCTGCATGTGTCCAGGAGGATATGTGGTGAATGCGTCGTCGGAAGAGGGAAGGACCTGCGTCAACGGTATGAGTTATTCCGGTCGTAGTGGAAAGAATGCGAATTCGGCAATTATTGTATCCGTGACACCACAGGATTTCGGTGCGGATGATCCGCTCGCCGGAATGCGTTTCCAGAGACATCTGGAAGAAGAAAATTATAAGCTTGGCGGCGGCAGAATTCCGCAGCAGCTTTTCGGTGATTATGTGCAGAATGTCAAAAGCTCGGATTATGGTGCTTTTGCTTCGCAGACAAAGGGACAGACCGTGCTTACGAATTTAAGAGGTCTGATGTCGGAAGATATGGAGCGTTCCTTTATTGATGGAATGACGCATTTTAGCACAAAGATTAAGAATTTTGACCGTGCGGATGCAATCCTTTCCGGAATGGAGACAAGAACGTCTTCACCGGTCCGGATTCTTCGAAATGAAAATTGTGAGAGTGCGCTACCGGGGTTATATCCGTGTGGCGAAGGTGCCGGATACGCAGGCGGGATTATGTCCGCAGCGATCGACGGCCTGAAGGTCGCTTCGGCGATCATGGAGCGTTTCTGCCCGGCAGAGGCGTAAGAAAGGGAGTAAACATGCAAGAAGTTACACCAATGATGCAGCATTATCTGCAGACAAAGGAAGAATATAAAGACTGTATTTTGTTTTATCGCCTCGGCGATTTCTATGAGATGTTTTTCGATGATGCCAAGACGGTATCAAGAGAACTGGAACTGACCTTAACCGGTAAAAGCTGTGGACTCGAGGAGCGTGCACCGATGTGTGGTGTGCCTTTTCATGCGGCGGATGGCTATATCAACCGCCTCGTTAAGAAAGGCTACAAGGTTGCCATCTGTGAACAGGTGGAGGATCCGAAACTGGCAAAAGGCATTGTCAAGCGTGAGGTCATCCGTGTAGTGACACCAGGAACCAATATTGACATGCAGTCTCTCGATGAGGCGAAGAACAATTATCTGATGTGTATCGTCTATCTTGCGGACAAATATGGAATTGCAACGACCGATGTGACAACAGGAGATTTCTTTGTGACGGAAGTGGACAGCGAGAGAAAGCTTCTCGATGAACTGAACCGCTTTGCACCGTCCGAGATTATCTGCAATGAACCGTTTTACATGAGTGGAATTGACATTGAAGATATGAAAAACCGGATGAATATCGCAATATCTTCACTGGATTCATGGTATTTCGGGGATGAGACGGCGCGCGAGACAATCCGTATGCATTTCCATATCCAAAGTCTCTTAGGTCTTGGACTGGAAGACTATGATTGCGGTGTGATCGCTGCGGGCGCATTGTTAAAATATTTATATGAGACGCAGAAAAACTCACTTGCCAATATCTTAGAGATCCATCCGTATTCGATCGGTAAATATATGATCATTGACAGCTCATCGCGGAGAAACTTAGAGCTTGTTGAGACACTTCGTGAAAAGCAGAAGAGAGGATCTCTCCTGTGGGTATTGGATAAGACGAAGACCGCAATGGGCGCAAGACTTCTGCGATCCTATGTGGAGCAGCCACTGATTGATAAGAAAGAAATCTTAAAAAGACAACAGCTGATCGCAAAGCTGAATGAGCAGGAGATTACACGTGAGGAATTGCGTGAGTACTTAAATCCAATCTATGATCTCGAGCGTCTGATCACGCGAATTACATACCAGACCGCGAATCCAAGGGATATGATTGCTTTTCGTAACTCGATTCAGATGCTGCCGCCGATTGCAACGCTGCTTAAGGATATCGACTGTGAACTGGCTGCAGAAATCCGCGATGAATTTGACTGTCTGACGGATCTGTATGAGCTGCTTCTTGCATCGATCAACGAGGAGCCGCCGATCTCTGTGCGTGATGGCGATATCATCAAGGAGGGCTATCACGAGGAAGTGGATCGTCTGCGCCATGCATCAACAGACGGTAAGAAGTGGCTGGCAGATCTCGAGGCGACGGAAAAAGAGAAGACCGGAATCAAGAATCTGCGTATTAAATATAACAAAGTATTCGGGTATTATCTGGAAGTGACAAATTCCTTTAAGGATCTGGTTCCGGATTATTATGTGAGAAAGCAGACGCTGACGAATGCGGAGCGATATATTACGCCGGAACTCAAGGAACTGGAGGATACCATTCTTGGAGCGGAGGACCGGCTTGTGAATCTTGAATATGATCTCTTCCGTGAGATCCGGGATCAGGTTGCTGCAAACGTAGCCAGAATCCAAAAGACTGCCAAAGCAATCGCGAAGATCGATGTCTTCGTTTCGCTCGCTTTGGTCGCAAGTCAGAATAATTACTGCTGTCCAAAGATCAATGAGAACGGAACGATCGATATCAAAGGCGGACGACATCCGGTTGTTGAAAAAATGATCGTCAACGATATGTTTATCGATAATGATACGTATCTTGATAATCATCACAACCGCATCTCGATCATTACCGGACCGAATATGGCTGGTAAATCAACCTACATGCGGCAGACGGCACTGATCGTTCTGATGGCACAGATCGGAAGCTATGTTCCGGCAACCTCTGCCAATATCGGTATTGTGGATCGCATCTTTACCCGTGTCGGCGCGTCGGATGATCTGGCAAGTGGTCAGAGTACGTTTATGGTCGAGATGAATGAAGTTGCCAACATCCTGCGCAACGCAACATCCAACTCGCTTCTGATCCTCGATGAGATTGGGCGCGGAACAAGCACATTTGACGGACTCAGTATTGCATGGGCTGTTGTGGAATATATCAGTAACCCGAAGCTTCTTGGAGCAAAAACGCTTTTTGCAACGCATTATCATGAACTGACAGAGCTTGAGGGCAAACTTGGCAATGTCAATAACTATTGTATTGCAGTCAAGGAAAAAGGCGACGACATCGTATTCCTGCGCAAGATTGTCAAAGGCGGTGCGGACAAGAGTTACGGAATTCAGGTCGCGAAGCTTGCAGGACTGCCGGAGATGGTGGTGGATCGTGCAAAGGAAATTGTTAACCAGCTTTCTGCAAACGATATTACGGAGACAGTGAAGAATATTTCCGTTGAGACAGCCGCAGCGACAAAGAAGAGAAAGGAGCCACATCTCGATGAAGTGGATCTGACACAGATGTCGCTTTTTGATACGGTAAAAGATGACGATATCATTCAGGAACTGCGTGAAGTGGATATCAGCCACATGACGCCGCTGGATGCGATGAATAAATTATATGAGTTACAGAACAAGGTGAAAAATCGTTGGTAAAGGTGACCTATGAGTAAAATTGCACTGTTAAATCAGGAAACAATTGATAAGATTGCGGCCGGTGAGGTGATCGAACGACCGAGTTCCGTTGTAAAGGAATTGGTCGAAAATGCGATCGATGCCGGTGCAAGCGCGATCACAGTAGAGATCAAAGAAGGTGGAACCTCGTTCATCCGTATCACGGACAATGGATGTGGAATTGAGCATGATGAAGTACCACTTGCGTTCTTGCGCCATTCAACGAGCAAGATCAAGAGTGCGGAAGATCTCATGTGTGTGCATTCCCTTGGTTTCCGAGGCGAGGCATTATCGAGCATTGCAGCGATCGCGCGCGTGGAGCTGATCACAAAAACGTTTGATGCTTTGACCGGTACGAGATATCTGATCGAGGGATCAAAGGAAGTGGCGATGGAAGAGATTGGTGCGCCGGACGGCACAACATTTCTGGTAAAGGATCTTTTCTTCAACACACCTGCAAGGCGCAAGTTCTTGAAAACTCCGCAGACGGAAGGCACTTATATCAGCGATATGCTGGAAAAATTAGCATTGTCGCATCCGGATATCTCGTTTAAGTATATCAACAATAACCAGACGAGACTGCACACGTCAGGCAACGGCAACCGCAAGGATCTGATCTATCATATTTACGGAAGAGATATTGCATCTTCGCTTCTGGAAGTAAATTATGAGAGTGAGCTTTTTTCCGTGAGTGGATTTATCGGAAAACCTCTGATCAACCGTGGCAATCGCAACTATGAGAATTATTTCATTAACGGACGCTATATCAAAAGCTCGATCCTCTCGAAAGCGATCGAGGAAGCATACAAGAGTTTTCTGATGCAGCATCAGTACCCGTTTACCGTGCTTTACTTTACATTCCCGGGTGAGACATTGGATGTCAATGTTCATCCGACCAAGATGGAATTACGTTTTGATAACAATAAAGAAATCTATAGACAGTTATGTGATGCACTCTATGGAGTTCTTTCTCATCGTGAACTGATCCCGGATGTGCCGGTCGATGAGAAAAAGGCAGAGGATACCGTAAAGCATGTGTATAAGGAAGCCATTCCGGAGCCGTTCGAGAAACGAAGAATCAATGAGATTCGAAGTAATGCAGCGCAGAGAGTGGAGCGTGCATATAAACCAGCTGTACCTACACCTGTCACTGTGCGGGAAAATACAGATTCTTTTGGGCAAGAGAATCGTAGTTCGATAGTCAGAGAAAGTACTTCTGCTCAGGTGCAGGGAAAGACCGGACAAACAACATCTTCCGGAGTGAAAATTATTCCAGTAGGGGAAACTCCTGTTATGGGATTAAACCAGTTTCCAAAGTCTGAGACAACGCAGGCAGTGCTTGAACAGAAGAAGAAAACGGACTTGAATGGAGGTTCGGATTGCCAAAATGAAATCTCAACTTCGCAGAAGAATGTGAGCGAGGGACAGGATACAAACACGTCACCGGTTGAAGCACCAGAACAGATGACACTTGAATCGATGTCACCGGATTTTCTGACGCGGGATGCCAAGAAGATGCATCGCATCATCGGTCAGCTTTTCAAAACATATTGGCTGATCGAATACGAGGACAAACTTTATATCATTGATCAGCATGCGGCTCATGAGAAAGTCCTCTATGAGCGCACGATGGCGCGGCTTCATGAGAAGGAATACACTTCGCAGGCAATCAGCCCACCGATCGTGTTAAGTCTCGATGCGAAGGAGCAGGAGATGCTGGAGCGTTACCGAAAGGATATTGAACGTCTTGGATATGAGATTGAGAATTTCGGTGGAAGAGAATATATGATCTCTGCAGTGCCGGATAATCTGTTTTCCATCGATATGAAAGATCTGTTTATTGAGATGCTCGATGATTTCTCCAATCTGACCGGAAGAGAGACGCCGGATCTGATCATGGAAAAGGTCGCATCGATGTCCTGTAAAGCGGCGGTCAAGGGAAATGATGCGTTAAGCCTTCCGGAGATTGATGCATTGATCGAAGAGTTACTGACACTCGATAATCCGTTTAACTGCCCGCACGGCAGACCAACGATTATCGCAATGTCAAAATATGAAATAGAGAAGAAATTTAAGAGGATTGTGTAATGAAACCACTTGTAATCCTGGCGGGACCAACTGCTGTCGGCAAGACGGATCTTTCAATTCAACTTGCGAAGCGAATCGGCGGTGCGATCATTTCTGCCGATTCGATGCAGGTATACAAATACATGGACATTGGTTCGGCGAAGGTCATGCCGGAGGAGATGGAGGGCGTAAAGCATTATCTGATCGATGAACTTGATCCTTCCGATGAATTTAATATTGTGCGTTTTCAACAGATGGCAAAGGAAGCCTTGAATGAAATCTATGCGAATGGACAGATCCCGATTGTTGCAGGCGGAACCGGATTTTATATTCAAGCGCTGCTTTATGATATTGACTTTACACATCAGGACAGTGATGAAGCCTTTCGCAAAAAGATGGCAGATTTTGTGGCAGCGCATGGTGCCGAGGCGCTTCATGAGAAACTGAAGGAAATGGATCCCGTTTCCTACGAGACGATCCATGCGAACAATACGAAGCGTGTGATCCGTGCTTTGGAATATTATTATCTGACCGGTCAGCCGATTTCTACTCACAATGAGCAGGAACATAAGAAAGAATCTCCGTATAATTTTGCTTATTTTGTGCTGACGGATGATCGTGCACACCTGTATGAGCGGATTGACCGCCGTGTGGATCTTATGATGAAGAAAGGCTTGGTTGACGAAGTAAAAAGGCTTTATGACATGGGCTATCATAAGGATATGGTTTCGATGCAGGGACTTGGTTACAAAGAACTGTTAAGTTATCTGGATGGCGAATGTACACTCGATGAAGCTGTCTATATTATCAAGAGGGAAACAAGGCATTTTGCCAAGCGACAGCTCACCTGGTTTAGGAGGGAGCGGGATGTGATCTGGCTTGACAAAGCGGCTTACAAATACAATGATAAACAAATTTTAGCAGACATGATCAAGTGTCTGAAAGAGAAAGGAATCTGTAATGAATCAGTTATTGGAGAATAAATATAAGGAACTTGGCATTGACCCGAAGGTTTATGCATTTGGAGAGAAAATTGAGGCTGGACTGAAGGAACGATTCGAAGAGATTGATGCCAGAGCCGAACTCAACCAGATGAAAGTGATCGCAGCGATGCAGAAGAATCGCGTAAGTGCGGAATGTTTTAACATTTCAAGCGGATACGGCTACAATGACATGGGAAGAGATACTTTGGAGAAGGTTTATGCGGACTGTTTCGGCGGAGAGGATGCATTGGTTCGTCCACAGATTACTTGCGGAACACACGCCTTGGCGCTCGCGCTGATGTCGAATCTGCGTCCGGGAGATGAACTGCTATCCCCAGTTGGAAAGCCATATGATACCTTAGAAGAGGTGATCGGAATCCGTCCATCGAAAGGATCACTTGCAGAATACGGCGTTACTTATGCACAGGTTGACCTGTTAGAGGACGGAAGCTTTGATTACGATGGCATCAGGGAAGCGATCAACGAGCGCACGAAACTGGTTACCATCCAGCGTTCGAAGGGATATGCGACACGCCCGACTCTTTCTGTTGAGCGAATCGGTGAACTGATCGCTTTTGTCAAGAACATAAAACCGGATGTGATCTGCATGGTCGACAATTGTTATGGTGAATTTGTTGAGGAAAGAGAGCCGCTTCAGGTAGGCGCGGATATGATCGTTGGATCTCTGATCAAGAACCCGGGCGGCGGACTTGCACCGATTGGCGGCTATATTGTCGGTAAGAAAGAGTGCGTGGAAAATGCAGCGTATCGTCTGACCTCTCCGGGACTTGGAAAGGAAGTCGGAGCTTCGCTCGGTGTCATCCAGTCATTCTATCAGGGACTGTTTCTTGCCCCGACAGTTGTCAGCGGAGCATTAAAGGGTGCGATCTTTGCTGCCAATATTTATGAGAAACTTGGCTTTAAAGTGATTCCGAACGGAACAGAAAGCCGTCATGATATTATTCAGGCGGTTGAATTTGGCAATAAGGATGCGATGATCTCTTTCTGCGAGGGCATTCAGGCTGCAGCTCCGGTTGACAGTTATGTAACTCCGGAACCGTGGGCAATGCCGGGATATGACAGTGATGTCATTATGGCTGCTGGTGCATTTGTACAGGGGTCTTCGATCGAATTGTCCGCAGACGGACCGGTAAAACCACCATACGCCGTGTATTTTCAGGGTGGGCTTACCTGGTATCACGCAAAGCTTGGTATTCTTATGTCTTTACAAAAACTTTATGAGCGCAATCTTGTTAATATCGACCAGGTGTGCTAAAATATTATAACTGTTTAGAAGACTGTGTTTTCTTGCAGATATGTGGATTTTCTTAAAACTCCGGGAGAGTGAAAGGAAAATTAAATCATGAGCCACATAAACCTGAAAAATTTACCGGAATCGGAGCGACCGTATGAGCGTTTTCGTGCGCTTGGAGCAGAAAGTCTGTCGGATGCGGAGCTGCTTGCAATCATTTTAAAGACAGGAACCAAAGATATGACATCGCTTGAACTGGCACGTTCGCTTTTGTCAAGCTGTCAGGGAAATCTGTTGAATCTATATGAACTGACGTATGAAGACCTGCTTGAGCAGAAGGGAATCGGTCCAGTTAAGGCAATCCAGCTCAAAGCTGTTGCAGAATTGTCCAGACGCATTGCCAGAACAAACAGAGGCTATCAGTTACAGATGAATAATCCAAAGACGATTGCTGATTATTTTATGGAAGATATGCGCCATCACAGAGTTGAAGTGTTCAAGGGTGCTTTTTTCGATGCAAAATGCAATTTTATCGGTTCGGAGACGGTTGCGAAGGGAAGTCTTTCCTTTGCCTATGTGTCACCGGCGGAATTGTTCCGGAAAGCGCTTCTTAAGAATGCGGTCATGATCGTGATTCTTCACAATCATCCGAGCGGTGATCCGACACCAAGCAGAGAGGATTTGGAACTCACGCAGCAGATTGCGCGAGGGGCACAGCTGCTTGGAATTACGCTTGCCGATCATATTGTGATCGGAGATAACCGGTATTACAGTTTTAGGGAAAATCATAGATTGGAAACATAAGAAAAGGGAGAGAACAATGAACAACAATATTTACGGTATTGATTTTGGAACATGTAATTTCAAAGTTTTCAGTAAAGCGAGCGGGAAGTTTGTCACCGAGAAGAATACAATTGCACTCATTAATAAGAATCAGATGTATGCATATGGCGATGAAGCATATGCTATGTATGAGAAGGCTCCGGAATCCATCAATGTTGTATTCCCGCTGGCATCCGGTGTGATCGCAGACTATAATTTTCTGCAGACCATGATCTTTGAATTTATCGAGAAGCGAATGAAGGGGAAGACAAAGAATGCGGAATTCCTCGTTGCAGTTCCTACGGATATTACAGATGTTGAGAAGCGTGCTTTCTTTGAACTTTTTTACAAAAGTAAATCGCGTCCAAAGAATGTCATGCTTTGTGAGAAACCTCTTGCAGATGCGGTTGGTCTTGGGCTTGACGTAAATGAACCTACCGGTGTCATGATCGTGGATATGGGAGCGGATACGATTGAAATCTCCGTTATTTCACTTGGCGGACTTGTGCTCAGTGATCTGATGCATTTCGGTTCTAACCGACTGGATGAGTCCATTATCAGCTACATTCGCAGAGAGTTCAACCTTGTAATCGGCAAAAAGACTGCGATGGCTTTAAAGGAGCAGCTTGGAAGCGGACTTCCGGGAAGAACCGAGACCATGGTTGTTGTCGGTCTTGATGTTGTAAGCGGACTTCCGGTAGAACGTGAGATCAGCGCTGAAATCGTATATGAAGCAACGAAAGCAAATCTGGAATCCATCTGTACTTCCATCAAGATGATTCTGGAGAAGACTCCACCTGAACTTGCCAAGGATATTATCCATGCAGGAATCTATATTACTGGAGGCGGATCTAAGATTCAGAATCTGGATCAGTTGTTTACCGAGATTACCAATATCAAGGTAAATACCTGCGATAATCCTGAGGAGACTGCAGTACGTGGTCTGTCCAAGATTGCAACGGATTCCAAATACAAGAGATTACCATTTTCGATTAAGACAAATAATTTAAAATAGAGGAATCTGTGATTTATGAAGAAATTTCGAAATTTTCGTAATAAAAAGAAACGTTTATCAAGTAAATACCTTCTGATGATTCTTTCCGGGGTATGTATTGTGACGATTTTTACAAGTCTTGTTCTTAATATTTCCGGCGGCCCATTAAATGCGGTCGCTGGATATGTTTTTGTGCCTATGCAGGAAGGCATCAACAATGTCGGATCCTGGTTCTCTGCCAAAGCCAACGACTTCAAGACTCTCGGAGAAGTTCTTGCGGAGAACAAAGAATTAAAGTCGCAGATTGATGATCTGACTACACAGATCAATAAAACAAAACTGGAACAATATGAGCTTGACAATTACCGTGAGCTTCTTGAACTGGATAATCAGTATGCGGACTTCGATAAGATTGCAGCACATGTGATCGCAATGGACGGAACCAACTGGTTTTCCACGTTTACCATTGATAAAGGAAGTAAGCAGGGAATTGCCAAAGGCATGAACGTGATCGCCGGAAGCGGTCTGGTCGGTATTGTTACGGATGTTGGACCGAACTATTCTAAGGTTCGCAGCATCATCGATGACTCCAGCAATGTCAGTGCAATGGTACTCACAACGAAGGATAATTTTAATGTATCCGGAAGTCTGATGAATATGAACAAGGATAAGGTATTACCGTTTTCCGAACTTCGCGATGAGAATGATAAGGTACAGCAGGGAGATCCTGTTGTTACTTCTTATGTTTCGGATCAGTACCAGCAGGGACTTCTGATTGGATATATCTACAGTGTGGAAGACAATGCCAACAATCTGACAAAGTCCGGCTACATTACGCCGGTTGTTGATTTCCAGCATTTGCAGGATGTTCTTGTTATCACAGAAATCAAGAATACCGGCAAGGAAGATATATCTTCTTCAAAAACTTCTTCCACTGAATCTGAAAATAGTACTCAGAATTAACAGGAGTATGTCATGCGTAGAAAAATTGTACTTTTTTTCATTATTACAATCTGCTTTCTGTTGCAGACAACCGTATTTCAGGCAATTACCTTTGCCAATATCGCACCGAATCTTCTGATCATTGTTGTCTCGGCGTTCGGCCTCATGCGTGGCAAAAAAGAAGGTCTTATTATCGGCTTTTTTTGTGGACTGCTTATCGACATATTTTTTGGTTTTTATCTCGGTGTGTATGCTTTACTTTATATGTACATCGGTTATATCAACGGAATGTTTCAGAAACGATTCTATCCGGACGAATTGCGTCTTCCGATGGTTATGATCGGGGCGAGCGATCTTGTATATAATCTGGTAATTTATTGTTTCATGTTTCTGATGCGAAGACGATTCCATTTCGGATATTATCTGACTTCCGTCATTCTGCCGGAATTTGTCTATACGATGGTCATTACCATTTTTCTTTATTTTATACTTCTAAAGATTAATCAGCGTTTAGAAGCATACGAGAAAAGGAGAGCAACGAAATTTGAGTTATGATATTAAAGAATTTCTGAAAAAATTTTTCAGTTCAAGACTGTTTGTATTGTCAGCAGTTTTTATTGCCTTTTTTGCAGTTATCATTTTACGTGTTTTTGTATTACAGATTGTTCACGGTAAATCCTATCAGGAGAATTTTTCCCTGAAAATTCAGCAGACACAGGCAGTAAATGCTGCACGTGGCAATATCTATGATAAAAACGGCAAACTGCTTGCCTACAATGAGCTTGCGTATTCCATTTCCATCATTGATAATTCCAAATACGCGACAGATGCGGAAAAAAACGAGACATTAAACGGAGAACTTGCAGAGATTCTTGAGGTTTTGGAGAAGAATAATCAGTCACCGGTGAATGATTTCAAAATCGATTTGAACAATGATGGTACATATAGCTTTAATGTTACCGGTGCCGCACTTGATCGTTTTCGTGCAGATATCTTTGGAAAATCATCGGTGGACAAGCTTGAATATAACAAAAATTTTGATTTTGACGAGGCAAATGCAACGGCTGAACAGATTATGACCTATCTGATGGATAAGGATAATTTTGGTGTTGATGCATCTGCATATGATCAAAAGATTGCATATGAAATCGTTGTGCTTCGCTATGCCATCAAAGGCAATTTCTATGCGCGTTATAAATCAACAAAGATTGCGCAGGATGTATCGGACGAAGTCGTTGCATATGTAAATGAACATATGGATTCACTCCCAGGTGTATCGGTAGATGAAGATATGATCCGTAAATATAATTACAGTGAATATTTTTCTTCGATTATTGGTTATACCGGAAAGATTTCCGATTCGGAATATAAAAAGTTATTTGCTGAAGATGATAGCTATACGGAAAATGATGTGATCGGTAAAGCGGGACTTGAACAGTATTATGAACAGTATCTCCGCGGACAGAACGGAGAACGGAAATTTTACATTGATACGGTTGGTCGAATTTCAGAAGTAATCAGTACAACAGATTCTGTGGCAGGAGATGATCTGTATTTAAGCATTGATGCTGATCTGCAGAAAGCAACCTATATCGCTTTGGAACGTGAGATTGCTGGAATTGTTTACTCGAACATTAAGGCAGGTAACATTCCGATTATTGATGTATATAAAAACCTGATTGGAAACCATGTGATTGATATATCGCATTTTACAGAATCGGATGCTTCTACGACAGAACAGGAGCTATATGCATCATTTAAGAGTACGAAAAAAAACGTACGAAAGAAGATCAAACAGGAGCTCACGACTTCACCACAGGCTTTAGATCAGATGTCGGACGAACTGTTGGATGAGTTTACACATATTATCCAGATGCTTAAGGATGACGGAGTTCTTCTTTCTTCTGAGATTGATACGAATGATGAAACTTATCAGAAATGGAAGAATCAGAAGCTCAGTCCGAAGGAGTATTTAAATTATTGTGTTTCTAAGCAATGGATTGATATCAGTAAACTTTCGGTTGATGAAAAATATGCAGATTCTTCTGAAGTATATGACGCTTTATGCAATTATATTCTTGATCAGCTGAAAGATGATTCTGACTTTGATACGATTATTTATGAATATATGATTTCCCGCGGTGATATTTCACCACGCAAACTCTGTATCGTATTATTCGAGCAGGGTGTCCTTGATTATGATGATGCAACGGTAAATAAATTAAAGAACGGTACACTTGCCCCATACGATTTTATTATGGACAAGATCAACAATGTTGAAATTACACCGGCACAGCTTGCTTTGGAACCTTGTACTGGTTCGACGATTGTCACGGATGTCAAAACGGGTGAAATCCGGGCTCTTGTCAGTTATCCGGGATATGATAATAACCGGCTCGCAAATGGTGTTGATGCGGATTATTTTGAGTCTTTACGTAAAGACAAGTCCAATCCGCAGTGGAATTATGCAACACAGGAACGAACTGCACCTGGTTCTACATTTAAGATGGTTACAGCAACTGCAGGTCTGGCTTCGGGAGTCATCTCGACTTCGGATCAGATTCGTTGTAACGGTAAATTTACTGAGATCAGTAACCAGCCAAAATGTTGGATTTCACCGGGCGGCCATGGACTTGATAACGTATCGGAAGCAATCCGTGATTCATGTAACGTATTCTTCTATACAGTAGGTTACCGACTTGCGCAGAAAGATACCGGAGCATATAACGATGCAAATGGTATTAACTATATTCAGAAATATGCCCATATGTATGGACTGGATGAGAAGACCGGTCTTGAAATTGAGGAGAATAAGTCTGAGATTGCAACATCTTATCCGGTTATGGCGGCGATTGGACAGAGTAATAACAATATTACAACTGCGGCTTTGTCACGATATGTGACAGCGGTTACATCCGGAAAGCTTTACTCTTATCAATTAATGAGCAAGATCGTAGATGCAGACGGAAAGAACGTAGAGAAATACCAACCACAGTATGAAGATATATCCGGCAATCTTACTGCCAGTCAGTGGGATGCAATTCATTCAGGAATGCGTATGGTTGGAGAAGATCTTGACAGTTTTAAAGGATTTGATATCCCGGTTGCGGGAAAGACTGGTACCGCTCAGCAGGAAGATCATCCAAACCATGGACTTTTTGTCGGCTATGCGCCTTACGACAATCCTGAGATTACGATTGCTACGAGGATTGCCTACGGTTACAGTTCTCATAATGCAGCCTTTGCTGCGCGCAATATTATCTCCTACTATTATGGAGAGCAGACAATTGATGATCTGCAGAAAACAAAAGCATCTGGTGTCAACGGTTCCTCAAGCAATTCTGTGACCGATTAAGACATAAATAAATCAAAATCAAATCGGAGGTTTGTTTCATGGGTGAAGCAATTGTTTTCACTTCAGGAAAAGGCGGTGTTGGCAAAACCACAACGATTGCCAATATCGGAGCAGGACTTTCACGATTGGATAAAAAAGTCATCATGCTGGACACAGACATGGGACTTCGAAATTTGGACGTTGTAATGGGAATGGAAGATCAGATTCAATATAATCTGATCGACCTTCTTGAAAATCAATGCAGACTGAAGCAGGCGTTGATCAGGGATAAGCGTTATCCCAATCTCTTCATGATTCCGGCGGCATTGCGTTGCAGAAAAGTTCGGGATTATGAAGGAAAAATTTATACACTCATAACACAATTGAAGCAGGAATTTGATTACATACTGATCGATTGTCCGGCAGGAATTGAGGATGGTTTCCGTTTCGCGGTATCCGCGGCGGATCGCGCGATTGTAGTAACAACGCCTCATATTTCTGCAGTTCGTGATGCTGGAAGGGTGATTTATCTGTTGGAAAGCATGCGTATTTCTCAGATTGATCTGCTGATTAATTCCTATCACGCCAAGATGGTACGAAAACATGATATGCTTTCCCGGAAAGACATCGAAGAAGTATTGGGAATCCGGAGCATTGGCTTGATTCCGCGAGATGACAAAGTAATCATAAGCCAGAATAAAGGTGTTCCGGTTATTTCCATGCATGCAAAATCTTCGCGCGCATTTATGAATGTTGCACGAATCGTTAACAGTCCGAGAATTATGCCGGTTGATTTCAACAACGATAATTCTTGCGAAAAGCAGGAGAGAATCTGTTTTAACGGAAAGGAATGTGGTTATGAGGCATAATCGAGCAGCGGCGACCGGAAGCATTGCCAAGGAACGCCTGAAACTAATGGTGGAGTCTGAATCGATGGATCATTCTCCGGTTGTGATCACACGAATGAAAAAAGAGATTGCAGATATCATTGCAAGATATTATGAAGTGTCTCCGGAAAACTACGAGATAAAAGTGATTTTAAAGCAAAATAAGAAGAGAGCATAAGATGTTAAAACAATACAAACTTAAGAATTATCATTTTGAATTAATTATAAGTATTATCATATTGAATGTAATAGGAATTCTTCTGATCGGTAGTGCAAAGCATTCGGTTCAAAAGACACAGATTCTGGGATTTGCAATGGGACTTGTCGCCATGCTTATTATATCACTTATGGATTATTCGTTTTTATTACGTTTTACATGGGTATATTATGTGGGCATCATCGGTTTGCTTCTGGCAGTTCGTCTCTTTGGTGATTCTTCCAAAGGAGCAACCCGTTGGATTGAGATTGCCGGCATTCGATTTCAGCCGTCCGAACTTGCCAAAATTGTTCTTATATTATTCTTTGCTTATTTCTTTGCAAAGTATCATGAAAAGGTAAATACAATTCCGGTTCTGTTTGGTTCATTCTTGCTGCTTGGTATTCCTTTCTTGCTGATTTGTACCCAGCCGGACCTATCAACTTCAATTGCAGTTGCATTAATTTTTGTTAGCCTCTTGTTTATTGCAGGATTAAGTTATAAAATAATATTAACAGTTCTTGGAATTAGTATACCTGTTGGTATCGTAGGATTTACTTATATAATCCGAGCAGCCGAGACATCAAGTGATTTCCATTTTGGTCGTATTATGGCCTGGCTATATCCGACAGATCCGAAATGGTCTCAGATAGCTACCCAGCAGCAGAATTCAATTATGGCGATCGGATCCGGACAGTTATGGGGAAAAGGACTTAATAATTCCGTTGCGACATCCATGAAGAATGCGAATTATATTATTGAACCGCAGACCGACTTTATCTTTTCTGTAGCAGGAGAGGAGCTTGGATTTGTCGGAACAGTTACAATTATCGTATTACTTCTCTTTATTGTCATTGATTGTATTCTGATCGGAAGAAAAGCCAAGGATCTGTCCGGCAGACTGATCTGTTGCGGTATGGCAGCTTTAATCGGCTTCCAAAGTATTTTTAATATATTTGTAGCAACCGGACTGATGCCAAATACTGGTATTCCACTTCCTTTTGTCAGTTATGGACTTACATCTCTACTGACACTTTATATGGGAATTGGGTTTGTATTGAATGTAGGATTACAACCGAAAAAATATTAATATGAGGGGGACTTTTTCATGAATATAGGACTTGTGGCACATGATTCAAAGAAAAAACTGATGCAGAACTTCTGTATTGCGTATCGCGGAATATTAGCAAAGAATGAGCTTTTTGCAACCGGAACAACCGGACGTCTCATTGAGGAAGTTACGAACCTTCAGATTCACAAATACCTTGCCGGACACCTCGGTGGTTCGCAGCAGCTTGGTGCACAGATCGAACACAATGAGATCGATCTGGTTATCTTCCTGCGTGATCCGCTTAAGCCGAAGTCACATGAACCGGATGTCAACAGCATCGTTCGCCTTTGTGATGAACACAACATTCCACTTGCCACAAATCTGGCAACTGCGGAGCTTTTGATTAAATCATTGGATAGAGGAGATTTAGACTGGCGTGAGATGTACAAATAAGAATTATAAGATAAAACTGCTATGTGTTTTATGCATAGCAGCTCTTTTTATGACCGGATGTTCGTTTCAGAAAACGGAAATTGAGAATCCATACACACTGTATTCCGATTCATCAAGTTCGATTTCTAATCAGTTTTTTGCACAGAATCTATGTGTAACAGATAATATTGATTATGGTACAGACAAGGTTTCTTCCAATCTTGCAGAAGGTGCCGGTGTATTTAATCTTGATACGAAAGAGGTCTTATATAGCCAGAATTTATTTGGAAAGCTATATCCGGCAAGTACCACAAAGATTCTGACAGCATACATTATTATCAAGCATTGTGACCTGAATGATATGGTTACGATAAGTTCCGATGCGGTTGCCAATATGGCAGGTTCCTCTGTGTGCGGAATTAATGCCGGGGACCAGATTTCTGTAAAGGATCTATTATACGGACTAATGCTTGTCAGTGGAAACGATGCAGCCAATGCTTTAGCTGAGTATTATTCTGGATCAGTCGAAGAATTTGCCAAGGTAATGAATGAAGAAGCGCTTGCTCTTGGTGCAACCAACAGTCATTTTGTAAATGCGAACGGACTTCCGGATGATGAACATTATACAACGGTTTATGATATGTATCTGATTTTCCAGGAAGCAGTAAAATCACAGGCATTTGTTGATATTATCAAAACCAAAAGTATTGATGTCACCTATCAGGATGCAAACGGAAATGATGTCAACAAGACATGGAATAACACAAATCATTATCTGACTGGAGAAACAGAAGCGCCGGAAGGCATCACAGTGATCGGTGGCAAAACTGGTACTACGAATGCGGCCGGATATTGTCTTGTCCTTTATTCAAACAATAAAAAAGGAGAGGATATTATCAGTATTGTATACAAGAGTGACGGACGTTCGAACATGTATCTTCTGATGAATCAGATTTTATCGACCTTTGCGAATTAGTGATTGTATTTTCTGTGCAAGTATACTATAATTAATTCAAGAGTTATACATTTTTTATGTATTATTACAATATTATAGTGTTTAGGAGGAAGTGCCATGATCGAGATTATATGCGGTGAAAAGGGAAAAGGAAAGACCAAGGAACTTTTAGGACGGGTAAATAATTCTATTGCAACAGTAGCTGGCAATGTCGTATATCTTGACAAAAGTCAGAAACATATGTATGAATTGAACAATAAGGCGCGTCTGATCAATGTTGCGGATTATCCGATTTCAAATTGTGACGAATTTTTAGGTTTTATTTGTGGAATTGTTTCTCAGGATCATGACCTTGAAGAAATGTATCTTGACAGCTTTCTTACGATTGCATTCATTGAGTCTGATGAAGATATCTTGAAAGCCATCGAGAAGCTTGATATTATCAGCGAAAAATACAAGGTTCGCTTCATCCTCAGTGTTTCAAAAGACAAGAGTGCTTTGCCGGAATGTGCGAAAGCCAAAGTCGTAGTTTCACTGTAATCACTATAATAGAATACGTAAATAAAGGCTGCTAGAAATGGCAGCCTATTTTAATCCTCTCGCAAATGAACGTATTTGGCAGCTTTTCGTCGTCTGTCATCCTCGATAGCTGCATAATGTTTTCTTGTCGTATTGACATCCTTATGTCCTAATACATCGGCAACCAGGTAGATGTCTCCAGTTTCGCGATATAGAGACGTACCATACGTACTTCTCAGCTTATGAGGTGTAATATTCTTAAGATTTGTTACGAGCTTCGAATACTTTTTAACAAGATTCTCAACCGCACGTACAGTAATCCGTCGATTCTGCATAGACAGGAAGAGAGCGTTCTCATGACCTGCAACTGCAGTAATTCCCTTTCTTTCTTCCAGATACTTGCAAACGGCTTCGGCAACTTCCTCGCTAAAATAGACGATTACTTCAGCACCACCTTTGCGGTGGATTTTGATTCCGTTGTTTTTCAAATCTACATCGTCGATATCGAGTCCGACGCATTCGGATACTCGGATCCCTGTGCCCAGCATAAGCGTCAGGAGTGCCAAATCACGCGTTTTTGTACGTTCATGGTACATTTGTTGTCTCTTTGATAAACTTTCTCCAGATTCGACCTCATCAAGCAGCATAGCGACCTCATCAACATCAAGTCGGATAATGTTCTTATCATGGATCTTCGGCATATTTACTTTAACTGCAGGATTATTATTGATCAACTCATTCTTAAAGAAGTAATTATAAAAGGAACGGAGAGAAGCAAGTTTACGTTTTAATCCACGTTCATCATTGGTATGTGCGACTCCGTCTTTTTCATACACCTTCAAGTAATAAAGATATTCTTCAATATCCATTGGCTTTAACTCATCTAGCAGCGTAAGCGGAATCTCACGAATGGTCATTTTCTTACATACAGGGTTATTATCGTGCAGATAATCAAAAAAGCAATGCAGATCATAAGCATAGGCAAGTCTTGTTCTCGAAGCGGTCTCTGCCTCAATTCCAATAAAAAACTGCTTGCAGTAAGGCGGGAGAATAGCAAGCTGTTCCCTAAGCTTCAATTCATTCTGAACATTTACTTTTTCATAATAGGCCAATTTATTCGTATCATTCATATTTATGCCATCCTTCTATATTTCCTGTTTCGATTGCGTGGAAGAAGCGCTTTTTCACACCGGGATTTTCCTGATTGATCTGGCGGATCAACTGCTTGGTGTATTCGCGTCTTGTGTATCCGTCTGCGGGACATGGATTCTTCACGACCGGAAGTTCATATTTGTTTTTAAATCCAATTACATCAGCCTCAAGCACATATATGAGAGGACGAATTACCGTCAAATTGGTTTTATCAAGTTTTGTAACAGGAGGAAATGTATAAAATTTTCCCTCATAGATCATAGATAAAAACATCGTTTCTATAATATCATCCATATGATGTGCATATGCAACTTTGTTGCAGCCAAGATGGATAGCAGCCTCATTCAGCGCGCCTTTGCGCATCTTGGCACATAAGGAACACGGAGAACTTTCTTTACGTTCTTCAAATATGATCGGACCAATCTGTGTTGAAATGAACGTTAATGGAACTTCCAATTTCTCGCAAATCTTCTGTACATCGCTCATATTGATCTCTGCAATACCTAAATCAACCGAAATCGCGACAAGATCATATTTCTTCGGATAAAATTTACGCAAACCGGCGAGAGCGTAGAGCAGTGTGAGAGAATCCTTACCACCGGATATTCCTATTGCAATCTTGTCCCCATCCTCAATCATGTTATAATCGTCCAAGGCACGACGCACCCGGCTGTATAACTGCTGTAATTTCATTTGCTCCTCCGGTAAATAATTTTTGTTAAGTATAAATGATTTATTTTCTTAACACATTTGTATTATACAATAAATTTTATAAGTAATCCAGCATTGACAATTTTATGGTATAATGAAATTAGTTGATGCTGGCGTAGGTCATCATGCTAACGCATGGTGACATGGTATAATATACACGAAAGCAAAAATGAGCATGAAAATAGATCAAAACATACTAAATATATTATAAATAAAGGGAAGAGTACGAAAATGAAATTTGTAATACAGCGCGTAACCGAAGCAAAATGTGAAATAGATCAGAGGATCACAGGACAGATTGATTTTGGTTTTTGTGTACTGATCGGGGTTGCAGAAACGGATACAGAAGCAACGGCAGATAAAATGATCCGTAAGTTGCTTGGAATGCGCATTTTTGCTGATGAATCAGGAAAAACCAACCTTGCATTAAAGGATGTAAATGGTTCTTTACTTTTGATATCACAATTTACACTATATGCAAACTGTCGTAAAGGAAATCGTCCGTCCTTTACCGATGCCGGTAATCCTAAACTTGCCAATCGTCTGTATGAATATATTATTACAGAATGCCGCAAACAGATTACAAATGTTCAAACTGGAATCTTTGGAGCGGAGATGAAAATTTCACTAACCAATGATGGACCGTTTACAATCATATTAGATTCAGACGATCTTGCCTGAAATTCTCTGTTGTAGTTGAGTAATTCTTCGAGACGTACGCGGAGAACATGTAGTGGCTCCTTACTTGGAACTATTCGCAAAACACAAGTTTTACGAATAGTTATCTCAATTCGATAACAGACTTACGGCGTATAACGCCTTTGAACGAAATAAATAACACAAAACACCCTGGAATGAAAAACATATCCAGGGTGTCTATTTTTCTTTTAACTAATTATTTTAAATTTTATTTATGTTTATTTTCATCCATTTTCTGTCTGAAATCAAGAATCAGATCTACACATTGTTCCGGTGAAATCTTACTTGTATTTAACGTCAGATCGTAACTGCGAGAATCTCCCCATTTCTTGCACGTGTAGTAATTATAATAGCTTGCACGCTGCTTATCCGTTTTCTGTATCAAATCTTTTGCTTTATTTTCCGTAATATCATTGCGTTTGCTTACCCATTTGATACGATCCTCAAGTTCAGCATGTACAAAAATATTCAAACAATCTGGATTTGAAGCAAGTGCATAGTCAGCACATCGCCCCACAATAACACAGGATTCATTCTCTGCAATCTTTTTAATCGTGTCAAATTGAGCTAAAAAAACTTTGTGGTTCAGCGGCATATCAAGAAATGGTGCCGAAGAATAATTACCTCCGGAATATGTATCCATTACTAATGAATATAAGAAGCTGCTGGTCGGTTTCTCATCATGATTTACAAATATATCTTCACAAAATCCAGAATCTTTCGCGGCCTGTGCCAGTAGTTCCTTGTCGTAGAGTTTTATCTGAAGACGATCGGCGAGAAGCTTTCCTACTTCATAGCCTGCACTTCCAAATTCTCTTCCAATCGTGTAAATTTTATTGCCCATATTAAAATCCTCCAATCCCTTGAATTGATATATCTATTATACATCAATTATGTATTCGATTTCAATAAACAAAGCAATTTTTCAAAATATTCAGGCAATGGTGCAGAATATTCCATATATTCACCGGTTTTTGGATGAATAAAACCAATCGTTTTTGCATGCAGACATTGTCCCTGCAGATGCTTAAATGGTGAGCGGCCGCTGGAATACAAAGTATCTCCAAGAAGCGGGTGTCCGATGCTTGCCATATGAACACGAATTTGATGTGTTCTTCCTGTTTCAAGCTTAAATTGCATATAGGTGTAATTTTTGAAACGTTCTAAGACCTTATAATGCGTGATTGCCGGCTTTCCGTTTTTCTCGTTGATAGCCATCTTTTTACGTTCAATCGGATGTCTGCCTATAGCGCCTTCAACAGTACCTGAATCTTCCTTGACATTACCACACACAATTCCAACATAGATACGATTGACAGAATGTTCCTTAATTTGCTGCGCAATGTTTACATGCGCTTCATCATTTTTGCAAACAATAAGAGAACCGGTGGTATCCATGTCAATACGATGTACGATTCCCGGTCGAATTTCACCATTAATCCCACTTAAAGTATCCTTACAATGATACATGATCGCATTAACAAGAGTTCCGGAGTAATGTCCGGCAGAAGGATGTACGACCATTCCTTTCGGTTTATTTACAATTAATACATCATCATCTTCATAAAGTATGTCAAGCGGAATATTTTCCGGTTCAATTGTGGTCTCAACCGCATCCGGAATTTCAACAGTCACAATGTCATCTATTTTTACGCAATAACTTGCTTTCTGAGGTGTCTCGTTAACGGAAACCTGCTTACTTTTGATCAGTTTCTGAAAAAAAGCTCTTGAAAACTCTGGATAAATAGTACTTAAAAATTTATCCAAACGCTCTCCCTCCTGCTCTGCTTCTACTTCAAATGATTCCATTTTCATAAATTTTTACTCCTTTGATTTCTTAGAAGAAAAAAATACGGCATAATCTTCTTCTTTGTAGTAAAAGAAAATTACGAGAATCAGTGCAATTGCGGATAATGTAACATAGATATCTGCAACATTAAAAATCGGGAAATTAATCAAACTAAAATAAAAGAAATCAATTACATAATGATGAATCATTCGATCAATCAAATTTCCGATTGCCCCAGCAAAGAATCCCATCAAAATAACATTAAGCGGTAGAAAGTGACGATTCCACGGAATTCTTTGATATAAGATTGCAATCAGGATCAGAACAATAATGGTAAGTACGATGAAAAAAGCCATCTTGCAATTCAAAAAAGCCTGTGGATGTGTATCAAAATATGTAATGTGAAAGATCTTATGAATGAATGAAATAGGATCAAAGCTAAAAGCCGCACTCTGATTCTCCAGATATTTTAATTCAAAAACACCATCAATAATTACAAAGCTTGGTTTGTTCTTAAGTCCGGTCGCTACCATAAACTTCGTAATCTGATCAAACAGAATCAACAGAATCGAAACTACTGCACTTTTTAACATAATTGACTTATTCTTTTTTTGTTCCATAAGTAGTATTCTCCATTTTCCTTATTTATATAACCTTCAAATATAAAGATGAAAACATACGCGAAGTTTTCCCTTTTTACTTAACGAGTTATTGGTTTCAAAAACAAAACGTCCCTGTCCACGAACAGAAACAATTGCCCTATTTTCACATGACTGATTGCAATTTGTAATGCTTTTTCCATTAATAAATACTTTTTCAGAAGCAAGACACTCTGCTGCTTCCGATCTTGACATATGATATGCCTTGGCGATAATACAATCAATTCGGTTGGATGCAATTATTTCATGAACATCACGAAAAGACGGCTGAACCTGTAGTTCACGAACCTGATCAAATACCGTGATTGATACAGCGGTATGACGGATCTGCTTGAGATTATCCAAAATAAATGGATAAATCGTATCCTCACAAAAGACAAAATATTCATTGTCACGGCAAAGCAGATCACCAACCCGACTCCGTTCAATTCCAAGATTCATTAATGCTCCAAGCAGATCCCGATGTGTTAATTTTTCCGCATACTTGGGATACTGCGGGATTAATTTTAAGCAAACGATCGGATAATCCCATTCATAACAAAGAGCATCAGGGATAAATGCAACCATCTGACGCTCCGAACCATCATATCCGCCAAAGAGTTGGTTCTTCGTATAAAACTCTTTCGATGCGGTATGATAAATATTTTGTTCATTTAAATTTAAAAAATCGCTAAAGAGAACGATCCCTTTCTGATCTGCCTGTCTTGATAAATCAACAAGGCGCTTTTTACATAATTCCTGTTCGTTCATATTGTATTATACTGTAAATCCCGGGAGATCAAATGAGTCCATCAAATTCTGGATATCTCCGGAAATATCAACTCCGTTTGGTGTCGCAAGGAAAATATAATTAGAGATTTTCTGAAGATTTCCGTGCATGGCAAAGGTTGCTCCGGAGGTAAAATCGATAATGCGCTGCGCAATCTCAACATTTAATCCCTCCATATTGATTACAACTGTACGGCCATTTAATAATGTCTCGGTAATCTCCAATTCATCCTCAATCGCATTTGGTTTAATTACACATACTTCCATGCCTTGCTGCCCCTGTTTCTTATTCTTTGTGATCGGCGTAATCTTGTTAACGTTCTTCTGACGTCTCTCTGACATATCAAAATTTGTTTCACTACGCTTCGCTTGCTGCTCTTCTTTCCGTTCCTTACGGGACGGCTTCTTTTCTTTTACTTCCTCTTCTTCGTAATCATCTTCAAATTCATAATCATCGTTATCGAATTCATAATCATCTTCGTTCAATCGCATAACATCGAGTAATTTATCCATAAAACCCATTTGTTTCATTACCTGCCTTATCATATATTATAGTTTCTCTCTCCGAAAATGCCCGTTCCGACACGAACCATCGTAGCACCTTCTTCAATTGCGACCATGTAATCTCCGGTCATACCCATGGACAAGACATCCATATCTACATTATCTATGTTTTGTTCAGCGATGTCAACCGATAATTGGCGGATTCCACGGAAATACATACGGTTGTCCTCAGGATTCTCTACATACGGTGCGATCGTCATAAGCCCACGGATATGTACATGTGGAAGTGCTGCTATCTGACGAACCAATTCGTAAGTTTCTTCTTTATGGATACCGAATTTACTTTCTTCTTCGGCAATATTAACCTCGACAAGGATATCAACCGTTACATCTTTTTTCTCAGCCTGCTTTTCAATTTCCTTTGCAAGATGTAAGCTATCTACGGAATGAATCAATGTCGTATGACCGACAATGTATTTTACTTTATTGGTTTGAAGATGGCCGATCATATGCCAGCGAATGTCAGATGGTAATTGCTCCATTTTATCGCACATTTCCTGAACCTTATTTTCACCAAAATCCCGGATTCCCTGATCGTAAATCGTAGAAAGCATTTCTACAGGTTTTGTCTTGCTGACGGCAATAAGTGTTACCTCATCTCTGCTTCTTCCAGCTTTCTTGCACGCAGCATCTACATTATCTTCAACTTTTTTTAAATTTTCACATAACATTGTTTCCATTTTACATCTCTCCCATTCATTTATTGAATCACTAACTGATTTTCTTTCACTTTGGATCCGTCCAATGCAATATGGTCATATAATGCAATTCCATAATCGGTTTTCGGATCAACAATCGAATAATTATCATTTTGCGACAAAATACTTATTTGCTTAAATACAGCATAACCCTTATTAATATTATAGACTCCGGTAAGTGAACCAACATCATCGCCAATCGTATAGGTTGATGAGGAATCGCTTTGGATAACAACATCTCCGGCATTTACCGATTCATCGTCAATGTAATATGCCTTCTTCGTCTCATAATAAATCGTCGGTTGAACCAAAGAAACTGATTCTTTCTTTTTCTCCTTGGTTTGAATTAATAATCCTGGTGCAGAAGAATCGCCGCCCTGTGTAAAATATTTCTTAGGTACCGTATAGAATTCTTTGCTGGTAATTGCAGAATTAGGAATCTTAAGTCCTGTTTCTTCAGACAATACCAATTCAACATCAACAAAACGATCATTGACATATCGGATCATCGCGGTACGGAGTGTTAATTCCATATAATAATTTCCATCTTTTTTCGTCAGCGTAAACGGAACCGTTATCGTAAAATCATCTTTACAAAAGCGAATCTTTACATATTCGTTTTCTGCAAGCTGCTTCGCCACATCATCCGATATCGGAAGAATAATATTCCATGTTTCACTGTTAATTCTTTTATAAGCAACATCCTGTCCTGAAACCTGCGTATTGTTCTCTAAAGATGTCTGCTTATAACTTGTAGGGCTGAGATTATCTACCGTAAAATTATCTGTTGTAACACTTTCATATCCATCCGTGTAATATACCACAACTCCCGGTTTCTCAGATTTTTTCTTATAGAATGTATTATTAGCTTCCGCAGAATCAATCGCATCGGAAAGCTTGTTTAAAGCATTTACACTCAATGTCTTTGTTAATTGTGAATCCAAATCTTCTTTCAATGTATATACGGAAGAATACGAATTGGAATCGTATGAGTTATGAAACAAATCAATTTTATCCGATATTTCAGAAAGAGACTGAGAAGTAAGACTTGTTCCATCTTTGGCAGCAGATGTGATTTTTTTTGAAAGATCACCTTGCGTATCAATCGAATAAACAATATCATTCACAGATACTTTCTGCCCATTTTTAATATAATAATTAATGTATCCGCTTTGTCCGGCATAAACTACGGTTTCATCTCGTAAAATCAATCCTCTATATACATGATTGGTTGCGATTGTTCCCTGTCCGACTTCATATTCTGCAACCGGACTGGATGTCAGATATGAAATTAAATTAAATGCCATATAAATGATAATGATTAAAAACACAACGATACCGACATTAAGACTTGGAAACCGATGCATCTTGATCACTTTGTCTTTGTTTGCCAACGAATTTCACCTCATAATTTGATACTCTTATATTACCATTTTCACACCTTGAATACAATCGTTGATAATCATGTATATTTTAATTCATTTGGAACAAACTATGTAAAGAATATCAAAAACGGAGGTAAAAAAAATAATGAAATGGTTAGATAACTGCCTGCTGACACTTGCTATCATTGGATGCATTGTATGGGGATTAATCGGATTCTTCCAGTTTAACCTTGTTTCCTTTTTGTTTGGAGACGGAACATGGCTCACCAGGATCATTTATGCACTTGTAGGTTTAAGCGGATTATACATCATCAGTTTTTATGGCAGAATTCGTTCATCTATGGAAGATTAGCCAAGAAAAAGTACCGCTGGTCACCAACTTGGCCAACGGTACTTTTGTTTATTTATCTGTTACTTCATTTACTTTTTCTTCAATTCTCTGCTTAACCAATGCAGCGATCTCATGCGTCTTCATATTCTTATATTCATCATAATAAATCGGATCCAGATAGTACACATAGGTTGTAATCGGACCACAGTGAAAACTGTTAAATACCTTATAAGAATCAATTAAAGCAATCGGAACAATTGGAGCCTTTGATTTTAATGCGATTTTAAAACTTCCAGCCTTAAAATCACAAACCTTATTACGGTTATTGAATTTATATCCACCTTCTGGAAATAAAATATAGCGTCTTCCAGCCTCGACTTCCTTGGTCACTTGATTAATAATAGTAATTCCCTGTCTTGGATTGTCTTTCTCCAAACGCTTTGCCTGAACAAGATCACAAAACTCTCTTACAAGAATTGTGTGTGATTTAAACTTGTCCATCACAAAGGAACACGGTTTCTCATGTGTGTACATAATACCGAGCACATCATATTTTCCCTGGTGGTTCGGATACATCATATACCCGCCTCCTTTCGGCAGGTTTTCTACACCAAATGCCTTCGTTGAAATCTTACCGGTTTTATTCATAAGATATATAACATGATGTACTAATGCATAACGTTGCTCATCCGTATAACGTTCCGGATGCATCGCACGATTGCGCATAAGTGGAATAATATATGGTGCACGATGAAGATTCATGAATATTACATAAAATAATTTAAACATATTTCAATTCTCCTACCCATGCATTATAAAGCATTCCATCATTTTTTTCAATCTTGTCCTTGATGAGATTCATCAATTCAAATACATCCGTCTCTACTTTATTTCTGTAGAATAATAAGCAATCGTAAGGTAATCTCCTGCATGAAGCTCGTCCTGATTTGTAAGATGATTTAATTCACTGGTCTCTTTAATAAAATCATCTTTAGAATAAACACCATCTACTATATATTTATCAGAAAGGGTCCACAAACTGTCACCTTTCTCAATCTGAATGCTTGTATAATATTTGTGAAGTGGCTTATTGTCACGTGAACTTGCAAATGTGCGAATACTGCTTCCAAGTAAAATTAACAGAGATACAATTAAAATACCTGCAATAGCAATCACGCGCTTCTGAATCATCACTTTACGTGCTCTCTGATTCAAACTGTCATTTGCTTTCCGGGAAATTTTTTCATTATAAACACGTCTCATAAATTTATCCTCCTTGTACATCTGTAAATGTATGTATTTTGATTTATCCCTATCTTATTCGAAACACTGTCCTATAAAAAGTTCAATAAAAGAATAAATGTTTACGAACATTTGTTTGCTATAAGCATAATATAATACACGAACATTTGTTTGTCAATAAAAACCGAACAAATTTTCGAGAATATATGTTTGCTTTTAAACCGAACATATGTTACACTTTATTTAACAACCTGTCGATGGTTGTAATTATGCGAATATAAATCTATTTTGGAGGAGTTATTTTTATGGCATATGGCAAGATTTCAGATAAGCAAAGAGAAATATTAGATTATATTAAAACAGAGATTTTAAACAAGGGATATCCGCCAACGGTTCGCGATATATGCGAGGCGGTCAAGCTGAAATCCACGTCTTCCGTTCACTCTCACCTTGAGACATTGGAAAAAAATGGTTATATCCGAAGAGATCCGACAAAGCCTCGTGCAATCGAAATCGTGGATGATAATTTTAATTTAACAAGGCGTGAAGTTGTTAATGTCCCTATGATCGGACGGGTCGCTGCAGGCCAGCCGATTCTCGCAGTCGAGAATATTGAATCTTATTTCCCGATTCCTACTGAGTTTATGCCGAATGCAGAATCATTTATGCTTCGTGTGCAGGGAGAAAGTATGATCAATGCTGGTATATTTGACGGAGATAATATTCTGGTAGAGAAATGTGATACTGCACATAACGGAGAAATGGTCGTAGCGCTTGTGGATGATTCCGCTACGGTTAAAACTTTTTACAAAGAAGGGGATCATATACGTCTGCAGCCAGAGAATGATTTTATGGATCCTATCATTGTTCCGGATTGTAAAATTCTTGGTAAAGTATTTGGCGTATTTCGCTTATTTCCATAAATCAAATACAATGAGATAATTTCACTTATAAAAAGACAGTCAGAAAATTTCTTGAAATTTTCTGACTGTCTTTTCTTTAAAGATATAAAATTATAATTCTACAATTTTTCCATCTCTCCAGATTCTTTCCAAATCATAGAATAAACGATCCTCTTTTGAGAACAGATGAACAATGATATCCTGATAATCCATCAAAATCCAGGTTGACTGACTGTTTCCTTCAATCTGCTTTGCATGCAGTCCCGCTTTATATAAAGCTTCATCGACCGCATCCTGCATTGCTGTCAACTGATTCTGGTTGCTACCATTTGCAATAATGAAATAATCAGCAATCGAAGAAACTCCCGCAATATCAATTACGGTTACATCTTCCGCTTTCTTATCTTCCAGCGCAGCAACCGCTGCCTTTACAATATCTAATGTTTCCATGGTTGCTCCTTTCCAAACTGCTTATAAAACTCATAAGTTAACTGTGTTGCCGGGTCAATCGAGCCTTTGCGGTTGTTAAGATAATGAAGTGTGTCGTAGAGTATTTCCGCTACCCCCTGATTCAGATCATGAAATGCAATCTCACGAATTTCTTCAAGGTGCGGTGCTTCTTTCCGCATCGGTTCAATATAATCAGCAATATAAATAATTTTGTCAAGGATACTCATGTCCGGCTCACCGGTTGTGTGCACCTTAATCGCATGGAGAATATCCGGATCGGTAACTCCATATTGTTCCTCTGCTAAAGCCATACCGGCCTTAGCGTGAATCAGCCCCGGATTCTCCAACTCCACTGCTGTCATCAGAATATGATGATCTTCACACAGTCGGATTTTCTCAGCCGTTGACAAACACTTTGCACAGTCATGTAAAAGTCCGGCAAGCATCGCTTTCTCTATCGGATAGCGATTCGCCATAGCCAGACAGCCCGCAGTATACATAACGCCTTTGGTGTGCTCATAACGCTCCTTATCCAGGGTTTTCTTTAATTTTTTACGAATTTCATTCTGTTCCATCATTCATTTTGCTCCGTACATCGCTGTCAGTTCTTTAACCATTATATAAATTGTGCTCATGAATATAATCAAGCACTCCATTCGGGAAATCCTTTTCATCCGGGTTATGATTCAGCAATCTTGTCCGGATCTCCGTTGAAGAAACAGGATATTCCTCACATTCTATCATCCGGATGTCCGCAGAATACAGTTCGTTCAGCTTCTGGATTTTCTTCACTAAAGAACTTCCACTATAAGGTTTACGCGGCATCACTAAAATGGTACAAAGCTTTGTAATAATCTCAGGATAAACCCAATGATCAAAATAATCCAAAGAATCTCCACCCATAATAAAATAAAAGCGATTCTCCGGGTGTTCTTCCGTTATTTTCTGAAGCGTACGATATGTGTAGCTACGTTCCTCCGAATCAATCTCCACACGGGAAACCCGAAGACGATGATCGACCTTTGCAGCAAGCTCACACATATGATAACGATGATTTGCATCTGTCATGGATTTTTCATCCTTGTTTGGAGAATGACCGGCAGGAATCAGCCAAAGCTGATCCAAAGCAAACTTATCGCATGCAGCTAGAGCCATATGAATATGTCCGTTGTGGATCGGGTCAAATGATCCGCCTAAAATTCCAATTTTCATAATACTTTATTCCGGTAATTTAATCTTAGGATTCTTCTTTGCCTGACGATAGAAAATCATCTTTTTACCGATGACTTTGACAACCGTACTATGTGTGCGTTCCGCAATCACATTGGCAATCTCCTTAGGATCATCAATACAATTCTTGAGAACCGATACTTTGATCAGTTCCCGCTTCTCAATTGCTGCATCAAGCGCTTCAATGATCTCCGGGGTCAGTGAAGCCTTTCCGATCTGAAAAATCGGATCGATCGTACTTGCAAGACTGCTAAGATAAGCGCGCTGCTTGCTGTTCATAGTATCGTCCTCCTACTTATAATAATCAAATTCGTTATAATACATGCGAACGGTATCTCCGTCCTCAATGCCCATCTCCTCAAGTTCACGCAGGATTCCCTGCTCCTTTAAGAACTTCTGGAAGAAAAGATATCCCTTCTCCGAATCAAGATTTGTATAACCGAGCATCTTTTCAATCTTTGGTCCCTCAACGACAAAAGCGCCGTCATCCGCGCGTTCGATCGTATAAGGTTCATCCTTGAAGAAATGAAGTGCCGGATCAAATTCCTGTTCATATACAACGGTTTCCTTCGGACACTTGGAAAGTAATTCACGTACATGGAACAATAGTTCACGTACACCCTGTCCACTGACCGCAGAAATCGGATAGACTTTAATGCCATCTTTTTCAAATTCATCTCGAAGACTTGTAATAATTTCATTCTCATCTCCATAGATCGCATCAATTTTATTGGCTGCGATGACCTGCGGCTTCTTGAGAAGTTCCGGATTATATGCTTCCAGTTCTTTGTCAATCGCTTTAATATCTGCGATTGGATCGCGACCTTCGGTTCCAGCTGCGTCAACGATATGGATGATCACTTTTGTTCTTTCGATGTGACGTAAGAACTCATGCCCGAGTCCGACTCCGTCAGAGGCACCTTCGATCAGTCCTGGAATATCCGCAATCACAAATCCATTGCCGTCTTCCATATCAACGACACCGAGATTTGGCTGCAATGTTGTGAAATGATAGTTGGCGATCTTTGGCTGCGCGTTCGTTACACGCGAAAGGAACGTTGATTTACCAACATTCGGAAAGCCTACCAAACCAACATCGGCGATCACTTTCAATTCCAGCAGGACCTCAATCTCAATTGCATCCTGTCCCGGCTGCGCATATTTGGGAGCCTGCATGGTAGATGTCGCGAAATGCTGATTTCCAAGACCACCGCGGCCACCTTTAAGCACAACCTGGCGCCGATTGTCACCGGACATATCTGCAATCACTTTACCGGATTCTGCATCCTTAATGACGGTTCCTTCCGGAACTTTAAGGATCAGATCCTCACCGTTTTTACCGTGACAGTTTTTCTTTCCGCCTTCCTGTCCAGGTTCTGCAGCAAATTTACGACGATGACGATAATCGGTAAGCGTATTCAACCCCTCGTCAACAAGGAAAATAACGTCTCCACCCTTGCCACCGTCTCCGCCATCCGGACCACCGTCCGGAACATATTTTTCGCGGCGGAAGGAAACATGTCCATCGCCGCCTCTTCCTGATTTAATAATAATTTTTGCACGATCTGCAAACATAAATGTTCTTCCTCGCCATGATTACAAAAATCCCCCGGCTAAATCAGTCGGGGGTTTTTACTACTGGTTATCTACTGGATATACAGAAGCCTGCTTCTTGTCTTTTCCAACTCTCTCGAATCTTAATACACCATCTACTAAAGCGAATAATGTATCATCTCCGCCGATACCTACATTCACACCTGGACGAATCTTGGTACCACGCTGTCTGTAAAGAATGTTTCCAGCCTTTACGAACTGTCCGTCTGCTCTCTTAGCTCCTAATCTCTTGGACTCGGAATCACGGCCGTTCTTTGTAGAACCAACTCCCTTTTTATGAGCGAAAAACTGAAGGTTCATATTTAACATGTCTTACACCTCCTTGAAATTAAGAATGATAAACTCATTCCCATAGTCATTTTGTATTCCTTGTAAGCCCAGAATCATGGATTCTACAAGAAGCTGCGCATCATGATCTGCACTCTCTTCAAATGTAAAATCAATCAAACCGGATTCCTCTTCTGTCTCAAGATGAAACGAAGAATTTGTAAGCGAGTCAATGGAATTGATCGTATTGATCACAAGAGCCGAAACTCCTGCACAGATAATATCACTTCCACTCTCTGCATATCCCGAATGACCGATGCAACGAAACCCCGTCACATCCTCATGATTCTGATAAATCGTTATAGTAATCATATAACAATTCCTATCGATTATCCATTAATCTTTTCAATCTTAACCTGGGTGAACGCCTGTCTATGACCGTTCTTCTTGTGATAACCGGTTTTTCTCTTGTACTTGTAAACGATTACTTTCTTACCTCTGCCCTCTTTAACGACAGAAGCTTCAACAGTTGCTCCGGCTACAGTTGGATTTCCAACCTTCATCTCGTCGCCAGAAACTGCTAATACCTGATCAAAAGTAACCTTCTCACCAGCCTCAACTCCAAGCTTTTCAATGGTAATGATATCGCCTTCGGATACTTTGTACTGTTTACCACCTGTTGCTATAATTGCGTACATATGGCACCTCCTATTTATCATTACTCGCCAGTTACGGTGTTCTGCTTCCCTGCAAAATGCATATAGTAGACAGAACTTCTACCTCACTGTGCGGCATACTAGAGTATAGTAGCATACTCGTCCTTTATCGTCAATACTTTTATCTAAAATTTATTGTAAAATTTCCCGCAACGATTTATATACTTTTTTTCGCGTTAATTCTACCAGTCCAAGTCTTGTAATATCAATAAACTGAGCCGGAACAGTATCCTTTTTTAATTCCTGTCTGATACAGCGTATCAGTTCTTCCTTCTGTTCCTGAGATTTTAAGTTAATAAAATCAACAATGATCATGCCGGAAATATTGCGTAGCTTAAGCTGACGTGCAATTTCTCTTGCAGCCTCAAGGTTAATTCTTAAAATGGTATCTTCCTTACGCGACTGATTCTTACCACTATTCACATCAATTACCGTCAGAGTCTCGAGAGTCTCAATTATAATATTTGCCCCGGAAGGAAGCCAGACCTTGGAATTTAACAGTTCATCCATATTCCCTCGAATATGATAAAGTGTCGACAGGCTTAACGCATCATCTTTATAGAATTTAAGCAAGCCGTCCTGACAAAGTTTTGGCATATAGTCATTGATTTCCCTATAGATTGCCGGACAATCCGTATAGATCCGCTCAATCGACGCCATATCCTGTGCCTTTAGTCTTGCCAGATATCCCGGAATATTGCGGTAAAGAAGCGATCCTGCCTTCTCATGAACTCCGGTTTGCATTAAGTGTTTAAATACCGTTTGTACGCGAATGATATCTTCACGCAAAGCCGGCTCTTCTATAGAAGCCGCATTTGTTCGAAACACAAGACCATATCCAGTATCTTCATGATCCGTGCAACAACTTTCAGCAATTGTAAGAAGCTCGTCTGCCCGTGTACCGGTAATTTTTTTCGATGTACCAAGCGTCGTGTTTGTCGTTGTAAGAAAACAATAATGCCCATGGATCGTAAGTTTTGTGCTGACAACCGGATCCTTCGTTTTAACCGCATCCCTTGTTACTTGTACAAGAATCTCGTCACCTTCACACAAAGGCTTTGTCTCAGATTGTTTTTTTGCATAAATCGGGCTTTTCAGATCGCCAAGCGGCAGATAGCACTTCTGTCCGCCTGCAATTCGGACAAAAGCAGCCTGAATGTTTGGCACGATTTTTTCGACGAAACCAACATAAATATGATCCAGAAGTGTCTCATCCTGTGGCTCATACAACTGTATATCTGACAGTTTTCGATTCTCGTCCACCACAAGATAGGCACAGTATTTCTTTTGATTATGTTCAATTTCGGTAATGATCAGACGGTTCATCGTTATACTATTTCCTCTCCCATCGCATCGAGCGGAATCAGCTGCTCATGCTCATCTCTTGCATAAACCTCGCATCGATGAATCTGAATTGCATTCTCATCATAAATAAGATGGCATCTTTCATACAGAGAAGCAAGCACTAGTTCCGGTTTAATGTTATCAACACTTCCCGTCGATACTTTCAAAAAGAACACAGGCGCACCATCAACTTCATCAACATGAATTTCATAGACAAGCGGCTTAAGGTCAACTTCCCGCTCGCTTTTCTTCGTCTTCTTTATGATGTTAAAGCTTTCTGCCTCTACAAATTCTCGCATGATCACTTCGCGCCACTTGGCGGTATTATATGGAATCTCATAACCTTCTTTATAGGATAACTGATAATCCGCTGCAGCTACAATTGACATTGCAGTCTTCGCATGATCCGGCAGTTTCACATAAGAGACTACCTCAACACCATCCACCATAGTTGCATTAAATGCTTCAATACTTTCCTTTGAAGAACGTGTGGATTCCACTTCAATATCAAAATATTCTCCATCACTTGTGATTCCAACACCAAGAGGCGCTGCAAACGACATGATCTGGTGCGGCGAATAACCTTCCGAATATTTGATATCAATATTCGCACGACGCACTGCCTTCTGGAAATAACGCATCATATCAAGATGTCCGATGAATTTCATAACACCCCACTTGCGGAATTTAATTCTTATTTTCAAAGCAGACACCTCCTCCGTACTGTTTTGCACCACATCCGGAACAACGCATGCGGCAGTTCGGTGTGACCGTCTCTGTCAAAGCAGTCTTCCATTCTCGAAGTAAAAATGCACGGGATACACCGACATCAATGAAATCCCACGGGAAAACCTCATCATCACTGCGCACACGCTTTGTATAGAAATCGATATCAATGTCACAGGCTGCAAATGCCTCAAGCCACAGATCATAGTTGAAGAAATCTGACCAGGCATCAAAAAGCCCTCCGTGTTGATACACATATTCAATTGCATCAGAAAGCTTGCGATCCCCACGTGCGAGTACGCCCTCTAATACAGTAACATCTGCTTCATGCCAGTTGTAACGGATGCTTTTATGATTAAGCTGTTCCTTAACATGATCATTCACAATCTTGGCGCGTCCAAGATAATCACCCGGATCAAGCATCGTAGCCCATTGGAACGGAGTAAAAGGCTTCGGAACGAAGAAAGATGTACTGATTGTTATCTGGCATTTGCCGTTACGCTTCTCCTTTGGTACTGTGTCGTAATACAATGCAGCGATCTCATTGGCAAGTTCCGGAATTGCACGCATATCTTCTTCCGTCTCGGTTGGAAGTCCAAGCATAAAGTAAAGCTTTACCTTATTCCAGCCACCTTCAAAAGCCTGTTTTGATCCATCCAGGATATTGTCAATGGTAAGTCCCTTATTAATTACATTTCGAAGCCTCTGTGAACCTGCCTCCGGGGCAAAAGTCAGGCTGCTTTTCTTAATATCCTGAACTTTCTGCATAATATCAAGCGAAAAAGCGTCAATTCGCAGAGACGGCAGGGAAATATTAATTTTCTTTTTCCCACACTCATCGATCAGGAAATTGATCAACTCTTCCAGCTGCGAATAGTCAGAAGAACTTAAGGAACTTAGAGAGATTTCCTCATGACCGGTCGCAGCAATCATAGTGCGTGCCAGTTCTTTGAGGCGTTCCACATCCTTCTCACGGTTTGGCCGGTAGATCATTCCCGCCTGGCAGAAACGGCATCCACGGATGCAGCCTCGCTGGATTTCAAGCACAACACGATCCTGCGTTGCCTTAATAAACGGAACAACCGGTTTCTCCGGATAAACAGATCCCGTCAGATCCATATCCACCTGTTTCTTAACGGTAGCCGGCACATCCTCATAGATTGGTGTAAACCCTGCAATGGTTCCGTTCTCTTTGTACTGCACTTCGTAAAGCTGCGGTACATAGATTCCCTCTAATTTGGATGCTTCATGCAGGAATGCCTGTCTTGTATAACTGCCATCCTCTTTCATCTGCTTATATAAATTCAGAAAAGTGTCATACTGCGTCTCACCTTCTCCAATATAAAAGCAATCAAAGAAGTCGGCAATCGGCTCCGGATTATACGTACACGGGCCTCCCCCCAATACGATTGGATCCTCTTCCTTGCGATCCTTTGCACGGAGTGGAATCTGTGCAAGATCCAAAATCTGCAGAATATTGGTATAACACATCTCATACTGAAGTGTAATTCCGATAAAATCAAAAGTCTTAATCGGCTCCTGCGATTCAAGTCCAAAAAGTGGGATGTTCTGTTCTTTCATCACTTTATGAAGATCCGGCCACGGCGAATACACCCGCTCGCACCAGGTATCCTCGCGACGGTTGAACATATCGTAAAGGATCTGAATTCCAAGGTGTGACATACCAATCTCATAAACGTCAGGAAAACACATCGCAAAACGAATCTGCGATGTGTTTTCTTTTACAACGGAATTCAATTCATTACCGATATATCGTGCCGGCTTCTCAATCTGCATTAAAATTTCATCGCTTAAAGCTAGTTTTCTCATGATATACCTCGTAAATATATTGGCAAAGTATATAATAATTATCTTTGCGCAAGTTCATTGGCGATCTCTTCCCAGGTAACGCCTTTTTCCACCATAAGGATCATACAGTGGTACAGGAAATCCGAGATCTCATACTTAATCTGTTCTGCTTCCGGATTCTTCGCTGCAATCACAATCTCTGTGCATTCTTCACCAAGCTTCTTAAGGATATTATCGATTCCCTTATCAATGAGATCATTCGTATAAGAACCATCCTTCGGGTGCTCCTTACGTTCCTTGATCACGTCATAAACGCTCTCCAGAACCTTGAGTGGATTCTTCTCAACATACTCCTTGCGAACGATATTGTTAAAGAAGCAGGAACGGTTTCCGGTGTGACACGCAACGCCTACCTGAGAGACTTTCGCAAGAATCGTATCAAAATCACAGTCAGCCGTCAAGGACTTTACATACTGAATATGACCGGAAGTCAGTCCCTTCGTCCATAACTCCTGTCTGCTTCTGCTGTAATAAGTCATCTTACCAATATTGATCGTTGTATTGAAGGCCTCCTCATTCATATAAGCCAGCATTAATACTTCATCCGTACGGTAATCCTGTACAATAACCGGAACCATACCGTCTGAATTCAGCTTTAGATCCGACCAGTGAAGATCCGGTGCGAAATTGTCCATCTTGATGCCTTCCTGTGACAACGCAGATTTTAATTTCATGATATCTGTGTTGATCATATTGATAAACGGTCCCGCAATACCACGGATCTTCTCTCTTTTCAGAAGGCTCACAATTTCTTCATAGTTATATTCCGGCAGATTCACGACATACGGAATATTCGTAAGATTCTCGAGTGCATCAAGAATGGAAGGATTTAACACCAATACTTCATGGAATGTATCCTCGATGATCTGTTGGTTTTTAAATAAGAAATCAACATTGTTGACCGAAACAAGAATACGATCCTTGCCAAATCGGGCACTCGCTTCACCTGCCAGACCAACACTTGAAGGCTTCGAAGCATTAAAAATAACTTGAAGGCAACCGGCATAAAGTAATTTCTTAACATCATCGAGACGATTAATGTTGCCACCTGCACATACCTTAATTTCAATGTTTCGGTTTATATTTTCAATTGTATGAATATTTTTCTCATGTTCTTCGTCGCTCGTTGACAGATCAAAAATAATGATCTTGTCAATTCCGCTGTCATTGTAAAGCTGGCAAAGCTTATATACATCCTCGACCGGAGTGAAATCCTCCATCGAGGCAACTGCCTGGCCATCCTTTAAATAAATTGTTGCAACAATATTCTTATGCTCCATTACAGACTTCCTTTCGTCGATAGAATTCCCTGAACTCTAGGGTCGCGTGACACAGCTTCATCAAGTGCACGCGCAAAAGCCTTAAACATTGCCTCTGCCATATGATGGTTATTTCCCGGAGTGAGAACCTTGATATGAAGATTCATTCCGGCCGAATACGAGATTGCATAGAAAAATTCTTTCACCATCTCCGTATCCATATAACCAATCTTCTCGGTTGTGAATTCACCGTCAAAAACAAGATACGGACGTCCGGACAAGTCGATTGCACAAAGCACAAGTGATTCATCCATCGGCAGAATGCAGCTACCGAAACGCTTAATACCGCTTTTGTCTCCGAGCGCCTCACGGATTGCATTACCAAGAACGATACCGCAGTCCTCAATTGTATGATGACAGTCCACTGCAAGGTCTCCCTCACAGTTTAAATTCAAATCAAAAAATCCGTGCTTGGAAAATCCTTCCAGCATATGGTTAAAGAAACCGATTCCGGTATTGATCACAGAATTTCCGGATCCGTCTAAGTTCAGTTTTACCTGAATATCGGTTTCTTTTGTTTTCCGTTGTATCTGAGCAATTCTCTCTGGCATAAAAAGCCCCCTTTACTATTTCCTACTCTTCATCCTCAAAACGAACACGGATGGAATTGGCATGTGCAGTCAATTTCTCGCATTCTGCAAACTGTTCAATGTCTTTATGTACCTTCTGAAGTGCTTCACGTGAATATGAAATAATACTTGATTTCTTAATAAAATCATCAACAGAAAGCGCGGAAAAGAACTTCGCGGTTCCGTTTGTCGGAAGCACATGGTTTGGTCCGGCAAAATAATCACCAAGTGGCTCGGAGGAATACTCTCCGATAAAGATTGCTCCGGCGTTACGAATCTTTGTCATAACATGGAACGGATCCTTAGTCACAATTTCCATATGTTCGGAAGCAATCTCATTTACGGTTGCGATTGCTTCATCCATCGTATCGGCAACTAAAATATATCCGTAATTATCCAGTGATTTTTGAATAATTTCTTTTCTGGAAAGTTCGGCAACAAATCCATCTACCTCTGTAGAAACCTTCTCAGCAAGTTCCTGACTCGTTGTGATCAGGATTGCAGAAGCCATCTCATCATGCTCTGCCTGTGACAGAAGATCAGCAGCAACGTAACGAGGATTTGCAGTTTCATCGGCAAGAACAAGGATTTCACTCGGTCCGGCGATCGAATCAATACTTACATATCCGAATACCGCTTTCTTTGCCAAAGCGACATAAATGTTACCCGGTCCGACAATCTTGTCAACTTTCGGAACGCTCTCAGTTCCAAATGCCATCGCTGCAATTGCCTGCGCTCCACCGACCTTATAGATTTCATCAACTCCGGCCTCTTTTGCCGCAACCAATGTTGATGGATATACTTTGCCATCTTTGCCCGGAGGGGTACACATTACAATGCGGTCAACTCCGGCAACCTTAGCTGGAAGAACATTCATAAGTACGGAGGAAGGATAGACAGCTTTACCGCCTGGAACATACACACCGGCAGTCTCAAGTGCTGTCACCTTCTGACCAAGAATTACACCATCCTCTGTCGTAAACCATGAATTCGGAAGCTGTTTTTCGTGATATTTCTTAATATTGACGAAAGACTTGCGAATGACAGAAAGCAAATTTTCATCCACCTGCTCATAAGCTTCCTTAATTTCGTCTTCCGTTACCAGAATATTATCTGCATTAATGTCAGCTCCATCGAACTGTTTCGTATAAGCAAAGATCGCTTCGTCACGCTTTGTGCGGACTTCCTCGATAATTGCATTCACACGTCCTTCAAATTCTCCGTAATTATTCGGGCTTCTTTTTAACAGATTCTCCAATATATCTTTCTGTGTGTCTTCTGTAAGTTTCAGAATTCTCATTGTCTTCCTCCTTCATGCCTCACGCTTACGCTCATATTTCAACAATATTTGTAAAAATGTCCATCTACTGAATCACCGTCTTAAGATCACGGATCAGCTTCGTAATGCGTTCATTCTCCATCTTCATGCTGACCTGATTAACAACCACACGGGCAGACAGTGGACAAACCTCTTCCAAAACGGTAAGTCCGTTCTCCTTTAACGTTGTGCCTGTCTCTACAATATCACAAATCACCTCAGAAAGTCCAACAATCGGGGCAAGTTCAATGGAACCATTCAGTTTAATAATCTCCACTGTCTGATGCTTTTTGTTGTAGAAGTAATCCCTTGCGATACGCGGATACTTTGTGGCAACGCGGATCTGCTCGTGATGCTGCAGAAGGCTTCTTGCACTCTCCGGACCACAGATACACATTCTGCATTTTCCAAATCCAAGGTCGAGAACCTCGTATATATTGCGCGCCTCTTCCAGAATCGTATCTTTTCCAACAATTCCGATATCGGCAGCACCATACTCCACATACGTTGGTACATCCGGTCCCTTCGCAAGGAAAAAGCGAAGCTTTAATTCCTCATTCACAAAAATCAGCTTTCTGGTATCCGGATCCCTAATCTCCTCACAGGTAATTCCAATCTTTTCAAATAATTCAAGCGTCTTCTTAGCCAGACGTCCCTTGCCAAGTGCAAAGGTCAGATATCTCTTCTCTTCCATGCTTATTCACCATCCATCCATTCTACTTTTGCAAAACGGTTCTGCTCGGCATAATTCGTATAGTATGCCTTATCGTGTGCCGGATTCATTGGGATCATTGCAACGTTCAGTCCCTGTCCTCGAAGTTCTCCTGCCTTTTTTACAGCCTCACTGATCTTGTTCTCTGCGAATACAAGAAGAACATTATAGTCAGGAGAAGCAAGTGTGATCTTCTGTCTCTGGATAGCGGCAAGAAGCTGATCCACAACGATTGCAAATCCGATTGACGGTGCGTCTTTGCCAAAGGAAGCCAACAGACTGTCATACCGGCCACCTTTGACAACCGGCTCACCGGTTCCGAATGTATAGCCATAAAAGATAATTCCGGTATAATATTGATAATTGCTGATAATTCCAAGCTCAAAGGAAATATATTTCTCGATACCGTACAACTTTAAATATTCCCCTAATGTCTCAAGATCCGTGATTGCAGATAAAATAACCGGATAAGAGGCTGCAAGTTTTTTCGCCTCTGCGATCTCCTCCTCCCTGGTCTCAAAACTTCCAAGAAGACCGAACAGATTCTTTAAATTTTCCTCTAGATCCAAAGTCCCGATGAATTCCTCCACCCCGAAGAAATTCTTATTATTCAAAAGTTCACGAAGTTCCTGTGTTTCTTCCTCGCCAAGTCCTGCGGACTGTACTAATCCCTGAAAGAAGCTTGCATGACCGACCGAAATCTGAAATTCTTTGAGTCCACTCGCTTTCAGAGAATCAACAACCATAGCAAGGATTTCCGCATCGGCCGCTACGCTTCCGTCTCCGATCAGCTCGACACCACACTGGGTTGTCTCCTTTAATCTTCCCTGATAAGACGAAGAATTAATAAAGGTATTGCCCATATAGCAGAGTTTTACCGGAATATCATCCTCACTGAAATATTTGACCGCACTTCTTGCGATGGACGGCGTAAAGTCCGGACGAAGAACCAATGTTTCTCCATCCTTGTCAAAAAACTTGTACAGATCGCGAGAAGGTGTTGTTCCGATTTCTTTTCCAAAAATATTAAAAAACTCAAACGTAGGAGTCTGGATGTCACGGTATCCATACCGCTCCAACACTTCATGAAGTCTATCCTGCAGCAAAAGCTTCTGTTTGCATTCTCCATTATAAATATCCCGTACTCCATCCGGTGTATGTAACATCTGATCCTTCATAAGTAAACCTCTCTTACTTTATTGTGGTAAAGTGCTACCGTGATAATTTGGTAGCATATAAAAACAACGCTATTATATTGGAAAATGCGTGAATTGTCAATCCCTCGATGTAAGATCCTTCTGTAGCATATTCAAGTAAGGTACCAACACACCAGATACTTCCGGAAGAAAATAATCTTCTTCCAGTTCCTCGATCCGGAAACTTTTACGTCCCCCGTTTTCAGCACGATTCCAAAAACGCTTCAGTTCCGCAAATCTTAAGTAATAAAACTGATCCCGATGCGTGTAGGCAATCAGAATAAATGCAATTCCATCCTGCTTCTCAAACTGTTCCATAAAACGAACCTGATGTTCATGGATATTGGCAAGTGGAAAAGTGTCCGTATTGCATTCCTTCGCATCAAAACAGACCGGAATCCCCTGTACGGCACCAATATAATCAACCGTACTCTTCTGATCAAAATAGGCAAGTGTAATATGACGGGATTCCTTATCAATATTGATCGGTGTAATCGGAGTCGGGATTTTCTGGATCAAAGCCAGTCCATTCGCTAAATATTTTTCATTTGTACGATTCAGCATATCTTCGAGTGTTGAACCTCGAAGACCTCTTGAATTCCATGTTGGCATAACGATTCCTATCCCTTCATGATGAAATCAAACAATTTCGGAAGAGGTGCCATAAACGCTCTTCCATCCGGAAATTCCAGCCGGAATGCATGAAGCAGCTGATGTGTCACATGATACGCTTCATAATAATCATGATTCACTTTTTCATCCCCATATTTCATATCTCCGATGATCGGATGCCCGATGGATGCGAGATGTGCACGGATCTGATGGGTTCGACCTGTGATCAGATGGATTTCCAGTTCCGTCACTCCATTCCTGTATGCTACCGGCTCATAAGCCGTCTCAATATAGGAAGCATCTTCCAGCTTCTGATGTAAAGCCGCTCGTTCTCCCTCCTGCAAATCATCAGATGCCATTCCTGTATCGATACTAAGGATCTCCACCTTGTTGGTACGCTCATCCTTACGCAGATAACCGGACAGATGTGCCCTCTCTTTCACTTCACCGACAACGAGTGCGCGGTAAAACTTACGGATTGTTCGCTCCTTCAGAGCCTGTGAAAGCATCTGTGATCCTTTTAGGCTTTTGCCCATAAGAAGAAGTCCTGTAGTATTTCGGTCAAGGCGGTTGCATACCGACGGTCGGAAACTTGTAAAGGCTTCAAGTTCAAGGCTTCCGGAACGAATCAGATAGCCAAGCAGATACTCGTTCGCGGAGAAATCGTTCTCCTTCGCTTTCTGCGAAAGCATGTTATAAGGCTTATCCGCAAGTAGAATATCTTCATCCTCATACACAACCTGAATCCCCTTCATCGGAAGCGTCTTAAGAAGTTCATATTCTACTTTAAGTACTTCAGGATCCTGCATGAACTTCTGCAAAGTTTCTTCACTAAAGAACACCTGTATCTTATCGCCTTTTTTTAATTGTTCCCTGCCGGTCATCTTTGCTTTATTGCATGTGATATTTTTCTTGCGGAGCATCTTATACAAGAACCCACTTGAAGCGTTCGGCAGAATCTTCTTTAAATATTTATCGAGGCGCTGTCCCGCCTCATTCGGTCCAATGATAAATTCTCTCATGTTATTCGCTGATTCTTATTTCTTTTTATGAATGTTGCGGATTGTTTTCTTCTTTCCTGTATTGTTTTTCTGATTACTTGTGTTTACGCTACGATTCTTGGCATTGCCTGATTTAGCCGCTGCAAATTTTGCATTTCCGCCTCTTTTCCCGTTCTTGCCAGCGGAGTCGGAACTTGCATTTCTGCCGGAACCATATCCATTTGAAGAATGGAACTTTCGAGGACGGATCAGACACTTCTTATCAAATCCGATCAGATCCTCACGTCCAGCCTTCACCAAAGCTTCATGAACCAGATCATAATTTTTCGGATTGCGGTACTGGATCAAGGCACGCTGCATCGCTTTCTCATGCGGGTTGGTCGCAACATAAACAGGCTCCATCGTTCTTGGATCAAGTCCTGTGTAATACATGCAGGTCGAGATTGTCGACGGTGTCGGATAGAAATCCTGTACCTGCTCAGGCATATATCCAAGATCACGCAGATATTCTGCAAGCTCAATCGCTTCCTTTAAGGTCGATCCCGGGTGGGAAGACATCAGATAAGGTACAAGATACTGCTCCTTACCGAGCTTCCTGTTCATATCCTTATATGCTTTCACGAAACTGTTATAAACTTCTACGCTCGGTTTACCCAGTTTCTGCAATACTGCATTACTGATGTGTTCCGGCGCTACTTTCAGCTGTCCGCTCACATGATGCTCACACAATTCGCGAAGGAAAGTGTGATCCTTATCATACATCAGATAATCGAAACGGATTCCCGAACGGATGAATACTTTTTTCACTTTAGGAAGTTCACGCAATTTGCGAAGCAAAGCAATATAATCCTTATGATCCACTTCAAGATTCTTACACGGAGTTGGAAAAAGGCATTGCTTCTTCGGGCACGCCCCCTTCGTCATCTGCTTACTGCAGGCAGGTGCACGGAAGTTGGCTGTCGGACCTCCGACATCATGAATATATCCTTTGAATTCCGGATCCTGTGTGATCAGTTTTGCCTCTTCTATGATCGATTCATGACTTCGCGTCTGAATAATTCGCCCTTGATGGAAGGTGAGGGCGCAGAAACTGCATCCTCCGAAGCAGCCCCTGTTGCTGATCAGTGAGAATTTGATCTCGCGGATTGCAGGAACACCGCCAGCCGCTTCATAGGACGGATGATAATTTCTCATATATGGAAGTGCATAGACCGCATCCATCTCCTCCTGACTCAGTGGCTTTGCCGGTGGATTCTGCACAACAAAAGTAGTGCCGCCGTAAGGCTCAAACAAGCGCTTTCCGGAAAACGGATCCGTGTTACAATACTGTGTATAGAAGCTTGACGCAAATTTTCTCTTATCTTCTTTGATTTCATCATAATCCGGAAGTTCAATTGCATCATAGATGATGTCACGCTGCTTTGTCTTAAAAACAGTTCCTTCAATAAAGGTAATATCTTTGACCGCAATCCCTGCATTCAATGCATCCGCGATCTCAACGATGCTTCGTTCTCCCATTCCGTATGATATCAGATCTGCACCCGAATCAAGAAGAATCGAGCGTTTTACTTTATTGGACCAGTAATCGTAGTGTGCCATTCGCCTGAGACTGGCCTCGATGCCACCGATTACGATCGGAGTGGTCTTATAAGTATGACGGATCAGATTGCAATAAACGACCGTAGCATAATCCGGGCGTTTGCCCATTACTCCGCCCGGCGTATAAGAATCCATCGCTCTGCGCTTCTTAGAAACCGAATAATGATTCACCATAGAATCCATATTTCCAGCGGAAACAATAAACGCAAGTCGCGGTGTCCCGAGAATTGAAATGGATGCATCATCCTTCCAGTCCGGCTGCGAAATAATTCCAACCGTATATCCGTGCGATTCAAGGATTCGTGCAATGATTGCATGACCGAATGACGGATGATCGACATAAGCATCGCCACACACATAGACGAAATCAAGCTGCTCAATCCCTCGATCGATCATATCCTGTTTTGAAATTGGAAGATAACCTTCGTACATTGATAACTCCTTTATATTTCATCCCCGATAGAATTGCAATTATTTGCGCAGATCAGTGACCTCCGCCTCGCTTAATCTGCGGTATTCACCGGGGTTTAATTCTCCAAGTGACAGATTTCCAAGCGACAAACGTTTCAAATATACCACATGGCAGCCGACCGTCTCAAACATGCGCTTTACCTGATGAAATCGCCCCTCTGATATGGTAAGGTTGGCATGATAAACCGGAGCCTCTGTATCCTGCACCTGTTTTGGCAGGATTTCAAGCTCTGCAGGAAGCGTCTTCTTCTCATCCCCTATGTCCACGCCCTCTGCAAATTGATGTATTGCGGAAACCGGAACTTCTCTGTCAAGTACTGCATAATATGTTTTCTTGACATGGTGTGCGGGACTCATCAGGTGGTGATTGAGTCCCCCGTCGTCGGTAATGAGTAACACCCCTTCGGTATCCTTATCGAGCCTGCCGACCGGCGAACAATTCTTTCTCACTGTTTCCGGGAAATAATCCATAACCGTCTTATGAAGTGCATCTGTTTTCGCCGTCACACATCCCGCCGGTTTATAAAATAAATAATAGGAAAAAGCCTCATACACAACTTCTTTTGCTGCAACAGTCACAACATCACAGGCAGGATCAATCTTTTCCTCCGGCTTCTTGCATACCGCACCATTCACCGACACAATGCCGCTTTTTAATTGTTTCTTTACTTCGGACCTTGCCCCATAACCTGCATCTGCAAGAAACTTGTCCAATCGAATCATATATACTCCGTTATTTTGCCTGTTTTAAAAACTCTACAATAAAATCCCATACTCGGCCGGTCGATGAAATGCTGAGACGTTCCTTCGGCGTGTGGATATCAAAATTATCCGGACCAAACGATACGCAGTCAAGATCCTTAATCTTCTCCGACAGCAGACCACATTCCAGGCCTGCATGAATCGTCTCAAATACCGGCTCTTTACCGTAAAGTTTCTCGTAGACTTTCGCAACCTGTGGACGAAGCAGAGAATCCTGCTTATATTCCCATGCAGGATAATCGCCCTCCACCTCGGCTTCACCGCCGAGCAGTTCAACGATTGCGGTCACACGATCTAACAGATCTGCCTTCCTGGTTCCCACACTGCTTCGGATGGAAGTTACCGTATATAAAGCATCTTCTCTCAGTTCCATAATTCCAAGATTTAAGGATGTCTCCACTAATCCCCGGTTTACCTGACTCATATTCTGCACACCATTTGGTACGCTTCTGAGATAAAAAATCACGCGGCTGACGGAACCAAAATCCAGAATATCTGCTTCCGATGCACCAAGATCATGAACTTCCACACCAGCGTCAGGATCAGACACACTAAATTCTTTCTTAAATTCGTTACTTAAATTGTCAGCAATTTCTTTTACAAGGTTAACATTCTCTTCTGGAAGAAGAATTTCTGCCACGCATTCTCTAGGAATCGCATTGTCTTTGAGTCCACCTGCAAGAGAAATGATTCCAAACGGAGTCTCGTCAAACAAATTGCGAAGCACACGTCCCATCAGGATATTGGCGTTGCCATGCTCCTTATCAATCTCACTTCCGGAATGACCTCCTTCAAGGCCGGTCACCATAAGTGACAATTTCTGTCCGTGTTGGGTTACTCGTTTCACCGGAAGCGTAACATTGACCGCCATACCACCGGCACATCCGGTCAGAAAACTTCCCTCTACATCACTGTCAATGTTGAGCATTGTATGTCCGGTCAGCATCGATAAATCGATGGCATCCGCTCCAAGCATTCCAATCTCCTCATCGACGGTGATCACAACTTCAAGCTTCGGATGTGCAATCTCTGACGATTCAAGCAGTGCAAGTGCATATGCAACCGCAATACCATCATCGCCGCCAAGTGTTGTTCCCTCCGCTTTCAAGAAATCTCCATCGACATACAGTTTTAATCCATCTTTCTCAAAATCGATGGTAACACCTTTCTCTTTCTCACAGACCATATCCATATGTCCCTGAATAATAATCGGTTCTGCAGATTCGTATCCTGGTGTTGCTTCCTTGACGATCACAACATTGTTGCTTTCGTCCTGATACCAGACAAGCTGATGCTCCTTTGCAAAATCGACAAGATAATCACTGATTGCCTTCGTATTTCTGGATCCGTGAGGAATCGCTGCAATCTGTTCAAAATAATAGAATACTCTCTGTGGGTATAAATGATTTGTTATCATAGTTTCCTCCTTGTTCACATAAATTATGATATGAAAAAAATCTTTTATTTTCTAATTATTGTTTTCTTACTTATATATTTTATTTGTTTTCCCCAGAATGTACTGAATGCATCCAGACAGGGACTGCTTCTGTGGTACAGGCAGATTTTGCCGGCTTTGCTTCCGTTCTCCATACTCTCATATGTAGTCCTGCGCTCTAATCTTTTCTCAATACTAGGTTCTAGTAGACAAAGCAGAATTTCTACAGAAGAATGGTATGTAATCCTCTGCGGATTTCTGTTTGGTTTTCCAATCGGAAGCAAACTGACTGCGGATTTATACCGGGAAAAGCGGATCTCTTATGACAGAGCACAAATTCTTTGCGTATTTACAAACAATCTCAGTCCTGTCTTTGTAACCGCTGCCATGCAGGAAATAATCTCTATAAAACCGGATCTTCCGTTTTATCTGTTTTTGTACGGGACTCCGTTCCTCTATGGAATCATTCGGCTTCTGTGCAATTCATCGAGGAACACCAATAAACAAAAAAACACGGCATCAAGATTCCAAATAACTATGCAAATCGTTGATGCCGGTATTATAAACGGATTCGAAACATTAATAAAAATATGTGGTTATATTATGATGTTCTCGATTCTCACACAAATGCTTTTATCTGTTCCATGGAGTCATACAGTCATTCCTGTGTTGCTCAGTGGCTGTCTTGAAGTTACAACAGGCGTTGCAACACTGGGACAATCCGACATTACCGGCAGTTACAAATACATACTTGCACTCTTTATGCTGTCATTGAATGGAATCTGCGGACTCTGTCAGACCGCGTCCATCTTAAGTCAAACCAACCTCTCCATGAGAAGCTACTGTAAGCATAAACTAATCATCGTTCTGCTTGTACTGACCGGTGGTATAGGTTTATTCTTCTTCCGAAAACTCTGTTGAAACCGAAATATTAGTAACCTCCGGCTGATTATTTTCAACTTGTTCCTTTTCCTGAGCTGGAACAGTCTCTTCCTCCGGCTCAGCAGGAAAAAGCTGCGCACGGTTTGCAGAAACAACATCTAAGAATCCCTGCAAAGACTGAACAAGACTTTCGGATCTCGCGCGGGAAGTCTCAATCGAATTGGAAAGAATATCCTCAATACCACGAAGCTGGTCATCCACATAACCGACTGCCCCCATACGGATACTGTTGGCTTCACTTGTCGCATTATCCAAAATCTCCTGCGCCTGCTTGGTTGCAATCATAACAACCTCATTTGCCTGCGCATAAGCCTGTTGCATGATCTGATGTTCACTGACAAGCTCCGTCGTCTGAACCTGTGCCTGAGCGATGATCTGATCCGCCTTCGCCTGTGCATCCGCCAAGATTGCTTCTTTATTACTGATAATCTTCTGATAACGCTTGATCTCCTCCGGAGTTTTGGAACGAAGCTCAGCGATCAACTCTTCTAATTCTTCCTTATTAACAATAATCTTGGTGTTTGAAAGCGGCTGATATTTGCAACCATCAATATATTCTTCAATTTCTTCAATAATCTGTTCCATCTTACTGCTCATAATCTTCGATTCTCCTTACCTGTCAGATCTTTATTTCTGGTATTTCGCATAAATTTGATCAATAAAACATTCCGGCACAAAATTAGAGATATCTCCTCCATAGGAGGCAAATTCCTTAACGATCGTCGAACTCAAATAAGAATATTTAAGATCAGTCGTCAGAAAAATCGTCTCTATCTTCGAATCCTGTACATGATTCGCCTGCGCAATCTGAAGTTCGTACTCAAAATCCGTCACTGCGCGAAGTCCACGCACGATGATTGTTGCATCAATTTCATTCATGAAATCAACAAGTAAACCATCAAAAGATGCGACCGAAACATTCGGCATATCCTTCGTCATCTCTTTAATCATACTAACACGTTCTTCTAAAGAAAACAACGAGTTTTTTGCGCTGTTATTGAGCACTCCGACAACAAGTTCATCTACAATCTGTGCGGATCTGGTAATAATATCCATGTGTCCGAAAGTAACCGGATCAAAGCTTCCCGGATAGATTGCCCTCTTCATAATTTATCTATCTCCTATTTCTTTCGTATAAATACATGCATGTTCGTTTTGTACTTCTTGAATTTGTCAATCTCAAATCCAAGTTCGTCCAGATAATCAAAATCTGTGTCAAGCGAAGCCTCAACTACAATTCTTGTATCCGGTTTCAAAATGGAAGAATGTGACAGAAAACGAAGTACTTCTTCCTCCAATCCATGCCGGTAAGGCGGATCCATAAAGATCAGATCAAACGTATACTTTCCTTCCAGTGAATGAAGTCCACTGATCACATCCATCGCAAGAAGCATGGACTGTTTATCAAACCTGGTAAAAGCAATGTTCTCCTCAATGCACTTGGCAGCTTTACGATTATTTTCAATAAATACCGCATATGCACCGCCTCTGCTTAAAGCTTCTAAGCCAATCTGTCCGCTTCCTGCAAAAAGATCTAGAAAATACGCTCCCGGCACATCCATCTGTAACACGTTAAAAAGCGTTTCCTTGGTCTTGTCCGTTGTAGGACGCGTGTCCATTCCATCAATCGTTTTCAGTGGAAGGCTGCGCGCAGTTCCTGCTATAATTCTCATTTCATTACCTCCGTGAGGGTGATTATTTCTGATCCTTTAAAACGTCCTTATTCTTTGCAATGTAATCAATTAATGAGATTACTGTAAGCACAAGGGAAATATAGATCAATACGGTGCCAATGACGGCAAATACTTTACCTGGAATGTTTAAGATCAGAACAATTACCGTAACCATCTGGAATGCAGTCTTAAACTTTCCCCAATAACTTGCTGCAATCACCACACCATTATCCGCTGCAACAAGGCGGAACCCACTGATAATGAATTCACGTGCAATAATCACAATCACAATCCATGCCGGAATCTTGTTTAAAGCAACCAGGCAGATCAATGCTGAGCTGACAAGCAGCTTATCCGCAAGCGGATCCATAAATTTTCCGAAATTTGTTACAAGATGATATTTCCTTGCAATCTTTCCATCAAGGAAATCAGTGATACTTGCAACAATAAAGATTGCGACTGCAATGTAATTGCCGTATCCTTCAAAATACGGAGCGAGTAAAAAGAAAACAAAAAAAGGAATTAAAATCACGCGAAAAAGCGTTAATTTGTTTGGTAAATTCATAGTAATTCTCCTATCAGATCATATTCATAAGCACCGGTAACTTTTACTTTGGCAATATCACCGGTCATCAGTTCTTCTTCGGTATTGACAAAAATATAGCCATCCACATTCGGAGCATCCCGGTAAGTTCTACCGACATATGCATTTTCATCCGCAACCTTGCCTTCGATAAACGCATATAATTCTGTGCCTTTCATGGAATCATTCTTATCGAAGATTACTTCTTCCTGTAGTTCCATAACATCGGCCTGCCAGTCTTTCTTGACTTCCTCATCAATCTGATCCGGCATCTCAGCGGCAGGCGTTCCCTCTTCTGCGGAATACGTAAATGCGCCGAGGCGGTCAAATTCCATGTCGTTGACAAACTGCATCAATTCTTCGTGCATCTCCTGTGTCTCACCCGGGAAACCACAGATCAGTGTCGTTCGAAGTGTAATATCAGGAACCCGCTTGCGCAGATGCGCAATCCTCTCGATCAGTTCCGCCTTATTCGTCTTACGACCCATGCGTCGTAAGATTTCATCATTGCAGTGCTGGATCGGCATATCCAGATAATGGCATACCTTTTTATCCCGGATCATCGCATCGATCAGTTCCTCATAAATTTCTTCCGGATAGCAATACATAATACGGATCCAGAACAGACCAGAAATCTCGTTTAATGCATCAAGAAGCTTGTGAAGACTTTTCTCTCCATACAGATCAACACCATAAAGCGTTGTCTCCTGCGCAACAAGGATCAGTTCCTTCACGCCGCCTGCAACCAGTTCCTTTGCGGAAGCAACCAGTTCTTCCATCGGAACGCTCCGGTATCTTCCTCGGACAGAGGGGATCACACAATATGTGCAGTTCTTATTGCATCCTTCTGCAATCTTCAGATAAGCAAAATGTCCGCCTGTTGTAACGGTACGCTTTGTCGTATGTGTCGGAAGCCCGGTCAGTGTATGGAAGTTCTCATAAAATTTATGATCCAGTGTACTTTGTACCGCTTCCCAGATTGCATCATAGGAATTGGTTCCAAGAATCGCATCCACTTCCGGGATCTCTTTCTTCACTTCATCCTGATAACGCTGCGTCAGACAACCGGTTACGATCAGCGACTTGCATACGCCAGTCTTCTTCTGCTCAGCCATCTCAAGGATCGTATTGATGCTTTCTTCCTTCGCATCTCCGATAAAACAGCAACTGTTGACGATGATGATATCGGCTTCGGTTTCATCATCGGTAAGTGTAATTCCGTGGCTGGTCAGCATGCCGATCATATATTCCGAATCGACAAGATTCTTATCGCAGCCCAGTGAAATAAATAGTAATTTCATAATTCCTCTCACTCAAAAAAAGGAATGACAGACGTCACTCCTCCTTCTGTTATTAATTATTATCTTCCTCATCCGAAACAATCTTGACATCGCCACGGTATAACTCTTCAACAGCGATGGAAAGAGGCTTGTTGCATTTCGGATTCTCGATCATCGGTTCTGCACCGGCGATAATCTGTCTTGCACGCTTAGCGGTAGCAAGTACGATAGAATAACGGCTGTTTACAACCGGTTCCTCACCGATCTCAACACCGTCATTAACAACTTTCATTAATTCTACATAGGATGGATGTATCATAGTATTATTCTCCTTTCGAAAAGCCTGTAAGCTCTTCTCTTGTTTTATTGATAAAATCTATATTAGCTGATACGCGATACGATGCATTCTGCTCCGGCTGTCCGTTTCTCTCATCATTGATCAGCTGATGGATCACTTCCACACCGTGTTCTACCGTATCGTTTACCACTATATAATCATAATTTTCAATTCCCTGTGACTCTTCACAGGCGCGCGCAAGCCTTGCATGGATCACGTCCTTCGTCTCGGTTCCTCGTCCGACAAGACGATCGCGGAGCGTGCACGCATCCGGAGCCGTAACAAACATAAGGATCGTATCCGGGAATTGTTTCTTGATCTTAAGTGCTCCCTGTATCTCAATCTCAAGGATCACATTCTTGCCAAGATCAAGCTGCTGCTGTACATATGCTTTCGGTGTTCCGTAATAATTATTTACGTACTGCGCATATTCGATCAGTTCGTCCGCTTCTATCATCTGTTCGAACTTTTCTGTCGTAACAAAGAAATAATCAATTCCGTCCCGCTCTCCGGGTCTTGGATTCCTTGTTGTCGCAGATACCGACAATGCATAATCATTGCCGTACTGCTCCATCAAAGCCTTCATCAAAGTTCCTTTACCGGCTCCCGAGAAACCGGAAACCACTACAAGTCTGCCTTTCTCACTCATTGTATCAATTCCTCTTACTCAATGTTTTGAATCTGTTCGCGAACCTTCTCAATACCGGTCTTAAGATCAATTCCGATATCCGAGATCTCAATATTATTCGCCTTCGAAAGAATCGTATTCGCTTCACGATTCATCTCCTGCGCGATAAAATCAAGCTTACGTCCGATTGAACCACCGGCAAGAAGTGTATCCTTTGTTGTCATAATATGACTTCTCAGTCGCACCGTCTCCTCGTCAACACAGACCTTATCTGCATAGATCGTAACCTCCGTTGCGATACGTGCGTCATCAATCTGTCTGTCGCCTAAGATTTCCTGTATCTTCTCCTCAAGACGGGTTCTGTATTCCTTCATAATCTGCGGAGAACGTTCCTCAATAAAATCAACATCAGAAAGCATTGTATCCAGCTTATCTAACAGATCTGCCTTTAACGCCTCGCCTTCCTTGACACGGCTGTCAACAAACTGCTCACATGCACCGCGCAAAGCTTTCTCCAATCCGCTCCACAACTCCTTCTCATCAATATCCTGTTCTTCCATCACGAATACATCCGGATAACGGGAAAGTGTACTGACACGGATATCATTCTCAAGACGGAACTCTTCTGCCATAGCATTCAGATATCCCAGATATTCACCGGCCAATGCCGCATTATATCGAAGCGAGTAATTATCTTCTGTATAATCTTCGTATGTGATATAGACATCAACTTTACCACGCTCAATGTATTCCTTAAGAAGATTGCGGATCGCACTCTCAAAGAAATTCAGTTTCTTCGGCATCTTAATGTTGACATCCAGATAACGATGATTTACAGACTTAAGTTCGACGGTAAATTTGCGCTTTTCATCCGCGACCTCACACCGTCCGAATCCTGTCATACTTTTAATCATGCCACTTGTCTCCTGTCAAAATGCATAGTCTATGCATAGATAGATGTATTATAATGCTATTTGATGAATTCGTCAAATATTGCTTTATAAAAAATGCATGGTTTACAAATTCTTTTTTGCGAATTTTTTCACACCGCGCGTCAGTCCGTCCGCCAGCGTTCCCAATGTTTTATCACTGTGATCCGATGACTGGTTTCCAAGTTCGATATCAACAGAAGGAATCGTGCTGTAAGAAGTCTGTGTCAGGTCGATCGCCAAACGGCCTTTTCCGTTAATTTTTACTTTTTCTTTTTCGAGTCCCTTGATCAAAGCCTTGCCTAAAGCTTCGTGTTCTTCCCAATGATTCTTAACCGGCTTCATACTTTTTAATTTTTCCGGAACTCCGATATAAAAACAGCCTTTATCATATTTGAGACCGTCTCCGTCCCAATGCAGCGCAATGTGACAATCCGCAACATTGTTACAGATAACGGTTCTCGCAATATTGTCAAGCTGAACATCCTTACTGTTCCGGATCATCAGGACATCGTAACCTTCTGCAAGAAGTTTCTTTTTTAAAATCTTTGCCATCTTCAGTGTCACAGTACTCTCCTTTGTTCCGTCGCGAAACGTCATTCCTCCGGAGACTGCGATTGCACTTGTCGAGCCTGCACGGGTTGTTCCGCCGGTCACTTTTGGAGAACCATCCGGATGACAGAGCGTTTTTGTTGATCCTACATTGCCGGTTCCGTGTCCGGCATTGATTCCGACGATGATGCCTTTGCGATTCTTTTTTGCCTTGTAAAAGACGGCATAACCGGAAGTAATCTTCGCATGATCCGCATATTTCCACTTTTTATCCAGATAAATCTTCTCCTTATTTTTATATGCACATTCCGTATGAGTGTCAGATTTTTCAATTTCTTTTTGATTTGTTTTCGCCTGCGTATCTGTGGAAACACCAGATACCAGCATCATAAAAGTTAATAATACCGCAAATGCGCGCAATTTCTTTTTCATAACCATCTTTCCCTTCTTTTTCCTTCATTAACTAGTTGTTTGCGAAATGCCTCCCCTTCTTTGAAACAATTATAGCATTTTGCCTGATTTTATTTCAATACGAATTACGATATCCGTTCTTGGATTTTCAGGCAATCCATATTATAATAGTAAATTATTGAGACAATTTAGGAGGCAGCTATGGCTTTTGACGGAATCGTAATCGCAAGTCTGGTCCACGAATTAAACCAGACTGTTTTAAATAGTAAAATCAGTAAGATCGCACAGCCGGAGAACGATGAGCTCCTGCTTACATGTAAGGGAAGCAACGGACAATTTCGTGTGGCGATCTCTGCAAGCGCTTCTCTTCCATTTTTATATCTGACAGACGAGAATAAACCGAGTCCACTGACCGCTCCGACTTTCTGTATGGTGCTGCGCAAGCATATTGCAAACGGGCGCATCACACGCATTTACCAGCCACATATGGAGCGAATCATCAATATGGAGATCGAGCACCTGAACGAAATGGGTGATCTTTGTCATAAAACACTGATCATTGAGCTGATGGGCAAGCATTCCAACATCATCTTCTGCGATGACAAAGGCATGATCATCGACAGTATCAAGCATGTATCTTCCGCAGTAAGTTCCCTGCGTGAGGTTCTTCCCGGTAAAGACTATTTCATTCCTGCGACACAGGAGGATAAGTACAACCCTCTTACAACCCCGGCGGATCAGATCCATGAAATCATCGTAAGTAAGCCGCTGACCGTTGCAAAGGCAATCTATACAACTTTCACCGGTGTCAGTCCGTTGATTGCATCGGAGATTGCATATCGTGCCGGACTTGACGGAGATCAGTCACTGGCATCTTACTCCAAGGAACAGCTTTTGCACCTTAGTAACCATATTGCATGGTTTTTTGATGATATCCGCGCTGATAAGTACCATCCGGTAATTGTAAGAAAAGGCAGACAACCGCTGGAATTTTCTGCTGTGGATCTGACCATGTACCATGATTATGAAGTGGAATCCTACGACAGTATCTCACAGGTACTTGAAGTCTACTATGCAGAGAAAAATGTATATAGCCGCATCCACCAGAAATCGGCAGATCTGCGCCGCATTGTCAACACTGCATTAGAGCGTAACCAGAAAAAGTACCAGATTCAGCTCAAGCAGCAGAAAGATGCTGAAAAGCGCGAAAAATACAAGCTTTACGGCGAACTGATCAATGTATACGGATACAATCTTGAGGAAGGTGCAAAGGAACTGATCGCACCAAATTTCTATGATGATAACAAGGAAATCAAGATTCCTCTCGATCCTACTAAGACTGCAAGAGAGAATTCACAGAAATACTTTGACCGCTACGGCAAATTAAAACGTACCGCAGAGGCGCTCGACACGCTCCTCGCAGAAACAAAAGCTGAAATCGATCATCTTGAATCCATCCAGAATTCTTTAGATATCGCGCTCTCCGCCGATGATCTTGTCCAGATCAAGCAGGAATTGACGGAATACGGGTTTATCAAGAAACATAGAAGCAGCAAGAAGGAGAAAGTGAAAAGCAAACCGTTCCACTATATTTCTTCCGATGGTTACGATATGTATGTCGGCAAAAACAACTACCAGAACGATGAACTTACCTTCAAATTTGCAACCGGAAACGACTGGTGGTTTCACGCAAAAGGCATGCCAGGATCGCACGTTGTTGTAAAGAACAAGGGGGAAGAAATGCCGGATCGTGTATATGAGGAGGCTGCGATGCTCGCAGGCTACTACTCCAAGGGTCGCGAATCCGACAAGATCGAGATCGACTATCTCCAGAAGAAGAATGTCAAGAAACCGGCCGGCAGTGCTCCGGGATTTGTCGTTTACTACACAAATTTCTCTATGACAATACATCCGGATATCTCAAATTTGAAACTCATTGATTAAATTTGTGCCTAAGGGACGATTGTGGAAGCATACTATCTTTTTTCAGAAAAATTGACAAGTTAACTTCGCCAACGATTTCAGGCAGGTTCTCAAATCGAGAACCTGCCTTCATCTTTAGGAATCACTATAGAATTTTCTTTTGTACGCTACTGCATATCGGCAGAACGTCCAGCCATCTGCTTCTCCTGTGCCTCGATCATCTTCTTGACCATATAGCCGCCGACAGATCCATTCTGCTTCGCGGTAAGATTACCATTGTATCCGTCATTGAGCGGAACACCAAGCTCGTCTGCGACCTCATACTTGAAACGTTCTAATGATTTCTTCGTATTTCTGTTTGCCATGATGTTTTCCTCCTTTGCGGTGTGTACTTTTGGTACAATCATAGTATATGCAGTGAGGGAACTCATATGCTGGCAAATATTTGTATGATACACGAATTGCCCCTTGTATCATAAGTTCATACGATCAATTTTATCTTCCAGGAACTGATCCATCTTGCGCTGCAAGATCGCATGCGACTCCATCGCAAGATCCGGATCTTCGTCAAGAATCGATGCCACCGCTTCTGAAGCCTGTTGCAGCACCGGTGCATCCTGATAGATATCCGCAAGCTGGAAAGCAAGATCTCCACTCTGTCTGATGCCAAAGAAATCTCCCGGTCCCCGCAGACGGAGATCTTCGCTTGCAATCTTAAATCCGTCATTTGACTGATTTAAAATTTCCAGACGTTTTTTTGCATTTTTCGACTGCGAAGTGTTGATCATGATACAGTACGACTGTGCGTCCCCTCGTCCGACACGCCCTCTGAGCTGATGCAGCTGCGCAAGACCGAAACGGTCAGCATTTTCGATCATCATAACCGTCGCATTCGGAACATTGACACCGACTTCAACAACAGTGGTTGACACAAGAACCTGTACTTTATTTTGCGCGAACAGATTCATGATTTCATTTTTCTTATCGTTTTTCATCTTACCGTGCAAGACACCGACTTCAATATCAGAAGGCAGTTCGGATTTTACCTTTCCGGCATAGTCCGTCACATTTTCGCCTTCCATATTCTCGCTGCCTTCTACCAGAGGACAGATAATATAGGCCTGATGACCAGCCCGCACCTGTTCCTCGATGAAAGTGTATGCTTTCGGCCGGAATGCTGTATTTACCACACAGTTTTTAATCGGAAGCCGCCTTGCAGGAACTTCATCGATTACCGAGATATCCAGATCTCCATAAAGAATGATTGCAAGTGTTCTTGGAATCGGAGTCGCACTCATAACAAGAATGTGCGGTCGGCTGCCTTTTTCCGCAAAAGTCTCTCTCTGACGGACACCGAACCGGTGCTGCTCATCCGTGATCACAAGTGCGAGATTCGAATAGATCGCTTTCTCCTGGATCAAGGCATGCGTACCGATCACCATCGCATTTTTTTCTGCTTCCAGAGTCTGGTAGGCAAGCCTCTTTTCTTTCGCTGTCATGGAGCCCGTCAAAAGTACAATCGGAAAATGCAGACCAAACTGTTCACTCATCTGGCAGTATGTTTCATAATGCTGCCTTGCAAGTACTTCCGTCGGAGCCATAATGGCAGACTGATAGCCGCTTGCCGCCGTCCACGCCATCGCAAGGAATGCCACGATCGTCTTTCCTGATCCAACATCTCCCTGTATCAGCCGCTGCATCACATATGGACTTTGCATATCACGTATTACATCGTCAAGTGCTCGCTTCTGTGCACCAGTTAATTCATACGGAAGTTTTCCGATACACGCCTCTATTATCTCCGGTTCTCGAAACGAAAATGCGTTACTTTCCCGCTTCTTTTGTTCCTTCTGGTACTGCATTCCAAGAATAAACAAAAAGAATTCATCAAAAACAAGGCGTTTGCGTGCCTCGATCAGCGTATCAAAGGAATCTGGAAAATGAATCTGTTTGACCGCATAATTATATTCACAAAGTGCATACTTCTCCCGCACATCCGTCGGCAGATAATCGTAAAGCATATCTTTTTCCGCAAGCGCCTGACGTATCGTCTTGATCATAAGATTGTTCGATACGCCTCCGGTCAGAGAATACACGGGGAAAAGCATATCTTCCATCTGTGTATAAGCCTGCGGCTCATAGATGACCGGTTGTTCCATCACATATTTACCTTCTTTGATCGTGACTTTTCCATAGAAGACATAATACTGATTGGCTTTCAGATTATTTCTGATATATGGCTGCCGATACCAGATCAGCTGCATCTTATGTCCGACAGAACCAATGGTAAGCAGTGTCAACTGCATACGCCTCGTACTTTTGACGACCGGAGATGTTCTCACCTGAGCTACAATCGCATGATTTTCTTCCGTGAGGGAAGAAATCTCATCGATCGGTTCCATCTTCGGATACCTGATATATGTCCGGGGAAAATGAAGGAGTATATCACCAACGGTGTATACTCCCATTTTTGCAAACAAATCTTTTGTTTTCTCCCCAATTCCTTTTAAACTCGTAATTGAAGATGTCTCATTCATAATCTATTTCCTGTTTTGCTTGTGACTGAATAGCAGAAGGCGCGCCCTATTCTACGGAAATTACATAGTAATAGATCGGCTGTCCGCCAGCATTGATCTCAACCTCTACATCCGGATACTTCTCCTCGATGACTGCTCCAATCTCCTCTGCTGCTTCTTCGGAGGCATCCGTTCCATAATAAATGCTTACGATTGCAGAATCCTCATCTACCATCGCATCTACCATCTCAAGCGTCGTTGCTTTCAGATCCTGTCCGACAGAAAGAATAGAGGAATCTCCGATTCCCATATAATCATCCTGCTTGATCGTCTTGCCATCAATCTCCGTATCGCGGACTGCATAAGTCACCTGTCCGGTCTTTACATTGCCGATTTCTGCAAGCATTGTCTCCTTATTCTCTTCCGGTGAATAATCCGGAATATAATTGACCATTGCAACAATACCCTGCGGGATCGTCTTGGTAGGAAGAACGATGATATCTTTGTCCTCTACCAGTGTTGCCGCCTGATTGGCAGCCATAATAATATTCTTATTATTTGGAAGAATAAAAATATGATCCGCATTCACATGATCAATTGCAGAAAGCATGTCTTCCGTACTAGGATTCATCGTTTGACCACCCTCGATAATGTAGTCAACGCCAAGTCCCTTGAAGATCTCATTCATTCCCTCACCGATCGATACAGAGATAAATCCCATATCTTTTCTCGGCTCGTCAGCCTTAGCTTCCTCTTCCTCGGCTTTCTGCTGGGCAGCAAGCTTTTCTGCATCCTTGATCAGTTTCTCCTGATGCTCCTCACGCATATTGTCGATCTTGATCTTGCTTAATGAACCATGTGTTAAGGCTTTCTGAATAGCAAGACCCGGATCATTGGTATGTACGTGAGTCTTAACGATCTCATCGTCCGCTACCACAACGATCGAATCTCCGATGGATTCAAGGAATGCTTTGTATTCATGCTCCTCTGCCTCTGTGAGAGGTTTGTTCAAAACAATGATAAACTCGGTACAGTAACCGAATTTGATCTCTTTCTCTGTCTCTGCTGAAATCTTGACAACGCCGGATCCTTTGGAAGCATCCTCAATCTCATAGTCGATTTCTTTACCAAGAAGGCTGTCATAAGCGCCTTTTAACACCTGCATAAGTCCCTGTCCGCCGGAATCTACCACGCCCGCCTGTTTTAATACAGGTAACATCTCTGGGGTCTGGCTTAATACATAATCTGCATGCTTGATTACTTCGTCACAGAATACAACAAGATCTTCGGTCTCATCTGCCATCTCTAATGCTTTATCTGCCGCGCCCTTGGCAACCGTAAGAATGGTTCCCTCCTTTGGTTTCATAACTGCCTTATAAGCGGTCTCAACGGCCTTCTGGAATGCATCGGAAAGTACCGAAACAGTCACTTCATCATAAGAAGCGATCACTTTACAGAATCCACGGAACAACTGCGACAAAATAACGCCGGAATTACCGCGTGCGCCACGCAGAGAACCGGATGAGATTGCCTTGGAAAGCTGAGCCATCGTTGGATTCTCGAGCGCAGATACCTCTCTTGCCGCTGACATGATTGTCATCGACATATTTGTACCGGTATCTCCATCAGGAACCGGAAATACGTTCAGTTCATTAATCCACTCTTTTTTCGCGTCCAGATTCTTCGCACCGGCGAGAAACATCTTAGACAGTACCTCTGTATTAATACTTGTGATTTCCAATTTCTTAATCCTCCCTAGTCAATGACACGTACGCCTTCGACGTAGATGTTAATTTTGTTGATCTTCATGCCGGTAAATGACTCTACCTTATATTTTACTGTTTCGATCAGGTTATCAGAAACCGTAGTAATGCTCACACCATAAGCAATAATGACATGAAAATCGATTGTAATCTGATTATCTTCTTCAACAACAACACTGATTCCGTGTGTCAGATAATCTCTTTTCAAAAGTTTAACAAGACCATCCTTCATATTAACGGCGGCCATACCGACGATTCCGAAGCACTCTACTGCAACCGATCCGGCATAAGTAGCGATGACATCTTCATCGATTAAAATCTTACCATACTGGGTATCCATCTGTCCCTTCATACTCAGACCTCCAATTTTATCTGTTCAATAAGCGAGTTGACATACTTACACTCATTCTATAACTATTCGTATTATAACCATTTTTCTTAAACTTGTAAATATATTTCAATTTTTTATAATTTTTCCTTGCAATTGAAAAATGAATCTGATAGAATACATTTGTTGTGAGTTTGTATATAAGGCAAACTTAGTGAAATGCAAGGAGGTGCAAAATCATGGCAAAGTGTGCAATTTGTGAAAAAGGTGTACATTATGGAAATAATGTCAGCCATTCTCATAGAAGATCCAATCGTGTATGGAAATCAAACATCAAACGTGTGAGCTGTAAAGTAAACGGAGTACCACAGAAATTATATGTTTGTGCTTCCTGCCTTAGATCTGGAAAAGTTGAGAGAGCATAAGTATTTTAAGAACCATCGCAATGCGGTGGTTCTTTTTTTATGCAAAGTTACTTCTATCTACACGAATACAACAGATAAGACACCAAAAGCGCGCCAAGTATCAACAGGATTCCAATCACTCCCCCACCCACGATATACATAAGGAGCATCCCCATCGCAAACCAGAATAATGTATATCCCCAGATTCTACGCATTTTCCCACCAAAAAAGCATATATTATGTTACTAATATATGCTTTCCGTCATAAAACTATCCAATTATTATCTGTTTATGCTTCCTTATTGGAATCATCATCCGCTTTCTCAAAATCAACATCTTCAAATGTAAGCTCTTCATCATCCTTGCCTTTGCCGGATGTAAACTTGTTGACGAAATCCGGCACCATATCAAGAATCTTGGTCATACTGTCCTGATTCTTAATATTAACAAGCTTGGTCACACCGTTCTGGATCACAAGGACAGCGCTCGGATTGATCTTTCCCCCCATACCGCCGGCTCCGTTATTCTTCTTCTCCTGCGAAAATGCGCCGGCTGCGACACCAAACGACACATCCACAAGCGGAAGAATGATCGTATCACCAATATGCACCGCATCCCCGACTACCGTCTTCGTTGTGATAAAACTGTCCATTCCCTTAAATAAAGATTCCACTGTATTATTAAAGCTGTTATCTGCCATCTTGTAATCCTCCTGTCCCAATCTACGCCTTCATATTTCTAAAGTAATTATATAATTTTTGGCAGTCCTTATCAAGAACCAATCCCAAAATCAATTTCAAAAGCGAAAAGCCGAGTATCCGTCCCTTCACATCAAATTCCGCATCTGCATACGCATTATCTGCCGTAAAATCCGGATGAACATTCCACCGGTTCTGATAGCCGACCGGAAACATGGCCAGGATTCCAAGAAGCTGCGCTGTCGTATCCGGTGAACCGGTTGAAAATTCCAGATTCAGTTTCAGTCGACGCGGCATCAGAATATGAAGTAATTTCCACAAGGATGTCTTAAGCTTTGTGAATGCTCTCTTCGTCCGCTCGCTTTGCATAAGGCGCTGCAAACGCCGCATCGTCTGCCCGATGTTTCGAGCCGCCTGCACAAACGTCCTCCACACTTCTTTCACTTTGATGATCCAGCCACGCACTGCATGGATACAACATCTGAATTTGCCTTTTATAGCACGCACTCCACGGAAGCGTTTCTTCTCTCCCACGGTTTCATCTGTATCCTCCTGCACAGTAACCTCAGGTAAAGCATCCTGCGCGGATCCAACACTCTGCGTCTCTTCGCTATCATTCGGATCCGCCTGAATGTCCATCACATTTCTGCTCTCATCCAAGGCTTTCTTCGCTGGAATCTGCTCATTGGAATCGTCTGTCTTTTCACAATCCTGCATAGTTTCATCATATTGGTCAGTATTACCGGATTTGTCCGGTTTATTACCGCTTGATAAGAATTTACGGATTCCAAAGATACGAAGATAAATCTTCTTTCCGGAATCGGAAACCATGATTCCGCCGCCAGCCAGATAACATAGTCCATAGATACTTGCTATAAGATCCCGTTTTCCGTGATAACTGCCCTTCACGCGATACGCAAACGGAACAAACAATAAAGCGATAATGATAAGCACCAGCAGAGCAAGCACAACAAGCAGAACGATGCCAATGATCTTAAGTATCAAAAGCAAAACACTCATGCACGTCTCCTCCGCTCCTCTTTCAGATACGACCATACATCAACATCACCGGTATGCTGATAAGTCTCTTCGATGATCTGCTGCGTAAGTTCGATCGCATCATCGTATCCCTTCGCCAGACCGATGATCTTCAGATTCTTCTTCGGATAACTTTTCTGCATAAGCTGCCACGCCGGAATAATATCTAACAGGTTGTCCGGATTGCTTGCAAAAGCGATCACATACACAGATACCGTGCCTGCATTATGGTTGATTTTCCATTTGATGTGACCGGCTTTATCCCCGATCGATTCGCTGACGTAAAGCTTACGATACCACTTCATCCGCAAACTCCTTTGGTCTTGTGATACTCAATAATACTTGTGGGTTCCCCACAGATTACTCTTTTTTAAATCCAGATACTCATTGTACGCTTTCTCCAGAATCTGCTTCTCATTCGCAAACTTGAGCAGATGATACGCCTCATGATACTTATAATATCCGGAATCCACGAAATATTCTTCCTTTTGTGGCTTACTATAATAACTTTCGCCCATCATCAGATACCAGTGCACGTCCTTCTCTACGGTATCCTCCGGAACTGAAAATGTATAATGACTTTTGCCAACATACTGAATAATGGTCGCTGCAGCTCCGGTCTCTTCTTTTACCTCACGGATTGCAGTATCCTTGTATTCTTCTCCCTTTTCTACAGTGCCCTTGGGGAGAACCCAGCCTTCATATTTATTTCTGTAGTTCTTGTACAGAAGTAAAATCTTTCCACGAAAAATTACCACACCGCCACAGCTCGTCGCTTCGATCATTGCTAAACCTCCTGTGCCGTGTTACAAAACTTCTGTCAAAAGTATATCATTTGTTAAAATATACGTCAAATACCTTCTTGACGATCGGCACCGCATAAGTGCTTCCAGCTCCACTGTTCTCTACAACGACTGCGATTGCAAGATCCTTATAACCTTCCTTCTTTGCAAAGCCCACAAACCACGCATTCGTCTGATCCGAGGAATCCGACACCTGCGCCGTTCCTGTCTTGCCGCTTGCTTCATAAGACTGTCCGGCAAGCTTACCTCCCGTACCGGAAGTCACAACAGAACGCATATATTTCTGCAGAAGCTGCGCCTCCTTTTCCGTCATGAGTGCTCCGTATTCCTTCGCCTCATTCGTCTTCACGGTAACGCCGGCGGCATTCTGGATATGATCCACCATATAAGGCGTCATGAGTGTTCCGTCATTATCAATTGCACTGGCAACAAGCATCATATGAAGCGGAGACACAAGGGTCTTTCCCTGACCGATTCCGGTCTCCATCACCATTCCTGTTGTATCGGATTTCGACAATGAAAAACTGCTTTTGGAAGAGTCAAATGCGATTGGAAGACTCTTGTTAAAAAGCATAGAATCACATAATTCCTTGAATTTATTTCTATTTAAAGTCAATGCAATGTTTGCAAACGAGGAATTGCAGGAATTGGCAAAGGAGGCTTCCAGATCCTGTGTTCCGTGTCGATGATTACCGGCACAGTGAATCGTCTTGCCGTCCACTGTGATGGAACCGTTACAGTCATAACGATAATCCTCGTATCCTTTTGTATTCTCTCTGTAATATTCAAGCGCTGTAAAAATCTTAAACACGGATCCCGGCGCATATTTTCCCTGCGTCGCACGGTTATAGAGCGCCGTACTGGAATCACTGTTCACTGTCTCCCAGTCTCTTTTGATCGTGTTCGGATCAAAGTCCGGTTTTGAGACCATGGTAATGATTTTCCCCGTCTCCGGTTCCATCGCGATCACTGCACCGTCAAAGCTGCCAAGTGCTTCATAAGCCGCCTTCTGTACATCCGCATCAAAGGTTGTGACAACGGTATCTCCCTGTGTCTTGTTGCCAGCAAGATCCGCTCCCATCTGTTTTAAAAAGAATTCATGCGAGCGGAGCAGTTCAAAGTTCTCCTGATTCTCGATCCCTGCTTTGCCATTCACAGAATACCCGATCGCATGTGCGAACACACGGCCATACGGATATTCTCTGGTCTCCGACTTATCTTTACTCACCTTCGTTGTGGCAAGTACCTGTCCGTCCGAAGAAAGAATATCTCCACGAATCACCCGCTCCGAGAAAAGATCCTGCAGCGAATTGTACGGACTGTTGATAAAAGCCTCACTTTTATATACCTGAAAATATACAAAATACGCCATCAAGCCGAGAAAAAGTGCTAAAAACAGATACATGATCACAAGAAATTCTTTGTTTCTCGCTACTTTTGGTCTACTTTTGTTTTTCTTTTTATTTCTAACCACGTGATTCGCCTCCACATAACTTACATTTGTGTTTGTTAGGATACGCCCTCTTTCCATAACCAGCATCCGTCACTCAATTTCATGTCCGTTTTCTCCCTGTATTGTTGCCTTTTTGTTTTCGTTTCTTACGATTTCCAATATTCTCTGTTTCCTTTGTTGCATTCGCAATATAAAGTCCCTGGATCATTCCAAACACAATCATGGTAGAGAGAAGCGAACTACCACCGTAACTTACCAGTGGCAGTGTCACACCGGTTGATGGAATGAATTTGATTACTCCTCCGATTGTGAGAAACACCTGCAATGCATAGAGCGTTCCGAGTCCCACCGCAGTCAGACGGTAAAAATTATCCCTAAGCAGCATCGCAACATTCATGATCATAAAGAAGCAGCTTACGCACACCATGATCAGACAGAGCGCAAACACACCTCCCATCTCCTCCGAGATTGCCGCAAAGACAAAATCCTTCGACACAACCGGAATCTTGTTCGGCATTCCCTGATTCAGTCCGAGTCCAAACCATCCACCGGTTCCGATTGCAAAAAGCGACTGGCAGATCTGATAACCGGCATTGTCAATGACCGCAAGCGGATCCGACCATGCAAGCACTCGTGTCTGCACATGCGAGAAAATCTTATATCCTACAAGCGCAGCCACCGCCATAAGTCCAAGCCCCGCTCCGAAATACGCAAACTTTCTTGTTGCCACATAGATCATAACCAGATAGGTAAAGAAATATAGTAAAGCACCACCTAAGTCCTTCGACGCTACAAGTGCAAGCACAAATACTGCAGATACAACACTTGTCACGACAAGCTGATGCAAATCCTGCCTGCGATAAAGCATCGAAGCGATAAACATGACAAATATGATTTTCACAAACTCAGACGGCTGGATGGAAATCCCTCCGACAGAGATTGATAATTTTGCGCCATAACTCGTCTGTCCCGCTACCGCCACGACCGCGAGCGCGCCGATTCCAAGTATTGCATAGATCCAGGTCAGCTTTCGAAAAAGTGACATATTGCGGAGCACAAGCGGAATCAACAGACCGATAAACATTCCTGCACATACAAAGATAAACTGACGGAACGCCTTTTCAAAAGACAACCGGGTCAGAATAATAAATCCGATAGCAAGCAGCATACACATATTGTTAAGGACAAGCTCGGAGGCCTGCTTATACAACAGATGATAAGAGCCGATCATCATAACAAGAAGCACCAGCTGCATCAGATAAAAGCCGATCATCTGCACATTTCCGGTCGTTAAATACAACACAAGAAATGCATCAAAATGGATGAAAAATAATAATCCTCTCTGCACTCCATAAATATGCTTTTGTTCTTCGACATCCCCCTCATATTTGAACACATGAAAACACTCAAAGGTGTAGATCATAAATAAAATGATCATCAAATATTTCGATGCCTGTACAATAAGATGCACCATAATTTATTCGACTCCTCTTTTATAATGACCGTTCGTGTAACGATCTTTCCACTCAGACGGATATCCCTCTCTCCGTCCTGTCACAAACTCTTCCATCAGATCAAGAACCGCTTTTGTCTCACTCACTGTTTCCACTGTGAAGTCAACACGAAACTCCTGCATTCCGCTTTTTTTCAGTTCCTTCATATTGGCAAAAAGCATAACCGGAAGCGAATTATACACAACATTGTAACAGGCATCGCAATAATTCTTAACCGGAAATTCTTTGCGGTAACGATCCTTCAGATAACAAAGTCCCGGTTTCTTATCACATCCGCAAGTGTTTGCATGCACACATGGAGCTGTTGTCATAAGCGGATAATAACCATAGACAACCATCGCACTATTTGTATTGTCCCGATGTAAAATTTCTTTGCGATTCAACTCGAGCGGAACCGTATTTTCACAGACCGTAAGCGAATGAAACATCTGTATTGCGCGGTCATTATAGGTATAAAGATTATGATCAATCACAACCTGATCCATATGGAATAATTCTTCTGCCAAAGCCAGTTCCTCATAATTTCTTACCATAATGCCATCCAACGATAATGCCTGCAATTCATCCTGATATTCAAAGAACAGATCCGACATCCGTGCCCTGAAAATGCGTGGCAATGCAAAATATACTTCCTTTTGCTTCTCTTTTATGCAAAGAATATCTTCCCTAAGCTCTTTCGGAAAAGTATTCCAACGATATGCACTAAAATCAAGATAGATACGCCTGATCCATTCTTTTTTCAGGATTTCAGACAAGACATCTCTGTTCTCAATCAGACAACTGCAACGAGGTTCCTTGACTACCGCCTTTGCATCTGATACATGAGAATCAGACTCGCAATCTAAGGATCCCTGCAATCCGTTTTTATCTTGTTTCGCTTCGTAATTTTCTGCGACTTCATTCTGTAAAGCGAAAGAAGTCCTGCTTCTGCGATCAGATGCAAGAATCGATTCTATAAGCTGATCTACAGCCGCCCGGCGAAGCTGATTTAAGGCACCAACCGGAAGGAAAATATTCTCATCCATATCAACTGTGATCGTTTCCATCTCAAATGGAGTGTCACCGGTCTTTGTCATACGGGTTTTCAGATCCTCAACGCTTAACGGCTTCTTTTGTGCAGACATAACTTCCATTCCGCTCACACAGACCGTATCATTTTCAGCAGTAATTTCATAGGTTGCAGTCTGTCCAAGATGCAATGTTAAATGTCCTCTTGCCGGAATCTTCCTCTCATGATTCACATAACGATCGATTATCGCATTCTGCAAAGCCTCATTTGTTTTCGCATAACTTGGCTTCACAAACGTCACCATATCCGCACCGTTTTGCTTATGATAATATCCGTCTGTGAATCCACAGCGGTTACCAAGATCTAAGATATCCTGCATATCGGATTTACTGAGTTTTTTCTGCTTCTTATGTTCGAGAAACTGATCAATATATTTCCGGTAATAAGAAACCACACCTGCAGCATACGGCGCCTGCTTCATTCTTCCCTCAATCTTGAGGGAATAGACACCAGCCTCGTAAAGTTGCTCCAGATCCTCAATCCCACACATATCCTTAAGACTCAATACATAACTGTCTTTCTCATAAGTTTTGTGATTCTCATCAAGTACGGAATACGCAAGACGGCAAGGCTGCGCGCAACGTCCTCTATTACCGCTTCGACCGCCGAGCATGCTGCTGAGCAGACATTGTCCGGAATAACAATAACACAATGCACCGTGCACAAATGCTTCCAATTCCACACCGGTCTCATCATAGATCCGTTTCATCTCGGCCAGCGAAACCTCCCGTGCCATCACGACACGCTCTGCGCCGAGTCTCTGCATCATTTTCGCGCCCTCAACACCTGTCACCGTCATCTGCGTACTGGTATGGATTGGGAGATCCGGAAAATACCTCCGAATAAACGAAAAGACTCCCATATCCTGCACCAACACAGCATCCAGTCCCTGCTCATAGAAAGGAAGAAGATAGTCATAAAGTTTGCGCGTCAATTCCGTATTTTTGAGAAGCGTATTAACCGTAAGATAAACCTTCGCTCCGTGAAGATGTGCATAATCAATCGCCGCAAGAAGCTCCTCCGTCGAAAAATTATTGGCATACGCACGGGCTCCAAACAGATTTCCGCCCACGTAGACCGCATCCGCCCCGGCAGCGATCACCGCCTTAAAGATTTCAAAGGAACCTGCCGGTGCCAATAGTTCAAAGCCCCGCTCCCTCGTATTCTGTTTCTTTGTAATTACGTCTCTTGTCATCTCTATATTCATGTGTCCTATTATACTATATCTTTGTATTGTAATCAGCCTTTGCTTCCTTAATTTTGTATTAAGCTTCTCCGATTAAATTTCTATGATAAAAATGCTGCCGCTTAATGCGACAGCATCCTGATTATTTTTTCTTCGTATTTGCATTCGCAGCCGTTGAAGCAGGCTTACCATCAAGAAGCTTATCCTCAAGTGCAGCTTCCAGTCTTGCTTTATTCAAAAGCAATTCCTTGTTCTCCTGCTCAAGTTCCTTCAAGGAAGACTCCGCGCTCTCTGTCTTAATCTGGTTCGAAATCAGATCATGCTTCAGATCATAGAGTTCCTTGTCTTTATTCTCGATATCCCGCTCAAGCTTTTCAACCTGCGCCTTCGCTTTAAAATAATCATCTGCAATATTAAGCTGAATCAATGTATTCTTCATATTAAGAGGAATATGACGATAATCCTCGATTGCTTCGAATTCGTTGATCTTATTATTGATATAAGCAGCAACCTTCTGAAGATATTCCTCTCCCTCATAACCGCTCAATGTATATACTTTTCCATCAATTACCACTTCGGCACTTGTTTTGGCTGACATATCGTATCCTCCAGTTCTCTTACGCACTATATCTTGTATTATAATCGCAATGGGGCGCAAAAGCAACTGCTACTTACGAAATAATTGATCCTTGGGATAGGAAATTCCATCATCGAAGCAATCCGGCATAAAAGTTATACACGTTCCCTCTCAAAATGCTCATAAGCGAAATCCGTTGCCACACGCCCCTTCGGTGTACGATTGATAAATCCATTCTTCACAAGATAAGGTTCATAGACATCCTCAATCGTTCCGGAATCCTCACCGATTGCGGCTGCAAGCGTATCAAGACCGACCGGACCACCAGCGAATTTATCAATAATCGTCAGAATGATATTGCGGTCATTCTGATCCAGTCCCATCTTATCCACTTCAAGAAGATCAAGCGCAAATGCAGCAACTTCATACGTAATCCTGCCGTCATATTTCACCTGTGCAAAATCTCTTACCCGCTTGAGCAGACGATTGGCAAGTCTAGGCGTTCCTCTCGAACGGCGCGCAAGTTCAAATGCTCCCTTGTCATCAATCGCCACATCAAGCACATGAGCAGACTGCAAAATGATCGACTTCAGTTCATCCACCGTATAATATTCCATATGACTGACCACACCAAAGCGGTCACGCAGCGGCGCAGAAAGCATTCCGGCTCGCGTTGTTGCACCGACCAGTGTAAATTTAGGGAGATTCAGGCGAATCGATCTTGCCGATTCTCCTTTGCCAATCATCACATCGATTGCATAGTCCTCCATCGCCGGATATAAAACCTCCTCTACCTGTCGATTCAATCGGTGGATCTCATCGACAAAGAGGATATCTCCCTCCGCGAGATTATTGAGAATTGCAGCCATCTCTCCCGGCTTTGCAATCGCAGGTCCTGAAGTCACCTTAAGGTGCGTACCCATCTCATTGGCAATAATCCCGGCCAGTGTCGTCTTACCAAGTCCGGGCGGTCCGTAAAAGAGAACATGATCAAGTGCCTCTCCTCGCTCCTTCGCCGCCTCGATATAGACTTTCATATTATCTTTAATCTTTTCCTGTCCGATATAATCCTCCAGGCGCTGCGGACGCAGACTCGATTCAATCTTGTAATCCTCCTCCTGCAACTGCGTAGAAATTACACGCTTTTCCATCTGTGGATTCTCCTTGTATTGATCTAAATTCCATCGACGATTACCACAATAAAAGAGTCGCAATCGTCCAAACTTAATTACAGCAGAAATTTAAGTGCTGCTTTCAGCACATCTTCAACATCCATGTCTTCGGTAATGGTAACTTTGGAAACTGCCTTCAGGCTCTCCGTGCTGGAATATCCAAGTGCAGTCAATGCCATAACGGCATCATTCTTGACAGAAGCGCCACCCGCAGACTGTGCTCTCTCTTCCACATGCATCGTCTTCTTCTCAAAGGCGTCTTCCAGTGACATCTTATCCTTGAGTTCTAAAATCACTCTCTGTGCCGTCTTCGCACCAATTCCCGGAGCCTTGGAGATTGCCTTCGCATCGCCGGATAATACGGCGAAACGCAGATCATCCGCATCCAGTGTCGAGAGGATAGCAAGTCCTCCCTTCGGTCCAATTCCGCTTACCGTGATCAATTGCTTAAACAATTCCAGATCATCCTTCGTCAGGAAACCATAAAGTACCATCACATCCTCACGCAGATGCAGATAAGTATATACCTTAAGTTCCTCCCCGACAGGCGGAAGATATTCAAACGTCTTCGCCGGGATAAAAATCCGGTATCCGATTCCCCCGGTCTCTATCACGATATAATCAATATCAATCTCTGTCAATTCACCCTTAATATATGCGTACACGTTCCTTCATAACTCCTGTTCTTCTATCAATATCTATGATTGTACCAAACATTTGTTCTTGTTTCAAGTATTATCTGCTTTTCCATAAGGATTCCGGAATTCGAATAACCATCTCCTGCGCAATCACACCGATCAGCACACCGGTAAGTAATCCACATATCATCAGAAACGGGAAATAATACATCACATTATAATTTTTCACGATGATCGTCGCAACGATAATCTGACCGAGATTATGTGCGATTCCTCCTGCCGCACTCACGGAAATCATCTGAAACCTTCCAAGTCTCTTAAGCATCCACATAACAAGTAGACTAAGTATTCCGCCGACCAATGAGTAGAGAATACTGAATGCATTTCCAAACAATACACCGACCAGAAAAACACGGATAACGGAAACAGCAACCGCATCCCGCATTCCAACCGTGTACAAAACAAAAAGAATCACAAAATTGGTTAAGCCTAACTTCATACCTGGGACTCCAAAGAAAAACGGAATGATTGTTTCGATATAACTGCAGATCATCGCTACCGCAATACACACCCCCAGATATGCAATTCTTTTCACATAATTGTCCTTCACTTCTGTCACCTTCATCCCGCATAATTTCTTAAGCTACTGTGCAAATCCATCCAAAGCGTCCTGACTGTCATTTTCCACCGATACCACCACACGGTTCGGAAGACACACGATCGTCTCTCCGCTTCGATCAACTGCTTTCTGTTTTACGCACAATAGATCCCGGCAGTCTGCATCGATCATATCCGCCTTGTGATCCCTGATCAAAAGCGTATTCGTAACTTCTCCCTGATCATTATAGATCGGCACTTTCTGTTCCTTTGCAAGATCGTATCTGCCATATTCTTTTCCATCAACTGTGACAACCACAGTTGCCCCGGCTTTTCCTTTGCTGAAAGAAAAGACTAAGAGCACTGCAATGCAAACGCATAGCAGCACTCCTAATAAAAGCAAATCATTTTTTCCGATTCGTTTATTCATTTGCTACAACTTCTCCAAGATAATAAAAGCCCTTACACTCTGTCAGCTTCACCTGATAAAGCTTTCCGATCATACCTGCATCTCCCGGAAAATGTACAACCGCATTGTTGGCAAGACGACCTGTAATCAGGGAAGCATCCTGCTCATTCGGTTCCTCCGCAAGCACTTCCACCACCTTACCCTCAAGCTCCATTGCTTTCCTTGTACTGATCTGCTGTACTTCCTTCAAAAGCATATCAAAATGCCGCTTTACCTCATCCGGATCACACTGATTCTCCATGGAAGCCGCCGGTGTACCGGTTCTTTTGGAATAGATAAATGTGAAAGCACTGTCATACTCCACCTGCTTCACCACATCCATTGTCTCCATAAAATCTTCTTCTGTCTCCCCCGGGAATCCCACAATAATATCCGTAGTCAAAGCGATATCCGGAATCGCATCACGAAGCTTTCTAACAATCTCAAGATACTGTTCCTTGTCGTAATGACGATTCATGATCTTAAGGATTCTTGAACTTCCGGACTGCAGCGGAAGATGCATATGCTTACATACCTTGTCACATTCCTTCATCGCAAGGATCAGATCATCTGACAGATCCTTCGGATGGGATGTCATAAAACGGATTCTCTTAAGTCCCTCAATCTTATTGACTTCACGCAGCAGTTCCGCAAACGTGACCGGATTCTCCAGGTTCTTTCCGTAAGAATTGACATTCTGACCAAGCAGCATAACTTCACACACACCATCAGCAACCAGTCCCTCGATCTCACGGATGATATCCTTCGGCTCACGGCTTCTCTCGCGACCTCTTACATACGGTACAATACAGTAGCTGCAGAAATTATTACAGCCGAACATAATGTTAACGCCCGACTTAAAGGAGAATTTACGCTTAATCGGAAGATCTTCTACAATCTTGTCCGTATCTTTCCAGATATCAACGATCATAGAATCCGACTCCATGCTGCGGCATAAAAGTTCTGCAAATTTATAGATATTATGCGTTCCAAAAATCAGATTGACAAAACGATACGACTTGCGGATCTTCTCCACAACGGTCGGCTCCTGCATCATGCAACCGCACAAAGCGATCATCATATGCGGATTTTTCTTCTTATAATTGGACAGATAACCCAATCGCCCATACACCTTATTGTTCGCATTCTCACGAACGGTACAGGTATTATAGATCACGAAATCCGCATGCTCGTCTTCCGTCTCGATATATCCAATATCCGTCAGAATTCCGACAAGCTTCTCAGAATCTCTGGCATTCATCTGACATCCGAAGGTCTTAACGCAGCAGGTCAGCTTGCGGCCAAGTTCTGCTTCCTCCTCCTGTACGTAAGTCTTCGCCTTCTCTATATAATCATACTGGAGCTTTGTCTCTTCCGCTCCGGTCAGCACATTTGCTTCTAAGTCTCTCATATTTACCTCTTGTAATCGTTATTATTTCTATAAAAATCCAATTTACGGACGGATCTGTCCATTACCGTAAATAATATATTTGTAGCTGGTAAGCGCTTCTAATCCCATCGGTCCACGCGCATGCAGCTTCTGTGTACTGATTCCGATCTCTGCGCCAAATCCAAATTCATTTCCATCTGAAAAACGTGTTGATGCATTGACGTAAACGCAGGCAGAATCAATCTCATTTAAGAATTGTTGCGCATGATCATAATTTTGCGTAACAATTGTCTCAGAATGGGACGTATTATAGCGGTTAATATGTTCAATCGCCTCATCAATCGTATCGACCACTTTAACAGACATAATATAGTCTAAATACTCCGTTCCCCAATCCTCTTCCGTTGCAGGAATGACGAGTGGCTGATCTGCACCTAAACATTCGACTGCCGTATCGTCTCCGCGCATCTGCACGTCATACTCTTTGAGAGAAGCATACAATCTAGGAAGAAATTCCTTCGCGATCGCACGATTCACAACAATCGATTCGCAGGCATTGCAGACACCGATGCGCTGTGTCTTTGCATTTCTTATAATGTTGACTGCCATGTCAAAATCAGCAGAATCATCCACATATACGTGGCAGTTTCCGGTTCCGGTCTCAATGACCGGGATTGTCGCCTCATTGACAACGGTCTGGATCAGACCTCTTCCACCTCTTGGAATCAGAAGATCCACATACTGCTTCATCTTCATAAAGCGGTTCGTCGTCTCATGATCCGTCGCTTCAATCAGGCTGAGCACACCATCCGGAATATTCATCTCTCGTAATGCCTCCTGCATTGCTGAAACAATTGCAATGTTCGAATGAATCGCATCACTTCCGCCCTTAAGAATCACACAGTTTCCGGATTTAAAGCACAGACCGAACGCATCGGAAGTCACATTCGGACGGGCTTCAAAAATGATACCGATAACACCGATCGGCACACGTTTCTTGCCGATCATCAATCCATTCGGCCGCTTCTTCATGGATAACACTTCCCCGATCGGATCATCCAGCTTTGCAATCTGTCTGAGTCCATCTGCCATACCGGCAATACGATCATGATTTAATGTCAGACGATCAAGAAGACCTGCCGGCATATTGCGTTCCTGTCCGTTTTTTACATCGATCGCATTTGCCGCAAGGATGTCTGTCTCATGCGCAAGAAGTGCATCTGCAGCCTTATTTAAGGTTTCATTTTTCACCTTTGTATCAAGCATGCCTGCCTTAATCCGGACATCATGCGCTCTCTTACATAATTCTTCCAAATCCATTCCAAGATCCTCCTGACTGGTTTCTCATATTTTAGCCCATGTATCAGTTACGTTTTTCTAAAGCAAATATATCTGTTCCTCTGTTACAATCTGATGCATAGCAATGTCCTGCGATTCCGCTGGAATATCATCCAAAAGCTGACACGTAAAACAAATACCCACCGTATTCACTTCAGGGTGTCTTACCATATAGCGATCATAATAACCCTTGCCATATCCGATCCGATCGCCTTTCTTCGAAAAAGCGACCCCCGGCACAAGCATCGGCACAACATTCCCGGACGGCAGATACAGTGGCAGTGAAACGTGCTCTACATCCGGCTCCATCACGCCAAATGCCCCCGAACATAACTGTTGTTCATCCCTGACGAGAAAAAACACCATATGATCTCCAAACACCTTTGGAAAATAAAGCATTTTGCCATCAAGCCACGCCTGTTTACAGAATACAGACAGATCCACCTCACTTTGTATCGCGGAATAAACGAGAATCTCTTCGCTGCTTTCATACCAGGGCTGTCTTAGCAATTGCTCCGAAATCTGACGACTGTAAGTAATACGTTCGTTTTCTGTGAGTGAATTTCTTATCCCCTTGATCCGCTTACGAAGTTGGGCTTTGCTTTCCATATTTTTCACCAAGATTTTCTACACTGCCATCTTCATTGACCATGTCAATATTGTTGAGCTGGCTGCGCAGATTGCTTTTGACGGAAGCTACAAATTCTTTGCGAAGCAAAGCCTGCTCCTTCTTCTCCTCTTCCGTCAGACCTTCCGCCTGTGATTTGCGATATAACGCATTAATACGATCAATTTTTTCCTGTGTCATTATCCTATCGTCTCCATAACATATGTTGCCAGATTAAAGTTTGCATTCTTATTGGACTTAAAAAGCGTTCCGGTATATGCATCCTCAAAAATCTGCGCAAGAACCTTCACATCAGCGCCGTTTGCAATAATCATATCGGTGCCGGACAATGTTGCAATCTTAGCGGCAGTAAGCTTCGTTGTCATACCACCGGTTCCGACATTGCTTCCGGTCGTTCCCTTTGCCATACCAAGAATCTCTTCGTCCAGATTCTCCACTACCTGAACCAGCTTCGCATCCGGATTCGTATGTGGATCATCGGTATACAGTCCGTCGATGTCCGACAGAAGGATCAACAGATCCGCCCCGACCATCGAGGAAACCAATGCAGACAGTGTATCATTGTCACCGAACTGCATCTCATAAGTACTCGTTGTATCATTCTCATTTACAATCGGAATTACACCAAGCTGGAACAATTCCTCAAACGTATTTTTCGCATTTTCTCTCGATACCGGATTGATCATCGTGTTTTTCGTCAGAAGCACCTGTCCTGCCGTCTCATTATACTCTGCAAAAAGCTTCTGATAGACCATCATCAGCTTTGCCTGACCGACCGCCGCACATGCCTGCTTCATCGAGATATCCGTCGGTCTCTCATGAATGCCCATCGCAGATCGTCCGACAGCGATTGCACCAGAGCTGACCAGACACACATCCATTCCACGATTACGCAGATCGCTGAGCTGACGCACCAGCTGCTCCATCTTGCCAAGATCTAATTTACCGGTCTCCTCATGTGTCAGGGATGAGGAACCAATTTTAACTACGACACGCTTGTATCCTGTTTCACTTTTCATTCTAAACTTATCCTCGATTCTTATTGCCTCGCATTGAACATCCGGCCATGAGAGTTCACCTTCGGCAAAGGCCGGACGCTGCATAATCACTTCCCAAGAAGTGATTACATTATACTCTATCATATCTTCCGCAAAAATACAAAACCATTCGTCTGGTAATCAGCGCCTCTCATCCTCTTATCCAAACGAGTGCCCGACATCATCAAGACTTTACCGCAAAAGCTTCAATTTACCAGTAAGACAGACGAACTCCACATCTGTCACATCGCCACAGTATTCTCCGTCCGCGTGCAGCACGAGTGGCTGATCCGCGTGCAGCCTGAGTACCGGTGCATCAATCACAGTAAATCCACGGATTCTCTCATGCTTCGCCGCAACCAGAAGTGGCAGGCAGAAGAATGTAAGAAGCTTCGGAATGCCGTGTGCCATACTCAGTGATAACATTCCGTCTGTCGGAGATGCTTTCGGTGCCATCGGCACACCGCCGCCTTCCGCACGCAGATTCATCGCCGCTGCAAAAATCATCTTATTCATTTTATGTACACAATGGTTATCTCCACATTCAAGTGTCACTTCCGCCGTCTTCATTGAAAAAAGCGAAGAAACCGTAAGTAAAAGATACGTGAGTTTTCCAAGATGGATTTTGTTCAAAACTTTCTTTAATTTCGAATGTAACGCCTTCTTACAGACAATCGCATCCAGACCGATCCCGGAACTGATCCCGAAAATCCGGCTTTCTTCCTCCGTCTCGCCCCAGCGAACCTGTCCTATGTCCACTCTCGACACCGGAATTCCATTCTTTTCCCTCGCGATTGCCTTTAAGATCTGATGCAGCGCGATATTTGGATTCTTGTCAATCATAAGTCCTCTCGCGAAATCATTTCCGGATCCGCTTGGGATCATGCCGAACCGCACCTTGTCGAAATCGGTAATACCATTTAACACTTCATTCATTGTGCCGTCTCCACCGACTACGATCAAATAAATTTTATCCGTATCCTTCTGTGAGATTTCCCGCGCAAGTTCCGTTGCATGTCCCTCGTATTTTGTCTCGTATGCTTCATACGCGATCTTCCGCTCCTCAAGCGTGTTACAGATTCTGTGCCACACAAATCCTGCTTTACCGGTTCTTGCGTTCGTATTGACGATAAAATAAAGTTTACTCATTTCTTCAATCCTTTGTATATTTGCCCGTATGCCATCATTCCATATGTCATATAAGCATCTTACATGATTATAATATAAATCGATATGTTTTGCACGATATTCTTAATGAAAAAGCCTATCGGTACAAGAAAAAGCAAGTCTTGTCGCATAACGAAATTTGCGTTATAGTAAATTTCAGATTCTATATGATATGCAATCGCAAATGCATCCATAGATTCTGCCAGTATACGAACATAATATTAAGATAGTAAAGGATAAACAAATGGAACCATTAAGATTTAAAATAAAGAAACATAGAAACAACTTCACAAACCGTATGATTGGAATATTCCTGCTCACCACACTTCTTTGTGGTCTCTTGTCTGGCTGCTCCTCCGAGCCGAAAAAAGTTTCCAAAGAAGGCTTCTATTTTGACACAATCATTACCATTACACTATATGGAACCGATGACGAGAAATACATCAATGACTGTTTCTCCCTTGCAAAAGAATATGAAAACAAGTTTTCCAATACCATCGCCGGCAGCGAGATTTCGCAGATTAACGATGCAGATGGGAAGTATGTCACAGTAAGTGATGACACATTAGAACTGATACAAGACGGAATAAACTATGGAAAAGAAAGTGACGGAAAATTTGATATTGCAATCGGTGCTCTCTCCGATCTATGGAACATCTCCGAGATTGCAGAAAACTCAGATTCCTCTGACAACGAAGTCGACGCATCCGTTCTTCCATCCAATAACGATATCAAAAAGTCTTTAGCACACATTGACTATCGTTCGATTGAGATCAAAGGTAATCAGGTTCGCCTGAGCGATCCCGGTGTAAAACTTGATCTCGGTGGCATTGCCAAAGGCTATATTGCAGATCAGATGCGCTCCTATCTACGCGATCAGGGAATCACAGAAGGTGTGATCAGTCTCGGTGGCAACGTGCTGACACTCGGCGAGAAAGCAAGCGGCGACAACTATGCCATCGGTATCCAGAAACCTTTTGCAGCAAGTGGAACCAGTCTCGGAGTCATCAAAGTAAAGGATGCATCTGTTGTATCCTCCGGCATCTACGAGCGCTACTATCGTATCGGTAATAAAATCTATCATCATATACTAGATACTACAACCGGATATCCGATTGAGAACAATCTCTACCAGGTCACGATCATCAGCAAAAGTTCGATGGACGGTGATGCTTTAAGCACCACCTGCTTTGCACTTGGACTTGAAGAGGGAATGAATCTGATTGAAAATACAAAAGATACGGAAGCCATCTTCGTCACAAATGATGGCAAACCCCATTGCAGTTCCGGAATCGGAAACACAGTAATCTTTGAAGAGAATTAAAATTTTACAACAAACCAACAATATATCTTATTCCATTTTATAGACAAAACGAAACCCGCTCAGATTCATTTCCGAACGGGTTTCGTTATATTTTTCTCTGCTTTTGTAAAAATAAAATTCTGACAAAAATCCGTATTCTTACAAAACAATCACTTGCATACTATAAGATGATCTTCTTCGGGCACTTCTCTGCACAGATTCCGCAGCCTGTGCATTTCTCCTGATCAATGTATGCGATATTGTCAACAACATGGATTGCATCAGAAGGACAATTCTTCTCACAGAGATGACATCCGATACATCCTACGGAGCAGGCATTCATTACATCTTTACCCTTATCCTTGGAACTGCACTGTACAAGGTGCATTGCCTCATAAGGAACAAGTTCGATCAGATGCTTCGGACATGCAGCAACACATTTACCGCAGGCCTTACATACCTTCTCATCAACCTTTGCAATACCGTCAACAACATGAATTGCATCAAACGGACAAGCCTTTACGCAGCTTCCGAATCCAAGACATCCATAATTACAAGTCTTAGGTCCACCGTTTGGAACAAATGCCATAGCAGCACAATCTTCGATTCCGGTGTAATCGTAATCCTGTTTTGCTTTCTCGCAGGTTCCTGCACATTTCACAAATGCGACTTTCTTTACCGAAGCGCCAGCAGAGACACCCATGATCTCGCCGACTTTTGCAGCAACCGGATCACCACCGACCGGACACTGTCCGACCGGAGCCTCACCCTTGGCGATTGCAGCGGCAAGACCGGAACAACCTGCGTAGCCGCAGCCACCACAGTTGTTACCAGGAAGAACCTCAAGGATGGCTTCCTCTCTCGGGTCTACTTCAACTTTGAATTTTTCTCCGGAGATTCCGAGGAAAAATCCAAGAATAATTCCAACACAGCCAACTACGATGGCTGCGACAATAATTCCAGTAAGCATATTCTTTTCCTCCTAAATCATTCCTGAGAATCCCATAAATGCGATGGACATCAGACATGCGGTAATCAATACGATCGCTGTACCTCTGAATGTCTTAGGGATGTCATTGTATTCAATTTTCTCACGGATTCCTGCCATCAGTACGATTGCGATAAAGAATCCGACTGCTGTTGAGAATCCGTATACAACAGACTCTAACAGATTGTATTCATAAGTTACACAGTTGAGTGCAACACCAAGTACCGCACAGTTTGTTGTGATCAGTGGAAGATACACACCAAGTGACTGATACAGTGAAGGAATGCTCTTCTTTAAAAACATCTCTACGAACTGTACCAATGCAGCGATAACAAGAATAAATACGATTGTCTTTAAGTAGGTCAGATCGATTCCTTTGGATACGAGGAACGGATTTGCCAGAATAAATTTATAGATCAGTCCTGTGATAAAGGAGGAAATTGTAATAACGAAGATTACGGCTCCACCCATACCGGCAGCAGTCTCTGTCTTCTTGGATACACCAAGGAACGGACAGATGCCGAGGAACTGACTCAATACTACGTTGTTTACGATTGCAGAACCAACTGCGATCAAAACTAATTCAGCTAATGTACTCATCGTCTTCTCCCTCCCTATGCCTCTTTATTGTCTGAGGAAGCAGCACTCTTGCCGGTGCACAGTGCAGACTGACCACAATGTGCACAGTCGCCTGACAGACATCCGGAAGGCTCTGCAAGCGGCTTGCCTTTTGCTTCCATCTTCTTACGAATGATATTCATTCCGGCTACAAGGAATGCAAGTACAAGGAATGCACCAGGTGCCATAATAAAGATGGTGATTGGTGTAAAGCCCTTGATTGCGGAAAGGAACGGAAGTCCGAAGAATGTTCCGGCTCCAAGGATCTCACGGATAAGACCAATAATCGTAAGTCCCATAGTAAATCCAAGTCCCATACCGATTCCATCGAAGATTGACTCGATCGGGCCATTCTTCGATGCATAGCTTTCTGCACGGCCAAGAATGATACAGTTTACAACGATCAGAGGAATGTATACACCCAATGCGTTTGACAGACTCGGTAAATAAGCCTGCATCAGAAACTGTACTACGGTTACGAGTGATGCAACGATCACGATATAAGCCGGCATACGCACTCCGTTTGGAATCGCCTTACGGAATAAAGAGATCAAAAGGTTTGAAAATACGAGTACAACCAATGTGGAAAGTCCCATACCAAGTCCGTTGACTGCGGAAGATGTTACCGCAAGTGTCGGACACATACCAAGCATCAGGACGAAGGTCGGGTTCTCCTTGATCACACCATTGTATAAACGTTCAACATATTTGTTCATTACTGAGCACCTCCTAACGCATTCTGGAAGTAAAGGATTGCAGCGTTACAACCGTTTGCCATTGCTTTTGAAGTAATGGTGGATCCGGTGATTGCTTCAATCTGATCATCCGAAGAAGGTGTCTGCTTTACAACCGTAAAGGAATCTACTTTCTTATTCTCAAACTGTCCGTAGAACTCCTCTTCCTGTGCCTTCATACCAAGACCCGGAGTCTCAGAGATATCGGTAATGGAATATCCGTTTACCGTACCGTCATTCTGGATACCAACAGAGAATGTGATGCTTCCCTGGCTTCCGTCTTTGGCGGTAACTGTGATGACATATCCAAGTACGTTACCGGATGCATCAACTGCTTCCTCAACATCATTGATTGTGTCATCATATCCTGCATCAGAAACCATCTTGTTGGCCTCGTCTGCATCGTAATCCTTCTGGTTAAATGCATCTGCATCTGCAAATACAGCCTGATAAGCTTCTTTCTTGGCTTCCTCATTGGCTTTGTCGATCGGAGCCTTCGTAATACCGTATACAGCACCAAGGATCACACCGATCACAAGTGTAAAGGCAGTCAAAACCAAAGCGTCATGTACGATCTGTTTATTCATTCTTCTTTGCCTCCTTTACAACACCAAATGCGTTCGGCACTGTAATCTTCTCAATCAGTGGAACAAGAAGGTTGCTTAAGATGATTGCAAAAGATACGCCCTCTGCATTTGCACCGAAGCAACGGAAGATACCGGTCAGAAGACCGCAGCAGATACCAAACAAAATCTGTCCCATCGGCGTAATCGGCGAAGTTACATAGTCGGTTGCCATAAAGAAAGCACCCAGCATCAGTCCGCCTCCGCAGAGTTCTGCAACAACATAAGTCATGTCAAAGCGCTGCGCACCGAAGATAAACATAAAGATTGCAAATGTAACAATATAAGATGCCGGAATCTTAAGATCAATGACACCCATCAGAATCAGGAAAATTGCTCCGATCAGGATGGCGATCACAGATGTCTCACCGATGGTTCCAGGAATCTTACCTGTCAGCATATCCATAATATTCACGGAATCAAGTCCCTGATTACGGATCATTCCAAGAGGCGTAGCTCCGGAATATGCCTCAAATTTTGCGCTGCTGAAATTGGTCATATCTGCAGCAAAAGCGATCAGAAGGAAGCAACGTCCGCCAAGTGCCGGATTCATGAAGTTCTGTCCAAGTCCTCCGAAAAGCATCTTAACGATAACGATTGCAAATACAGATCCGATCACTGCCTCCCACCAAGGAAGACCTGCCGGAAGGTTTAATGCAAGAAGAAGTCCTGTTACAACAGCACTAAGATCCGGCAAACTATTCTTCTTATGTACGATCTTGTCAAAGATCCATTCTGACGCAAGACAGCTTGCGATAGTTACTAAAATTAAAACCAATGCCTTATAACCAAAATTCCAGATACCAAACAGGCTGGCCGGAAGCAATGCAATAATCACATACAGCATCACTCTGCTTGTGGAATCCTTGGCACGGACATGTGGTGCAGATGAAACCTGATATTTTTCACTCACAACAATCCACCTCTTTCTTACTTTTTCTTTCTCTTCTCTGCCAGTACTAACTTCTTCATAGTCTTAACAGACTGTGCAACCTGTCTTCTGGATGGGCATACATAAGTACAGCTTCCGCACTCGATACACTCAAGTCCGTGCCACTTCTCAAATTCTGCCATCTGTCCGTTGTTGCCAAACTTAGCGAGGCGTGAAGGAATCAGATTCTCCGGACAAGCTTCTACACAACGTCCACAATTAATGCATGCAAGAGGCTCATTCTCTGCAACTGCATCTTTGCCGAGACAAAGAAGTGAAGAAGAAGTCTTTGTTGTAGGAACATCAAGTCCAAACATGGCAAATCCCATCATCGGACCACCGGAAATAATTTTCTCCGGCTGTACCTTAAATCCGCCGGCTGCTTCCACAAGCTGCGCATAAGGTGTTCCCATACTGTAAAGGAAATTGGATGGATTCGTGATTGCATCACCGGTAATGGTTGCAACACGCTTCATCACAGGAATTCCGTTTTTGACTGCATTATAGACTGCAATCATCGTTTCTACGTTGTCCACAATACATCCCGCATCAGCCGGAAGCATCTTGGAATTGATAGCTCTTCCGGTAACTGCGTAGATGAGCTGACGCTCACCACCCTGTGGATACTTTGTCATAAGCTCACATACTTCCATACGCGGCTCGTCTTTTACCAACTCTTTTAACTTGGCAATACAATCCGGCTTATTGTTCTCTACGCCGAATACTCCCTTTGCGTTGTCGAATAACTGAAGAATGATCTTCATTCCGGCAACCAGTTCTTCTGGATTCTCCATCATTCTGCGGTAATCTGCGGTCAGATATGGCTCACACTCCGCGCAGTTGGCAATAATGTACTCAATTTTTTCCGGCTCCTTCGGAGAAAGCTTAACATGTGTAGGGAAACCTGCGCCGCCCATTCCGACAACTCCGGCTTCTTTGACTCTGTTAATAACCTCTTCCTTCGATAATGCCGTCACATCATCCACTGCCTGATAGTCAACTTCCTTAAATTCATCATCACTCTCAATGACAATAGAATTGACCATATCGCCCACAGCAACACGCCGCGGCTCAATTTTTGTGACTGTACCGGATACAGATGAATAGATCGGAGAAGATACGAAGCCGCCCGCTTCTGCAATCTTCTGACCCTTAAGCACTGTATCACCTACAGCGACAACCGGGGTAGCTGGTGCTCCGATGTGCTGAGACAACGGGAATACCAATTCTCCCTTGGGTAGAACTTCTTCGATTGGCGCATCCTTGGCTAGTTCTTTGCCTTCATACGGATGAACGCCGCCTTTAAATGTTTTCAAACCCATCTTTGTGCCCTCTTTCCTATAATTATTTGTCGAAACGTTATAGTTTCTGACACATTAACAAATAGATTATAGCACTTTCTCCCTAATTTGAAACGCAAATTTACTATTTTTTCTCAATATTGTGTATTCTTTTTAATACAAGAAAAGATGACGAAAAACAGGAAATATGTTAGAATAATAACTAGAAAATGCAAAGGAGATCTCTATGAAAAGTACACATAAAGAAGAACTTTATATTAAGCAGGATCCACTTACGGATCTCATTTTTGACGATCATTCGATCTTCTTTGATATCGAGACGACCGGCTTTTCTCCTGCCTCTTCGACGCTCTACATGATCGGCTGCGCCAGAAAAAACGGAAAGTACATCTGTATCGATCAGTTTTTTGCGGAAAAACCAGAAGAAGAATGTCTGGTTTTAAATGCATTTCTTGAAATTTTAAACCAGTATGATACGATCATCTCCTTTAACGGTGTCGGATTTGATGTGCCTTTCCTCAAGGCAAAATGCGACCGGTACGACATTCCGGAGCATTTTAAGGAGTTCAACTATCTGGATATCTTCAAGTCCGTATCAGAACTTAAATTTCTGCTCAAGTTACCAAACTATAAGCAGAAAACGATCGAGACATTTCTCGGTCTTGCCCGGGACGACAAGCAGACCGGCGGCGAATTAATCAACGTATATCATGATTATGTAAAGCATCCGAGTGAGGAAGCTTATCATCTGTTGCATCTCCACAATTATGAAGATGTCATTGGAATGATCGATCTTCTTCCGGTACTCTCGTATCTTGAGATTTTCAACGGACAGTATACGCTTCTTTCCACACGTATTGATACCTACCATGCGTTTGACGGCACAAGCGGTCAGGAACTGATCATTACGATGCAGAACGATTATCCGGTTCCGAAGCGGATTTCACATAAGCTTGCCAATTTCTACCTTATGATTTCCAAGACGCGCACTTCGATCCGTGTTCCGATCTACGAAGGCGAACTGCATTACTTCTATCCAAATTATAAGGATTACTACTACCTTCCGCAGGAGGATATGGCACTCCACAAGAGTGTTGCATCTTATGTCGATAAGGATTTCCGGGAGAATGCACGCGCATCCAACTGTTACAGCAGAAAATCCGGCGCTTTTCTTCCGCAGAGCGAAAGTGTTATGCAGCCGGAATTCCGCAAAGAATACAAAGATAAGATCAGTTATTTTGAACTGACGAATGATTTCTGCGCTTCGGATGTGATGTTGCGCAGATATGTGGACCATATTCTCAAATATATGGTTACAACAAAGAAATAGACCTTATTTGTCAACCAACAGGATTTGGTCGGTATCGTTCCAAATCCGTTGAATATAAAAAATACTCTAAATTTGTTGCATAAAGTACATCCGAGAGGCGAAATCCGGGAAGTACCGCGTCTCTTCACTGTAGCCGGTAGCAGCAAATCCCTGCGTCAGCTTTACGCCTGCCATAAGAACCGAACCGGATGCACGGTATCTTTCGGTCTCGCCCGGCATGGTAACGCATTTGGCAAGTACCTGATGTACAAGGGAATCCTGCTTGATATGAACCGGCGATACGGTATTGACCAGATCCCCGAAACCGAGAATATTGTAGCGCATACTGCGGTTCGTAAACTCGTAGCGCGCCGATGCGTCAAGTCCCTTCGGGAAGTACTGCCCGGTCGGATGATTTGGCTGCGTGAGTTCCTGCATGATCATACCGACAGCCTGGCGCTTGTCCTCACTGACACAGGTCCACTCATGTATTTTTGCATTTCTGCCACGATAAAATGTTCCATATTGAAGTACATTTCGCCATTCTTTATATAACGCAATCTGCTTACGAATTTCCTCTAAATCTTCCTTCTTCATATCACAGAGGTTACACTCATATCCAAGCACGCCAAACGCGGCAACTGCAAATCTTGTCTCCAGAGGCGTGGTGCGAAGTGTCTGATGGTTTGGACACGAGGAGACATGTGCACCCATAACGGACATTGGATAGCCGTAACTGTAACCGTTCATTCCATTCACACGATATACGGCATCCGTATTATCACTCGCCCAGATCTGCGGGAAAAAGCATAGGATTCCAAGATCAAAACGATTTCCACCGGATGCACATCCTTCAAAAAGTATTTCCGGAAAGCGTTTCGTCAGTTCATCCATCATCCGGTACAGTCCAAGCACATACCGATGCATGGTCTCCCCCTGTCTCTTCGCAGGTAGATACTTCGAATAGCAATCGGAAACAATGCGGTTCATATCCCACTTTACATAAGCAATATTTGCACTTGCGAAGAGATTGCTCATCGATGCAATCACATAGTCCACAACTTCGGGATTTGCAAGATCGAGCATTCTCTGATTTCTGCCTTCTGCATGATTCTTACCCGAAATGTCCATCGTCCAGTCCGGATGTTCTTTATAAAGATTGCTCTCCACATTAATCATCTCCGGCTCAACCCAGATTCCAAATGAAAGTCCAAGATCATTGATCTTTTTGCACAATCCACTCACACCGTCCGGAAGTTTTTTCGGATTGACATACCAGTCTCCAAGGGATGTCTTATCATCATTTCTCTCTCCAAACCAGCCGTCATCCATCACAAACAATTCGATGCCGACATCTCTTGCGGCTTTGGCAAGCTTTAACAGTTTTCTTTCGTTGATGTCAAAATACGCAGCTTCCCAACTGTTGAGAAGTACCGGACGTTCTTTTTTCTTCCATGTACCTCTTACAATACATTCCCTGACAAATGCATGCATATTCTGACTCATTCCGTTATAGCCATCCGGTGAATAAGTCATGACCGCTTCCGGACTCTCAAAGCTCTCACCCACGCCAATCTGATAAGAGAATCCCATCGGATTGATTCCACTCACCAGACGCAGTTTTCCAAACGCATTGTATTCACAGGCTTCATAATGATTTCCACTATAGATCAGATTAAAACCGAAACACTCCCCCGCATCCTCGGTTGTCTCAGCCGGTGCCAGCATCACAAAAGGATTCGCACGGTTCGACGAAGTTCCGGTAACCGATGCATTGACAATCTTTCCGCAGACCACATTATGATCATTGCGATTCATCTCATTTGCCCAATTTCCGTTAAAGGTCGTGAATACATAATCTTCTGCAATCTCATCAAGCTGCATGCTCATCAGGCGCTTCAGTTCTACCGGTTGCTCACTGGTATTGATAAGCTTTGCATATCGTGTAATCACGTCTCTTTCCTCAAACACACAATAATGCAGTTCAAGCGTCAGACCGTAATTGCGGTCACGCATTTTCACGATCAGTTCCGGAACCGGTAACGTCTCTTCGTATGCACCCGGCAGCGTTTCAAGCGGCTTCCTGTTGTCTAAAATCTCATAAGATTCATAGACAAAATCGCTTGTGCGGCCGCCATCATGATACACAATTTCTACAAATGGTTCTCTGATATCGCCTTTTCCAAGGGAAGACATCTCAAGGCGCATGTCTTCCAGCGAATACTGCGTATGCTCATTATCATAAAGTACCGTATTTCCCGGTGCAAAAGCATGCTTCTCGACAAGGGATGCAGTATCCTCCTCCTCTGTGATTACAAGCGTTCTGCCATAATACAGATGCTCCAGCTGTCCCGTTTCAAGAACGCGGAAGCAATAGGTTGTATTCTTTGTATCGAATACGAATGTTTTGTTCCAAACCTGAATCATTTTCTCTCCTCAAGCGTTTTCTTAATTTCATCCATCTTCGCATCATCAAGCTTATAGCATTTCTTGAACACAATGATACCAACGATCAGAAGCAGAACCGACGGAATCGTCATCCACATACGAAGCTGCGTCAGAGTGCCGGCAGACTGTACGGCAGCATCCGTCTCAAGATGGATCAGATCAACCACGATACCGGCAAGAAACACTGCAAGTCCTGATGCAAGCTTAACCGTAAAGGTCTGCATCGAAAAGATAACGGATTCTTCTCTCGTGTGATTCTTCACTTCGCCGTAATCCACCGAATCCGATAAGAAGATCGTCATAATCACATTTAGCATTCCGTATCCCAGATAGATCATAATTCCCGGGATACATAAGATGTACCAGTTCTCCGGTGTGTATACGCCGCCGAATGCCATCGCAAGGATCACAAGAAAACCAGCAATCTGAATCAGGAATCCAAACACGAACAGCTGCGCCTTGGTAAATTTTTTACGGAGCGCCGGCACGATCATCATGACAAGCACCTGTGCAGCGAACGCAACTGCGGCAAAAATGGAATATGCGCCCTCATTTCCGACATCAAACTGGAAGAAATAAAGCACCAGATTTCCGCAGATATTCACTGAAGTATACACAAGAATAATCGATACAACAACCGTCATTGCCTGATCATTGGCAAAAAGCGTACGAAACATCTGTCCGACACTTGATGTCGGTGCCGTCGTCTCAATTGGCTTCTCCGGAACTTTTAATACACAGATCAGTTCCGAAATAACAAAGACAACCGCTACGATCAATGCCCACCAGCGGAATCCGATCCGATAATCCGCAATCGCTGAACTTGCACTCAGGATTGGAACAATTGTCATTGTAAGAACTGTCGGGATTGCATCACCGATTCCGGAACACGTTCTTGCAAGTGAAGTCAATGCCTCACGATCCTCTCCCGGCTCTGTGATTGCCGGAATCATAGACCAGAACGGAATATCCATGAGCGTATAAGTAATGCCCCATGCAAAGTAAAATACGATCAGCCAGATTCTCTGTGCAGAATCTCCCATCGATTCCGGTGTCGCATATAAAGCATAGATTGTTACTGCATTCAGTACCGTTCCTGCAAGGATCCACGGGCGGAACCGTCCCCATCGCGTTTTCGTTTTGGCAACGATAATTCCCATGATCGGATCATTAAATGCGTCAAACACACGTGCCGCCATCATTACCGTACCGATAAAAACACTGCTCATTCCAAGCACAACGTTGTAATAATACAGCAGATAGGATGAAATCAGCATGTACACAACGTCTTTTCCGAATGCACCGAACCCAAAAGCTGCCTTCTGTCCTGTTTTTAGTTTCATGATATAACCCTCCTCTTTTGCCTTTGTCCAAACCTGTTCGACTGACAAATTATTGATCCTGTTTCTTCTGGTTCATAGCAGCTTCCACCACTTTATAGGCGCCGTCATACAGACCAATCTGTTTGTTTTTCATAATATTCTCACACATAGAGACAAGCAGGTCATCCTCTTTCATAAACAGATCGATCATCTGCAGGGTATGTGGAATATCTCTGCATTCCAGCGTTCCATCTCCCACTTCCGCCGAATGGATAGCTCCCCACATCTCATGCTTTCCAACTCTCCTGATAAAAAGCTTCGGAACCGGATAGAACGCCAGCTCACTCGGCTTTGTAACAAGCACATCGCAGCTTCGCATCAGAAGGTTTGTACAATAGACCGCTTCAAAGATGTTTTTATGCCAGAATCCATGAATACCGGTAACCTCACAGGAATCGTTCAAAGCGTTCTTAGCAAAGTTTTCCGTATCCTTCCAGTTATCAAAATGCTCGTTACTTACTTCTTTCATCTGTGGAATTTCTTCGAGCAATGCATCCCATACATTGCGGTAATCTCCTACATTTACATACAATACTGCTTTCCCCTTGCGGATATATGGAAGCAGGTACTTTATGATCGCTGCAAAAATCTCTTTCTGTGCTCCTGCGCCTCCGATTGTAAGTAGAAAACGAATCGGTTTGTTCTGCTTTTTGCGCTCGATTCTCGCATTACAATCCGCCTCAATATTGGAAACCAGTTCATGGTCAATGTAATGTCCCGTATAAAGCAGCTTGCCCGCCGGCATCGGCTGATTCACTTTCTTTTTATTCATTCCGTTTAAGATGCGGTATCCCATATACGAATTGTGGCACTGTATCGTGTGAATACTTCCCTCTGCGAGATGAAGTGCCATCGGCCAGTTGTCCGGAATCGCATTAACGACATATTTCATACCAGCATGAACTGCCGCCTGCGACGGCCATACATGCGTACCGATCACCGGAATATCCTTTGGAATGTTTTTAAAAACCGTAGCCATAATCTCCGCATTCTTTTGGTCGGAAGCATTATAGGACAAACTACGGAAGCCCTCATAATTCATCGGTTCCCATACCAGCTTGTTAAAAAGAGGATTTTTCGACATGCGGGAACCCAGGGAATAGAGTTGATTCTGTGCATCAATTACCTTGGTACAGCTTGTCTGTCCGTAAGAATTCAAATCCATCCAATACGGCGTAAGTCCCATCGCATGTGCCGCTGATGCCATCGCCATCGAGATGCGGTAATGACCAAATCCCATACGGATATTTCCGACAATAATTCCATTTTCCTGATCAAACGATAGAAACTCTTTATCGCGTTCTTTCTCATAATGTGCATTCTGTTTCAGATCACCGACCAGAATATTGTTAACCCCAAGGGAATCTCCGATATAAGCATTCTTTGTAATCTTCACCGGGTAATCCGTATCGTGATCATCTCCAAACTTTTTGTAATAACGATTCTTGGATTTTACCGCCTTGCGGTACACCGAATCACTCATTTTATTGCCGAATATTTCTTTTGAGCGTTCCATCTTATTTTCTACCTCCATTTTTATCTTTTTCTATGCATCAGCTTTGATACCTGCGGCGTCTCCATAAGCATTCATTATTCTGCCCTCTCTGCGTTATGCAATAATCCCATCTACCAGGATATCCACTACTTGCTGCAATGCGTCATGATAACTGATTTGATTCATCACTAGTACATCTCTCTGGAAAAACTGTTCCAACGTCGCTTCCATCATCGTCTTAAGAATACAGGTATTGACCGGTCGAATCGAACCTTCTGCAATCCCCTGCTCAATCAGACTCATAACACCTTCCCAGCCGGTCTCTAATCGTTCCTCCACCTGAAGATAGATCTTTGGATACTTGTCTTTAAGCACATATAGTTTTCCAAAATCGATTTCCTTATATCCCTCCGGCATAACACCAAGCACTTTACGGATTTTCTCCACTGTCGAAAGCGTTTCATCTTCCAATACCAATTGTTTCTGTATCTTAATCCTGTCAAAGCAATAATCAACCATTCCAAGGAACATCGATTCCTTATCCCGAAACGTTGCATAGATGGTCTTCTTACTCATTCCGAGTTCCGCTGCAATATCGTCCATCGTGAATTTCAAGCCCTTTTGGTTAAACACCTTGATCGTGGCTTCTAAAATCTTATCGTTGTTCTCGCTTTTCACAACCGCTCCTCCTCTTACATGGAAACTATTTTATTATTTTCAGTTTCCTTATTGTTATTGTAACAGATTACAATTTTTGTTCAAGAAACTATTTTACTAATTTTAGTTTCCTAATTTTGTGCATATTTACTTGCGTAAAAAGACTCTCCCTCATTGAAATTCTTCAATAAAGGAGAGTCTTTCACACTTCTTATTCTAAAAAATCTATATTCAGTTGATCCAAAAGTAAACTATTCCTTCTTCTCAAAATAAAAACTGCTCAGACGTTCGAATCCAAGTTCTCTGTAATTCGTAATCTGTTCCGTACTACCGATAAAGAGAATGCCATGCGGCTTTAAGGCTTTCTGGAAGTTCTCATAGATCATATTCTTGGCTTCTTCTGTAAAATAAATAACCACATTGCGGCACAGAATAAGGTCAAATCCATGTGGATACGGATCTTTCAGCAGATTATGCTCCTTAAAAGTGACACATTTCTTGATCTCATCGGAAATCTGATAAGAATTTCCAACCTTGGTAAAATACTTGCGTTTCAAATCTGCTGGAACGCTAGAAATACTCTTCTCATTATATAAACCAACCTGTGCCTTTGCGATCACCTGTTTGTCAATATCTGTAGCTGTAATATGGATATTCGACAACGGAATATGTTTTGAGAAAGCCATCGCAAGGGAATATGGTTCATCCCCGGTCGAACATGCCGCACTCCAGATTTTCAGATTTCTTCCCTGCTCCTTTAAGAGCTTGGGAATAACCGTTTTGTCAAGAAGCTCCCACTGATCCGTATTGCGATAGAACTCCGATACATTGATCGTAAGGAAATTGACAAACTGTTCAAACTTCTCCGGATCGCTTTTTAACATACGCGTATACTCCGGATAATCATCGCATCCGTTCTTGGTTGCAATCGCATTGATACGTCGGCGCATCTGCTTTTCTTTGTAATAATTTAAGTCTATCTTGGTAAGGAGATAGACATCCTTTTTAAAACGTTCATAATCCTCAAACATAATCCCTATCCTCGCTTCCCCCAGGCACGGATTTCTACTCGTCGCCCACGTAAAAAAAGAAGTTGCCAAAAACTGACAACTTCTTTCCTATCATGCAATCAATTACTCTTCTGACTCAGAAGCGTCCTCAGCTGCATCCTCTGCAGGAGCAGTTAAAGCTTTAATGCTTAAGCTGATCTTCTTGTCGTCTTCATTGAAGTCAACGATCTTAGCTTCTACTTCCTGACCGATCTTAAGTACATCGGCCGGCTTCTCAACATGCTCGTGAGAAATCTGTGAAACATGAAGAAGTGCATCAACACCAGGAGCAAGCTCAACAAATGCTCCGAAATCTGTCATACGGGCAACCTTACCCTTAACTACGTTGCCAACTGCGTACTTCTCAGCTGCACCATTCCAAGGATTCTCATCATCAAACTTCATGCTGAGTGCGATCTTGGTATCATTGATGCTCTTGATAAATACACGTACCTGCTGTCCAACAGTAAATACTTTCTTAGGGTTCTCAACTCTGCCCCATGACATCTCTGAAATATGAAGTAATCCGTCTACACCACCTAAATCGATGAATGCACCGAAATCTGTAACATTCTTAACAGTTCCTTCAATCACATCGCCAACTTTGATCTTAGCGAATAATTCTTTCTGTAACTCAGCCTTCTTAGCAACAAGAAGAGTCTTACGGTTACCGATAATTCTTCTCTTTCTTGGATCAAACTCAGTGATGATAAACTCGATCTCCTGATCCTTAAACTTTGTAAGATCCTTCTCATATGTGTCAGATACAAGACTTGCAGGAATAAATACTCTTGTCTCGTCTACAATCACACATACACCACCGGCAAGCACCTGGCTTACCTTAGCCTTAAGAATCTCCTGATTCTCGAAAGCTTCCTCTAATCTCTTGCTTCCCTTCTCAGCAGCAAGACGCTTGTAAGAAAGGAGAACCTGTCCTTCACCATCGTTTACCTTAACAACTTTGGCTTCTAAAGTATCGCCAACTTTGACAACTGTAGTAAGGTCAACATTTGGCTCATTTGTATATTCATTACGTGTAATGATTCCATCTGACTTATAGCCGATATTTAAGATGATCTCATCAGGCTTTACATCAATAACGGTACCCTCTACCACTTCTCCATTTCTTATTGTTTTTAAAGATTCTTCCAACATTTGTTCAAAGCTCATTTCTGACATTCTTTGAAACCTCCTCGATGATATAGTTTGGGGTTGAAGCCCCTGCGGTAATACCTACGTTATTGATGGATTGTATCTGACGATAATCCATATCTTTACTCGTTTGTATATAGTAAGTATTTGCACATTCTTTTTTAGATATCTCATATAGCTTCTGTGTATTGGAGCTATGCTTGTCCCCAATCACGATCATCGCTTCCGATCGACCGGCAATCATTCGTGCTTCTGCCTGTCTTTCTTCCGTCGCATTGCAAATTGTATCTAAAACAATTATATCATAACCTTTTTTCGTTATAATTTCAACTAATTCTTGAAATTTATTGTAGTTAAATGTCGTCTGTGCCACAAAACATACTTTTTCATCCGGCGAAAGCGGTAATTTTTCCATATCACAGACATTTTGAACCGTATAAACAGACTGGCCTTCCACCCATCCCATGATGCCTTCCACCTCTGGGTGCTCATGGTTTCCCGCAATCACGATCGTATACCCCTTGCGGCTGTATTCCCCGACAAGCCGGTGGATTTTAAGCACGAACGGACAGGTTGCATCCAATATTTCAAATCCGGATGACTGCATTTTATCATGCTCCGCCTTACTGATTCCATGAGAACGGATGATAATCTTTCCCTTTGGCAGCTGATTCAGTTCGTCCAGAGAACGGATAACCCTTACTCCCTTATCTTCAAGATCATGCACAACTTCTTCATTATGAATGATCGGTCCGTATGTGTACACCGGCACATCGGAAGATTCCGCTTCCCCATATACCATATTGACTGCGCGCTTTACGCCAAAACAGAATCCTGCCGTCTCAGCAACCGTAACGTTTTTCATGTTCCTCCGTTCCGCCTTGTCTGGCTTTCGATCAAGCGCTCTATCTCTGTGCGCCTTCAATAATCTTCTTCATTTCTGCAACCACACCGTCAATATCCAGATTGGAAGAATCCAAAAGCACCGCATCCTCAGCCTGACGAAGCGGCGATGTCTCACGGTGCATGTCGCGGTAATCACGGTCGATAATATCCTTCTCGATTGCATCGATATCGCATTCTAAGCCTTTTGCAGTAAGTTCGTCAAAACGTCTCTTCGCACGCACAGCAGAACTTGCTGTCAGATAAATCTTAACATTTGCATTTGGAAGTACGACCGTTCCGATGTCTCTTCCGTCCATGATGACATTTTCCTTAGATGCAAGCTGCCTCTGTAATTCAACCAGCTTCGTGCGGACAACCGGATACACGCTCGTAGCGCTTGCCATATTGCCAACTTCTTCCTTGCGGATCACACCATTGACATTCTCTCCGTTCAAAATCACCTGTTGCTCTCCGTTTACATACTGGATCGTCACGTCAACATTCGGACATGCATCCGCAATCGCTTTCTCGTCCTTTGCATCAATTCCATTCTGTAAAAAATAATATGCCATCGCGCGGTACATCGCACCGGTATCCACATATACATATCCAAGATCTGCCGCCAGTTTCTTGGCGATCGTGCTTTTGCCGGCACCAGCCGGTCCGTCAATTGCAATATTGTAAGCCATAATTCTCTCCTTCATTATGATTCTGATTTCAAATCGATTCTGCCTATATAGGATTCATGGAATCCACGTTCATCATGCATCCTTTTCAAGTAATTTTAATCACATGTCTCTATCGACATTCCCGCAAGATATCCGGTTGACCATGCAATCTGTAAGTTATAGCCTCCGGTCAAAGCGTCAAGATCCAATACTTCTCCACAGAAATACAGATGCGATACCAGTTTTGATTCCATCGTCGATGGGTTCACATCCTTCACCGAGACACCGCCCTTCGTAATGATTGCCTCATTCCAGCCACGCAGCCCGGTAACCGTCAAAGGAAGTTTCTTTAACAACTGTACCAGATGCTGACGTTCCTCGCGGGATACTTCATTCACTTTCTTATCCGGATCAATGCCGGACAGTTCAATCACTACCGGAATCATCTTCGTTGGAAGAAGTGCGCCGATCACATTCTTGAACTGCTTGTTCATCGCAGCATCAAATTCACGCAGGATCCGCTTGTCAAGCTGTTCCTTGTCAAGAGCAGGTTTCAGATCGATGTACAGACTCAGTTCCTGTGAAAACAAAGAAGCCTTGATTATTCCGCTTGCAGACAAAATCAAAGGTCCGCTTACGCCAAAATGCGTAAAAAGCATCTCACCGAAATCCTCATACAGCTTCTTTTTCCCATTATATATAGAAACTGTCACGTTGCGAAGCGATAATCCCTGTAACTCCTTCACCCATGCTTCCTTCGTCTCAAAAGGAACCAGTGACGGCGTGCTTTCCACCAGATGATGCCCACTCTCGAGAGCCATACGGTATCCGTCTCCCGTCGCACCTGTCGAAGGATAAGAAATGCCTCCGGTTGCCACAATGACAGCATCCGCTTCGATTCTCTTCCCACCAGAGAGCATTACACCATATACACACGCATCCTGAACAAGCAGCTTTTCCACTTTTGTGTGCAACATGATTTCAACATGCTTTGCTCTAAGTGCCCGGTCAAGCGCAGCAATGACATCCGAAGAATGATCCGATACCGGGAAAACACGGTTTCCCCTCTCCACTTTCGTATGCAGCCCCTGCTCCTCAAAGAAAGAGATTACCTGTTCATTGTCAAACGTGTAGAATGCACTATACAAAAACTTCCGGTTACTCATAACATTTGCGAACAGATGATCCATATCTGACGCATTCGTAATATTGCAGCGTCCCTTTCCGGTAATAAAAAGCTTCTTGCCAAGCTTCTCATTCTGCTCCAGCAGTGTCACATGATGCCCCTGACACGCAGCCGCATACGCAGCCATCATTCCCGCCGGTCCGCCTCCGATTACAATCACTTTACTCATTCATCAACATCCTCTAATTTTGCATAATGTACCTTGATGGAATCGTCAATATAATTAATCTCATCGTTCTCGTATACCTGATACTCATTCCAGATATCCTCAAGCATTGTCAGCGTTCCTGCAACTTCCTTCTGTTTCTTCATACACAATGCCACAACAAGTGCATTGATGACACTAAGGGGTGCAACCAATGAGTCCACGATCGATGCCATATCGCTGTCTGCAATCAGATTGCAGGACGAATACAGATTCATCGGAGAATGCACGCTGTCTGTAATTGTGATTACCTTAGCGCTTCGATTATTTGCAAACTCCAAAGCTTTCAGTGTACGCATAGAATATCGTGGAAAACTGATTCCGACAATGACATCCTCCTGTCCGATTCGCACCATCTGCTCAAACAATTCGCTGGAACTGTTCGTTGTAAGCAGATGTACATTGTCAAACATCAGTGTCAGATAAAAAGCCAGAAAGCTTGCAAGTGGCGCACAGCTTCGAATTCCGACAATATATATATTCTTAGCCTCCAGTATGGTTGATACTGCAAGTTCAAAAGCATTATGATCGATTTTCTCAAGTGTCGTCTTAATCTTGTCTGCATCGGACTGCAGAACCGTCTCTAAGATCTTCGACTGGCTGATTCTTCCATAGGTAACTTCCATTCGCTGAATGGAATTCAGTTTGTTTCGCACCAGTTCTTCTAAGGCTTTCTGGAATTCCGGATATCCCTTATATCCGAGAAATGTGGCGAAACGAACAACTGTGGATTCACTGACGCCAACCGTCTCTCCCATCTTGGCTGCCGTAAGGAAAACCGCCTTATCATAGTTATCCGTAATATAAGTAGCAAGTAATTTCTGCCCCTTGCTCATAGAACTGTAATGATTATTGATCCGGTTTAACAGATCATTGGTATTTGACATAACCAAACCCTCTCCTAACATGTTTTTGACAAACGTCACTGCATTTGATTGTAACACTTTGGCAGATAAATGCAAGTAATAAAAGTGTACACTTGTACAACAAAAAAAGTCCGCTGTCAAATGACAGCGAACTTTTTACAAGGAATCCTAAACAGGATAAGCTCCGTTCTTGGTATCAGCAACCTTCGCATCAACGCCGGTCTGCTGAGCCTCACGGTACTTAAAGAAATCAGTTGCAACCTGTGGGAATAATGCATAGGTTAATACATCTTCATCCTGTTGCTTGTACTGCTTCATCTCCTCCTCGATTTTTCCAAGTTCTGGCTCGATCAGATCCGCCGGACGGCAGGTAATTGCAGAAGCTTTCTCATCCGCAGTAAGAACCTTATCTACAACCTCCTGGTTAAACGGCTTAACTGTCTGACCATACTTTCCTTCGAGGATTCCCTTGGTTTCCTGTGTAGCAACTTTATATCTCTCACCCATTAATACGTTAAATACAGCCTGTGTACCAACGATCTGTGATGATGGTGTAACAAGTGGTGGCTCACCGAGGTCTTTACGTACTCTTGGAACTTCCTTAAGAACTTCCTCGTACTTATCTTCAGCACCCTGCTCCTTGAGCTGGGAAATCATGTTGGATAACATACCACCCGGTACCTGATAACGTAATGTGTTGATATTAACACCAAGAACCTTTGGATTAAGAAGTCCGCTCTCAAGAGCCTCATCACGCATCGGACGGAAGTAATCAGCGATCTCAGAGAGGAGATTCTGATCAAGTCCTGTATCATATGGAGTTCCCTTAAAGGTCTCAACCATAACTTCTGTTGCAGGCTGGCTGGTACCAAGTGCAAATGGAGACATTGCAGTATCGATGATATCACAACCTGCCTCAACGCCCTTAAGGTAAGTCATGGAAGCAACACCGGAAGTATAATGTGTATGAAGTTCAATTGGAATATCAACAACTTCCTTTAATGCCTTAACAAGCTCATCAGCCTTATATGGAACCAGGAGTCCGGCCATATCCTTGATACATAATGAGTTTGCACCCATGTCTTCAACCTTCTTAGCCATATCGGTCCAGTACTCTAAGGTATAAGCATCACCTAATGTATAGGATAATGCAACCTGAGCATGTCCCTTCTCTTTGTTTGCAGCAGTAACTGCAGTCTGAAGGTTACGAAGATCATTCAGGCAGTCAAAAATACGGATAATATCAATTCCGTTTGCGATTGACTTCTGAACGAAATACTCTACAACATCATCCGCATATGGACGATATCCTAAGATATTCTGTCCACGGAATAACATCTGAAGCTTTGTATTCTTGAATCCATCTCTTAATTTACGAAGACGATCCCATGGATCTTCCTTCAGGAAACGAAGAGATGCATCGAAGGTAGCTCCTCCCCAGCACTCAACTGCGTGGTAGCCAACCTTATCCATCTTATCAACGATCGGAAGCATCTGCTCCGTCGTCATACGGGTTGCGATCATAGACTGATGCGCATCACGTAAGATTGTCTCGGTAATTTTTACCGGCTTTGCCTTTATTTCTGACATGATAATCCTCCTAAATTAATTCAAACTAAATTCCAAAGATTGCCATAAAGCATCCTGCAGCGACTGCAGTACCGATAACTCCGGCAACGTTCGGACCCATTGCATGCATAAGTAAGAAGTTGGTAGGATCTTCCTCTGCACCAACCTTCTGGGATACACGGGCAGCCATAGGAACCGCAGATACACCGGCGGAACCGATCAGAGGATTGATCTTGCCCTTTGTAATCCAGCAAAGTAACTTTCCAAAGAGAACTCCGGCAGCAGTACCAACCATAAATGCTACAAGACCGAGTACTACGATCTTTAAAGTGCTCCAATTCAGGAATGCCTCAGCACTTGTTGTCGCACCGACAGAAGTACCAAGTAAGATAACTACAATGTACATAAGTGCGTTACTTGCAGTCTCCTGTAACTGACGTACAACGCCGGACTCACGGAAGAGATTACCAAGCATCAGCATACCAACGAGTGGAGCTGTCGTCGGAAGAAGTACGCAGACAACAACGGTAACAACGATTGGGAAAAGAATCTTCTCCAGTTTGCTGACCGGACGAAGGTTCTGCATCTTGATCGCACGCTCCTTCTTCGTTGTAAAAAGTTTCATAATAGGTGGCTGAATAATCGGAACTAATGCCATATAAGAATAAGCAGCCACAGCGATCGGTCCCATCAGACCGGTCTGTCCAAGCTTACCTGCAAGGAAGATGGAAGTCGGGCCATCCGCACCACCGATGATCGATACTGCAGCGGCAGCCTTGTCATTAAATCCGAGAAGGATTGCAAGGAAGTACGCACTAAAGATACCAAACTGTGCGGCAGCTCCCATAAGGAAACTTACAGGGTTTGCAATCAGCGGACCGAAATCCGTCATCGCACCTACACCCATGAAGATCAATGATGGAAGAATCGACCACTCATCCAATGTGTAAAAATAATAAAGTAAACCACCCACACCGTTGCTTGTCTGTTCCGGGCTCGCGATAATATCCGGGTAAATGTTTACCAGGAGCATACCAAACGCGATCGGTACTAACAGTAACGGCTCAAAGCCTTTCTTAATTGCAAGATACAGGAACAATAAAGCCACAGCGATCATGACATAATTGCCCCATGTCAGGTTGAAAAAGGCTGTCTGATGTAGGAGGTTCATTAATGTTTCGCCTACATAACTCACAGTGAATTCCTCCTTAGACTAGTTTAAAGTTGCAAGTAAAGCGCCTGCTTCAACAGCATCGCCAACTGCTACGTTAATGCTGGCAACTGTTCCGTCTTCAGGAGCAACAACAGGTGTCTCCATCTTCATAATCTCAAGAACAAGGATCTCGTCCCCCTTCTTTACAGCATCGCCGACATTCTTGCTTACCTTAAATACTTTTCCGGCAGCTCCTGCCTCAACCTTGATGCTTCCTGCGCCTGCAGCTGCAGCTGGCTTAGCAGCTGGTGCCGGTGCTGCGGATGCTGCACGCTTCGGTGCTGCAACGCTAGGTGTGCTTCCAGTCTCTTCTACTGTAACGTCGTATACGTTACCATTAACCGTAATTGTATAATTCTTCATGAATTCAGTCCTCCTAAATTATCTTCTATTAATAGAACGTACTACAAAATCACTTGTAGAAGTTCCGGTGCTCGCAGCAATCGCAGCCGCAATGACAGCAACAAGTTCCGTATCATCCGTAAGCTGCTGTTCTTCTCTCTGTGAAATCTGGGATACAACCTGATCCTGTGTCTCGGTCTGTCCCGCAGCTTCTGCAGCAGCCTTCTGTGCTTTCTTCTTCTCAAGATACGGGAAGATCTTAAAGCATGTGATCAGCAGGCTGATCAGAATCAATACTGCAAATACAACGCTCATAGAAATAAGTGTATTTAACGCTGCATTCTGTAACTTATGACCTAATGAGTAGATTGGCTCTACTGTCAGGCCCGTAATCTCCATTGAGTAATAATCGTAAACTACCTGGAAATCGACATCTTTCTTTTCGAACTTCAGTGTAACATCACTTGTAAGAGTCTTTCCGGACTTTGCAACAGAAAAGGTATCCGCTTCTGTCTCTACATAACTTCCGAACTCATCCTCTACGTCCATCCACTTTTCGGATGCCTCAAGCTGTGCCTCGGTAACACCGTAATTCGTCTTTAACGAATCAGCAATATCTTTGTCCAAAGTATCAACCGTCAGATCGTTCTGGCTGAACAAAGAAGCAAGCTGCTGTACCATTGTAATATTGGTGTTACTGTCATTCTGAAGATCTTCATAAGAACTTCCGTTGTAATCCACGGTAGTCGGATCTGTTCCGCAGGCACCAAGCATAAGGATCATAAGGATCATGCTGAGTGCCAAAGCAATTCTCTTCTTCATAAAACTTCACCTTTCTACTTTGTACCGTGTTTCTTTTCCGGCTCATTTACGTATTTTGTGTAAAGCATCTCAAATGCAGCCACAAGATACTTTCTCGAATCTGCCGGATCGATAATGCGATCAACATATCCTCTTGCTGCAGCAGCTGCAACCGAAGACTGAAGCTTCTCATAATCATCTGCTTTCTGCTTAAGCTCCTCTGCTCCTGCTTCCGGATAAAGGATCTTGGCAGCCAGTGAAGAATCCATCGCACCAACCTTGGCATCGGTCCATGCATATACTAAATCTGCACCGATTGACTTAGAATTCATAAGTACATATGGGCTTCCGTAAGCCTCACCAGTAATCATATTTACCTTTGCGCATGTTGCATTGGCAAATGCATATGTCATTCTTGCAAGTGCTCTTGCAAGGTTCTTCTCGGAACACATGCAGTTCTTAAATCCATTCACATTGGTAATGGAAAGAACCGGGATTGAGAACGTATCACAGAACTGAACGAATTCAGCTGCCTTATTGCATCCCTTAGCAGTCAGGGAAAGTTCGAATTCTTCAGTCTTCTTGCCTTCTTCATCGTATACTTCGCTGCAGTTAGCAACTGCACCAACAGTCATACCATTCAGTTTGAACAGTCCGGTTACCATATTCTTCGCATAGTCAGCTTTTGTCTCGAAGAATACATGATCATCAGAAATCTCAGATAAGAGATATCTTGGATCACCCTTCATAGCCTCCATGCTCTCACATGCACGGTTCAGATCATCCTCACATGCATCTGTATATACATCTCCGTCATTGTTGCCCGGAAGCATGCATACCAGCTGACGGATCTGAGCCATGATCTCATCCTCGGATCCAACGAAATCAACACATCCACTGTTTTCACTCTGGAATGCTGCACTTGCTGTATCACACTTCTCGCTGCGATTGCCCTCAATCGCATCCGGAGAATTTACGAACATACGACCCTTGGTCTCTTCCACGAAAGTAAAATCGCAAAGTGCAGGGACAACGGAAAGTCCACCACCACAATTGCCGAATACTCCGCAGATCTGTGGAATCACGCCGGAAGCGGCAACTTCCTTCGCATAAATTGTTCCGAAACCATCTAATGCATCAACAGACTCCTGAAGTCTGATTCCTCCGCAATCGATAAAACCGATTACAGGCGCTCCCATCTTCATTGCCATATCATACACAGAAGCGATCTTCTTTGCGTGCATCTCTCCGATTGTTCCGTTTAATACGGAAGCATCCTGGCTGTAAATAAATACCAGATTACCATCGATCAGTCCATGACCAATGATAACACCATCGGAAGGAGCCTTCGCAGCTGTCAGGTTAAAGTCTGTGCTACGTGCTGTTACGAGAGAACCAATTTCCATAAAGCTGTTCTCATCGACCAACTTAGCAATACGCTGCATTGCCAAGTTTTCATTGTTACTACTCATCTTATGCCCTCCATCTATAAAAAATAAAAAATTCCGCTAGTGTGATTGTATAACATTTCCCAACTCATTTCAACAGTAATTGTTAAATTTTTCACTAATTAAATTGTACTTTTTTTGTATTGCAACAATCATGTAATCTCCTTCCATAATGCACGTAAAAACGCAGTAAAATTCCACCGTTCCACACTTTCCTTTGCGCAGATATCATATTGATACCGCTCCTGTCCACCGATGCAATATGACACTGTACCGCATTTATCGCCTTTTTTCACAGGTGCACAGATGGTCTCATCAAGTGAGCGGACAACTGTCGCTTCCTCCCAGTCCGCCTTCAGAAACGTCATACTTTCATTCTGCCCCTTCACATATAAAGGTACTTTTATTCTTTTTCCCCACTCCGCAAGTGAAACATCATGGTATGCACCGGCAATCTCCACTTCCGGAATCCTTGTTTTTTTCTCCATGCCTTTGTACAGATGATAATGATCGAGTCCATATCCAAACAACGTCTTCGCATCCGCCCATTTATAGTTCTTGTTGTTCGGCCAGCCGCACGCGAGCAGGGCAATACAAAACTTTCGGCCACCTTCCTCTGCCGCTGCCACATAACAGTATCCCGCCTTCCCTGTAAATCCGGTTTTTCCAGTGACCGCACATTCCATCATGTCCAAAAACGCATTCTTATTGGCTACCGCAAAGCTTTTGCCTTCCAGATCGGTAAATGCATGCGCTCTTGTTCTTGTCAGTGCTACAAATTCCTCACTTTTTGGCGATTTCCAGGTGCAGTAGCTCATGATTCTGCACAGATCCGCTGCAGTCGTGTGATGGCTTCCCTTTTCATCCTCCATATCCAATCCGTTGGGTGTCACAAAATGCGTATCTATGCAGCCGAGTTCCTTCGCTTTCTCATTCATCCGCATTGCAAAGGCTTCCACCGATCCGTCCAGATGCTCCGCAATCGCGTAAGCACAATCATTGTACGATTCCAGCATCAACCCATACAGCAGATCCCGCAGATAAAACTGTTCGTTTTCCTGCATTCCAAGATGTACCTTGGGCTGTCCCGCAGCCGCTGCGCTTACCGTCACAACGTCATCCGGATCAGCGTTTTCCAAAGCAAGAATACATGTCATAATCTTCGTTGTGCTTGCGTTTGCAAGCGGCAGTGACTCTTCTTTTCCGTACAGGATCCGGTCACTCTCCCCGTCCGTAAGCGCACAGGATTTCGAATAAAGCGCATTATCTTTTAACTCCTCTTTTTCTTCGGCATACGCATTTACCATACACAAGCCGAACAACTGAGTATGCATAAGCACTGCCAACAAAACAAAAACTGCTTTTTTCCACATAAAAAATAACCATATACACTATCGTTACATAATGTATATGATTATCTCATTTTAAATATCCAGTTGAACATTCATTTCTTCTTCGGCTTCCTGCTTGAATTCTTCCACCTGTACCGGGCTGAGCACCGGTAGTTCTTCAATGGAATGCACACCGAAGCTTCGAAGAAACTCTTCTGTCGTTCCGAACAGAAGCGGTCTTCCCGGTGCATCAAGTCTTCCAAGCTCACAGACCAGATTGTATTCCACCAGCTTGCTTACTGCATGATCCGAGGAAACGCCACGGATCTTCTCAATCTCCATCTTGGTGACCGGCTGCTTGTATGCGATAATGGAAAGCGTCTCAAGAAGGACATCCGTAAGCACTCTTTTTTTCGGCTGCTTGGCGATACGGATCAGGTATTCATACATCTCGGTTCTCGTACACATCTGATACGCCCCGTCAAGCTCCATGATTGCAACGCCGCGCCCCTCATCATTCCACTCCTGCATCATCTCATTGATCAGTTTCTTTGTTTTCTTTTTATCCAGTTCGATCGCATCCGCAATCTTTTCCAGTTCCACAGATTCTCCCATGGTAAAAAGGATTGCCTCTATGATTGCTTTATATTTCTTATCTTCCATACATCCCTCAAACATTGCTATGCAGCGATCTTAGAATCAATCTTAATATCGTCAAAGATATGTTCCTGCGAGATAAAAATTTTGCCCATCTTCATCAACTCTAAGATTGCAAGAAATGTCACAATGATCTCCACTTTGCTCGACTGTGCTTCCAAAAGACCACGGAAGCTGAAATGCGCATGTGTCTTTGCATACTCTTCCAGATAAGCCATCTTATCCTCAAGTGAGACCTCTTCTTTTTCAATCTTGCCGAATTTCGAACGAAGCGGATCGATCTTATCCTTCTGCTTCTTCATAATATTCTTAAAGATATCGTTAAGTTTTGCAAGAGTCACATCCGATACCAGTTCCTCGATATCCAAAGGTTCCTCATATGCAAGTACCTCATCCGGGATCGTCGGTTCCTTGAACATGACACGCTGCGCATCCATCTGGCGATCCTTGAGTTCATATGCCATACATTTGTACATCTTGTACTCAAGCAGCTGCTGAACCAGTTCCGCACGCGGGTCTTCCTCTTCTTCCTCGCTATTCGGATCCGACGGAAGCAGCATTCTCGACTTAATATCGATCAGCGTTGCCGCCATCACAAGGAACTCACTGAGTACATCAAGATCCTGACGCTTCATTTCCGCGATATATTCCATATATTGCGCCGTAATCTCAACAATCGGTATATCGTAAATATTTACTTTATTCTTCTCAAGCAGGTGTAAAAGCAGATCCAAAGGTCCCTCAAACACCTGTAATTTTACAGTCATATCCATAATTTACCCTTTCATCAACACAACCTATTCTAACTTGATATTGTGTAAATTTCAAGAGCAAATTACAATATTTAGTATTTTATCAAATATGCCATACCATATTTAGAACACACATTCTGTTTTCAAAATAACTTTCTACAGAAGTGGTGCAAAAAGCTTCAATGCCCCCATAAACATACGCACGATCAGCTTCTTACTCTGGCATTCCGCCAATGTTACTAGAAGACTCTGATCAATAGTAGCAAGTGCATCTTCCTTCACCTGCATGACCGCCTTAGTCCGATACATAAATGTTCCGCACTCAAAATGCAGATACAGACTGCGATAATCCAGATTGATGGTTCCCACCGCAGCGTAGACATCATCCACTACAAAGCACTTGGAATGGATGAATCCAGGCGTATATTTATAGATTTTGACACCACCCTTGATCAGGTGTGCAAAATTTCCCTGTGTCAGGAGATAGACCAGTTTCTTGTCCGGTACTCCCGGCACAACGATTCGTACGTCGACACCGCATTTTGCCGCATTGATGAGAGCCGTCGCCATCTCCGATCCGATGATCAGATACGGCGTAAAAATATATACATACCGCTTTGCATGCTCGATCAGATTCAGATAGACATTCTCCCCCACGTCCTCATGATCCAGTGGGGAGTCACAGTAAGGCTGTACAAATCCAGCTCCGGTAAGATGCGGTTCTTCCACTCTCCTTTGTGCCATTCTTTTCGTAGCGGCAGGATTTTCCCCCTCTACCTCTGTATTTTCTTCCATTGCGATCCACTGGTTTCTCGTTGCATTTCCCAGCTGCGGAATCGATGCATTCCGATAAAAAGCATAATCATCTTCTGACTTTGTGATATAATCCCACATTTCCAGAAACATACTTGTAAAATTCCACACGCAGTCTCCAGTGAGACGGATTCCCGCATCCTTCCAATAACCGAATTTCATCTTTTCATTAATATATTCGTCTGCAAGATTAAAACCTCCGGTGTATGCGATCTGTCCATCAATTACCGTAATCTTGCGGTGATCCCTATTGTTCATGATCACAGACAGGAATGGGCGGAAAGGATTAAAACATGCACAATGAATACCTTTTGCCTGAAGCATAAGATAAAACTTCGGTGGCAGTGTCTGGATGCATCCGACATCATCGTAGATCAGGCGCACCAGAACGCCTTCCTTTGCCTTCTGTTCCAGAATATCTACGATCGGATCAAACATTTTGCCCTGTTCAATAATAAAGTATTCCAGGAAAATAAAATGTCTGGCACTCTTTAAATCTTCCAAAAGCTGTGGATATAACTTCTCACCACAGGAATAATAAGTGGAGTCTTCTTCCTTATAGATCGGATACCCCGCCTTCGCTGATATATAATGTGATTGCTGGTATGCATAGAAATCGTTCTCTTTCAGTTCTTCAATCACATTCTTATCTTCAATGCGGTATTGGATCACTTTGTCCGCAACTGCTTCCATCTTACGTCTTGTACGCTTCGTGATCTCGGATCGGCCGAAAAGGAAATATGCCGGAATACCGAACATAGGCAGAAACAAAACCAGAAAGATCCATGACATTTTAAAGGAAGTCCGCATGTCTTTATTCGATATATACAGCGCAAGTGCAACTGCACACACCTCGAGCGCCATATTCGCCGCTGAGCTTGAACGCTTTGCACTGTAGATCAGATATACAAACCAGCCAAACTGTAAGATGATAATGGTTGCGCCGATGGTTAATTTGGAAAATAATTTACTGGCAAACCGTTTCATGCAACTCCTCCTTCACAAAACAGATAGTATTCATTTTATATCAAATCAACAAGATTATCAACATCCAGGATTCCCCATGCCGCTTTTGCCTGCGGATCCCGTCTTGCGGAGAGATATAATCCAAGCTTCAGTTCCTCCGGTCTGAGCGCAGGCTTTTTCTGCAAGGCAAGCGCCAACGCACCACAAACAACCGGAGTTGCCATCGAAGTACCGCTTTTCTTCACGTAATAATTGCCCCGGTAATCCAGGCTAAGTATATTGGTTCCAGGAGCAACAATCTCCGGCTTTACGATGCAGCAGCCAGTCGGTCCCATTCCGCTATACCCGCGCGGCATATTTCGCCCCGGACTGTGATCATCGCTCGCCCCCACCGTTATGATCTTCCTTGATATTCCAGGAACCGTAACGCTTCCCGCAGCCGGTCCATTATTCCCCGCAGCTGCAACTACAACAACATTTTCATCCCATAAATGTTCCAGTTTTTCGACAATTTCCCTTTGGTCCTCATCCTGCGCCCCAGGAAGAAATCCGACCGAAAAATTCAGAATCCTGATATTATAGATTGCCTTATTTTTATCCACCCACTCGAGTGCATCCAGCACGCGCGTTGTGTTTCCGTTCCCTTGTCGATCCAGAACCTTTAAAATAATCGCACGCGCTCCCGGTGCCATTCCCTGCAGACTGCCACCAGCACAAAAAATACCAGCCACATGCGTGCCGTGCCCATTATCGTCATAACATGCCTGCCTTTCTGAAGTAAAATCCTTAAATCCCCTGATCTGCCTGCGCAGATCCTTGTGCAGATACGCTCCCGTATCCAGAATAACCGCACATACCCCGCGTCCACTGTATCCCTTTTCATACACTTTCTGTGCATGTACCAGCTGCTTCACCCGCCTCATACTCTTAGCATCCTTCATTCTCACCCATTTATATTTTGAAAAAGCGTTATCTTTTCGCCTCAAGAGAATTATCTTTCGTCTCCTTTTCCTTACGGAGTATTGCTTCAATTTCACACTCCGGCGGCACTTTTCGCTTTTTTAAGCACGCTTCATCTACTTCGTAAACACTTTTTCCGTCAACAATCAATTTGCCCATAATCTTTTTGCTTTAATATATGCATAAGCAGGCATAGATTCTCATAGGATGTAAAAAAAGAATATGAAATTTGGCATATGGAAGATACAACGAATGTTACATATGATGATGTTGTGCAGACCAAAAATGTACAGATTCTAAAGTCCATCGTTCCGTTTCTTGATGTGAGATCCCAGCGTCCGGCAGCGATGCTGATCCAGTACATGGAGATGCAGAACGCCTACCGCACATTCTCAAGGCCGGACAATTCGCTTGCTGCGTGTTCTCTCGGTGATGGCATTGACAGACGAAGTGCAATCCTTGGGGCGATCCGACAGTATTGCACGCCGAAGGAACAGGAAACCATCGACACACTGATGAACCTGTTCTGCGTTATGGACAACTATGATATGCTGAATAGTCTATAGGAGGTTCTTATGGATTCAAATCTCTTTCAGAATCCGGCATTTGCAAATATGAGTCCGGAGAAAATGCAATTCTTACTGTCTTTCGCAGGCAAAAGCAAACCGACAAACAGCAAAGATATCATGCCTTTTCTCCTTGCCAATATGAAGCAGGCAAAAGCGCAGAATCTTGATTTCACCAGGCCGGAGGTACAGTTAATCTGTGAAATGCTCTCCAAAGATCTTCCGGAAGCCGAACGTGCACGCGTCCAGAAACTTATGGCGCTTTTTGCAATGCGCTAATTCAGTTCGTCCACCGGAATCTCTAAAATCTTATCTATCGGGGAAAGGCTCGTGCCTTTCCCGTCCGTTCCTTCGAGATATTTCTCACCTGCTGACTCAAACATTACATAGAGTGTGTCGTTGTAGCAGTCAATTTCTTCGGAACAAGGCGGCATCTCCACTTTGAGTGTCGGTCGGTTCGGACTCGTTGCAAGTGAAGTGATTGATGTATAATTATATAAATAAGAAGAATTGCTGCGACCGTATGAGCTGCTCAAATGCACGCCACCGGATGCATCAAACGCAACGCCCTGCACCTTGGACGGGATCTTATAGCTGCTGAGTGCGACCAGTTTATCACTCGAATGGTCGAAATAGTAAGCATACATCTTGGAAGTCACTACCAGCGTATGCGTTGCGACCCAAAGCCGGCCTCCGTAGTAGGTAATGCAGGACGGTGTATTTTTAACCGGGTATTCGTCAACCACCTCTCTTGCATCCACTACTTCCCCCTTATTCTGGTATGCCATCTGCTGAATAAAATCATAGGAAATACGCTCGATCGTACCTTCATGTGAATTGCACACCCAGACATTCTCTCCATCAAAAGCGATTCCACCGAGATGACTGTTCTCATCCATGCCGAGTGTAATCATGTATTCCCCACTCTCTTTATCCATCACCATCAGTTCTCCCATACAGTCATCTTCTGTGGAATAGGAAGTGATCAATACAAACTCATCCGTCAGACAGATTCCCTGCGGGGCCTGGGATTCGCTGAAAATATACTGATTCAGGAAATCATTTTCACGCGTAGAAGGCATTCCCGGGATTGCAATCGCATCATAGAAGCTGTAATCCAGACTCTTTAGAAGCTTTGTCTTTTTATCCTTGCTCCGTCCCTTCGAATGGTATGCGTAATTTTGTACATTTGCACGATTATTGATCTCAAGATTCCACTTGGCATACAAAACATAATCCTTTTTCTCTGATGCAGGCAGATGTGTCACTTTCTTTCGCATCGCCCGGTCTGTATACCAGCCGTCAAACTGGTATCCATAACGATAGGGCGCATACAGAGTGATATCCACACCACCGGTCTTATATTCTGCCGCATTCCGCTCATTTTGAATTCCGCCAAAGGTAACAAAACATACATGAATACGATCTTCTTCCGCGGAATCCGATTCATTTGTGGCATAATAAGAACCCGAAGAGGCAAACTGTGCCCCTTCGAGTCCCTTTGCATCCACACGGGATAAGATCATAAAATTAAAAGCCAAAACTGATAATGTAATCAAAAGCCTTACATTATTCTTCCACGTTAACAAGCTTGCTTGCCCTCTCTTCGATCTGTTTTGCGGCAACATCGTCCGGAGCCTGCTCATAACGGGCAAATGCATAAGAGAATGTTCCGCTGCCGCTCGTAATCGAGCGAAGCTGCGTATTGTATCCATACAGCTCAAGATACGGGATATCGGCTGTAATCTCCTGATATCCGTTCTCTGCATTCATGTTCATAACGCGACCTCTTCTCTTGTTGAGATCGCCCATGATATCTCCGGTGTATTCGTCCGGTGCAACAACGGTAAGAGTTGCAATCGGCTCGAGGAGTACCGGAGAAGCCTCCATAAATCCCTTCTTAAAAGCCTGTGCGGCAGCAACCTTAAATGCCATCTCCGATGAATCAACCGGATGATAGGATCCATCATACAAGGTAGCCTTCACACCAATAACCGGATAGGCGGCAAGCGGACCGGATTTAACGGCTTCTGCAATGCCTTTCTCCACTGCCGGGAAGAAGTTCTTCGGAACCGCGCCTCCGACAACACATTGGTCAAATTCATATGGCTGATCCAGATCACCGGACGGTTCAAATGTCATCTTCACATGACCATACTGTCCGTGTCCGCCAGACTGTTTCTTATATTTATATTCGACATCAGATTTCTTACGGATGGTCTCACGGAATGCAACCTTCGGACGCATCAGTTCAATTGCGACCTTGTACTTCTCAAGTAACATGCTTGCAACAATCTCAAGATGCTGCTCGCCCATTCCATAGAGAAGCGTCTGATGATTTTCCGAATCATTCACACTCTGCAAGGTCAGATCCTCGGCTAGGAGTTTCTGCAGCGCCTGGGAAATCTTGTCCTCATCCCCTTTGTTCTTTGCCTTATAGCGCATCGATACATAAGGCTTGGAGATATTGGTTCGCAGGTAGGCAACCGGATTATTTCTGGTAGAAAGCGTATCGGTTGTCAGAGATTTCGTAAGCTTCGCAAGTGCTCCGATATCTCCGGCATGAAGTTCACTCACTTCCTCCGTTTTATTGCCACGCAGTACATAGAGTCTTCCGATCTTCTCATCACAGTCTCTGTGATAATTATACAGAAGATCATCCGTCTTTAACACACCGGAATTCACTTTGATCAGAGAATACTTTCCGATATAAGGATCTACGATCGTCTTAAAAATATACGCACTCTTTGGCTTTGCGAAATCATAATCCGCCTGATATACCTCATTCGTCTTCGTATTGATTCCTGCACATTCTCTACGATCCGGGCTTGGGAAATATTTTACAATATCTGCCATCAGCGTGTACATACCGCGTGCCAGAATATTCGATCCCATAAGTACCGGTACAATGGATCCGTCAATCACGTTCACACGCAGAGCCTGACGGATCTCATCCTCCGAGAACTCCTCTCCGTTAAAGTAGCGTTCCATAAAATCTTCACTGGTCTCCGCAACCGCCTCAAGAAGCGCCTCTCTACAGATACCTAAGTTTTCCTTAGAATAATCCGGAACTTCAAATTTATCTACGCTGCCCTTGTCATTCCAGCGTTTTGCCTTCTGCTGGACAACATTGACATATCCTACAAACTGTGTATTCTCACGAATCGGGAGATGGAACGGAGCAATCTTCTTGCCGTACAGCGCCTGCAGGTCTTCAACGACCTGACGGTAGCTTGCATTGTCAATGTCCATATCCGTTACGAAGATCATACGTGGAAGCTTATACTTCTCACACAGATTCCACGCCCGCTTCGTACCGGTCTCAATGCCGGCTTTACCGGATACAACAATGATTGCCGCATCCGCTGCGGATACAGCCTCCTCCACTTCTCCCACGAAATCAAAATATCCCGGTGTATCTAAGAGATTGATCTTCACATCACCCCATGGAATCGGGATTAACGATGTATGAATGGAGAAATGCCGCTTCGTCTCCTCCTTGTCGTAGTCACTGATCGTATTGCCGTCATCAACCGTTCCCATCCGGTTTGTCAGACCTGCCAGATACGCCATCGCCTCAGCAAGAGAAGTCTTACCACATCCACCATGTCCCAAGAGGACAACGTTACGAATCTTGTCAGTTGTGAAAACATTCATAGAAAAACCCTCCTAATTCCTGCAATACATCTCCCATATATCGCATATTAATTTCATAAAACACAAACTACCTTTCCAGAAATCCATCATTTTCCCCATAGGATTTCTGACACCCACAAAAATATAGTTATATTGTACTAATTTTTTATTTGTTTTACAATAGTTTTATGCAAAATCTGCAAGTATTCTTCACAAATGTCTGAAAATTCACAAAATTACTGTGCCGCGATCTTCGCAGCCAGTTCCTCCAGATAAGCCCATCTCTCCATCTTCTCCTCAATAGAAGTTTCCAAAGCACTTTTTTCCTTTGTCAGCTCATTCAGTTTCACAAAATCATGCGCATTTTTGACCATTTCTTCGTCAATCGCCTCCATGCGCTCCTCCATTGCCGCGATGTCATCTTCAATCGTCTCGTATTCTTTTTGTTCTTTGTATGTAAATTTCAGTTTTTTCTCATGTGTCCAGGTAGATTTCGCGTCCGTTTTTTCGCCAGACGCTTCCCGCACTTCCGGCTTCGTCTGTGTGTTATCAACAGAACCAGTCAGTCTGCCTTCCGCGATTGCCTTATTGCGGTAATCCGTATAGCCGCCCTCGTACTGGCGCAACTGTCCGCCTTCCTCAAATGCAAAAATACGTCGTACCACACGATCCAGAAAATACCGGTCATGCGAAACCGTAATGACAATTCCCTCATAATTGTCCAGATAATCTTCAAGGATTGCAAGCGTCGTAATATCCAGATCATTCGTCGGCTCATCAAGAATCAATACATTTGGTGCCTCCATCAGAACTCGAAGCAGATTCAGTCTCCTCTTCTCCCCACCAGAGAGTTTTTCGATCAGTCCATACTGTTCTTCCGGTGGGAACAAAAATTTATCTAACATTGCAGAAGCAGAGATCAGTCCATCCTGTGTCCGAACAAACTCTGCCGTATTTTTAATATAATCGATTACCCGAAGCTTCGGATCCATATAAGCAATTCCCGCTGACGGATCCTGCTCGATCTCCTGCGTATAATATCCGATCTTGATTGTCTGTCCGATGATCACTTCCCCAGAATCCGGCTCAATACGTTGATCAATCATCTTCATCAGCGTGGTTTTCCCGCAGCCATTTGAACCCACAAATCCGATGCGATCCTGTTTTAGAAAAATATAAGAGAAATCATCTATAAGAACTCTGTTCTCATATTCTTTGTGAATATGAGACAGTTCCACCGTCGTTCTTCCCATTCGGGATGAAATCGAGCTCATCTCCACCTGCTTATCCGCCTGCATCGCCTTCTGATCGCGAAGTGTTTCGTATCGTTCAATACGAGCCTTCTGCTTTGTTGTTCGCGCCTTTGCTCCTCTCCTGATCCACTCAATCTCTTTTTTCAAAAAAGACTGGCGCTTACGCTCCGAGACTTCCATGGACTCGATTCTTTGCGCACGTGCCTCAAGATATCCGGAATAGTTTGTCTCATAACTGTAGATTTTCCCATGATCTACCTCCACAATGCGGTTGCACACGCTGTCAAGGAAATACCGGTCATGTGTCACCATGATCATCGCTCCACGATAATTCTTCAAATAATTTTCAAGCCACTCCGCCATCTCAGCGTCCAGATGGTTGGTCGGCTCATCGAGAAGCAGCACATCGCATGGCGTCAGAAGAACCGCAACCAAAGCAAGTCTCTTCTTCTGTCCTCCGGATAAATGCCCCGTTTTCTCATCAAAATCATAGATGCCAAGCTTCGTCATCATCGACTTTGCCGAGCTCTCCAGATTCCACATTTCATGCTCATCCTTATTGGACTCTTTATGCACACTTCCAACACTTGCATAGGACAACACGCTCTCTAACACTGTCGCATCCGGATCAAATTCCGGCATCTGCGGCAGATAGTGTACAACAATCTGGTTTGCATAAATGACCTCGCCATTATCCGGTTCCTCCATTCCTGCAATCATTTTAAGAAGCGTCGACTTACCGGTTCCGTTAATTCCGATAACCCCAACCTTTTCCTGCTCCTGCAGATAAAACGAAGCATCCTCAAATATTTTTCTCTGTGTAAACACCTTGGTAACATGATCCACGGTAAGTAAATTCATATATCGTAATCTCCCAATCTAATATTGTATGCTGACTTTAAACAAATCATTCCATCACATACCAGCATGTATGTCCTGATTTATTTTATGCTCACTTTTGCCTGCGCGTACATTATACCATGTCACCATGCGTTAGCATGATGACCTACGCCACCATCAGCTGGCTTCATTATACCACACAAATCTTTCAATTTGAAAAACGAAAAATTTAATTGCGAAACAGCCATTGATTGAAATAAACGTTTGAGGATTTTCATGCACGTCATTTCTTTAAAGATTTACATTGACGAAGCGCGAGAATATAGTAAAATAAGATTAGATTTATTTCAGAAGGGATTTTTAAACATGAAATTTAACAAAGTCGGCTTTATCGGACTCGGTCTGATCGGCGGTTCGATTGCCAAGAAAATGAAAGCAGATCATCCGGATATTCATATATATGCGACCGCACACCACGAAGAAACCGTCAAAGAAGCATATCGTGAGGGACTGATTGACAATGATACGCTCCTTCCGCTTACTGCCTTCCATGATTGTGATATCATCTTCCTGTGTGCTCCGGTACAGCGCAACCTCGATTATTTATCGGAATTAAAAGATATCATTCAAAAGGACTGCTATATCACAGATGTCGGAAGCACCAAGACCGAAATTCACGAGGAAGTTATCCGCCTCGGTTTGGAAGCCAACTTTATCGGGGGACATCCGATGACCGGTTCTGAAAAGACCGGCATACTTGCCGCCGATAAAACTTTACTGGAAAATGCATACTATATCATCACACCAACTGCAATAACTCCGCAGTCGGATGTCGAGGATTTCCGTGAATTTGTCCGTTCACTCGGTTCCATTCCACTCATCCTCGATTACAAGACACACGATTATTCTACCGCTGCAATCAGTCATCTGCCACATATGATTGCCTACTCACTTGTCAATCTCGTGCAGCAGATCGATGACGACAACGAAACCATGAAATCCATCGCAGCCGGAGGTTTTAAGGATATCACCAGAATCGCATCCTCATCCCCTGTCATGTGGCAGAATATCTGTGCCTCCAACCGGCAGCAGATTCTTGTTCTTATGGATAAATATACCGCACTACTCTCCAGGCTTCGCAGTTATATCGAAGCATCGGACGAACAGGCACTCCTTGACTTCTTCCAATCCGCCAAGGATTATCGTGACTCCCTGTCCTTGCCAAGTATCAAGACAGATTCCACCTATTACGAGCTCTTTGTTGATCTTCCGGACGAAACCGGTGGTATCGCCAAAGTCAGCCGGATTCTTGCTGATGCCGGAATCAGCATCAAGAATATCGGCATCGTAAATAACCGTGAATTCGAAGAAGGTATTCTTCACATCTCCTTTGCCGATGAACGATCACGCTCCACAGCGAAGAAACTTCTCGTCAAGCATGGATACACAACACACATCCGCTAAAAGTCGGGCAAATTCGGGTTTGCCTCGCTCAGATTTAATCTCAAGCGGACGATACCGGATTATATATAATCTACGAAAATTAGCAGTAAGTTTGTCTATAAACGACGGACTTTGAACGATTTCAATGACAAGATTTTTCAGGAGTTACGGTATCGAACCATACGTTTATTTTGTTCAGGAAAATTTGCAAGTTAACTTCACCAACGATTTTGGATAGTTGGCTGAGATATGCGCTATTATCGATAGACAATGGAACGGTGAAGCAGTTGCAAATTTGTCCTTCAAAAATAAGTATGGCTCCGATACCTGTAGCATGAAAGTGTTCGTCATTGAAATCATCCAAGTCCTGTTGGTTGGATAAAACTACTGCTAATTTTCTTTTTTACTTACTATTCGGTATCTGTGTATTGGATAAATCCGAATCTGATACGTGTCAAAAATTTGCGCAGTAGTAGGGGGAAGTCCATAGTTTTATAGAGTTAAACTCTTAATCCTTATTCCGCTTAAAATATTTGCTTTCTTGCCCCGGTACGATCTAGAAGTGGACTCAATACATTCACTGATAGACATATTCTAATACACATAAAACAAATCACGCGCAGCGAAATCCTACGAAATATTATAGAATAACGCCGCGCGTCATATTTATCTCTTATCAAGCGAATTTACCAGCATAAAAAAGTAGGTGCCAATATACTTTCGGCTTCCACCTCTACTACTGCGCAAATTTTTGGAGATTTGAATTTTTATAAAAACAGCTCCCCAAACCATAAATATATCTCAAGCAACAGGATTTGGGATGATACACTTTTTTGAAATTCTTTTATGCGACTGCTCCTGCGTTCCATTGTCTTGGATAATAGCGTTCATCCTAATATGATGAAAACCTATCCAAAATCGTTGCAGGAGTTAACTCGCATAAAAAATTGAGAAAAAGTCGGTATCATTCCGAATCCGTCATACTTCCAATAAATAATGGTTTGGGGAGCGTCACTTTATCATAAATTCAAATCAACAAACCCGAATTCAGCACATCTTAATTTGCTGGCACATCCTTAATGGAGAAGCTGATTCTTCCCATCTTGTCCTTACCAAGGCATACAACCTTAACCTTGTCGCCAAGTGTAAGTACGTCCTCAACATGGTTGATTCTCTCCTTCGCGATCTTGGAGATATGAACCATACCTTCCTTACCAGGAGCGAACTCAATAAATGCACCGAATTCCTTAATGCTTACAACCGTTCCTGTGAAGATCTGTCCTTCCTGGAAATCGGTTGTAATGATCTTGATCATATCGATTGCCTTTGCGATAGCAGCTTTATCTGTACCACATACAGATACTGCACCATCATCGGTAATATCGATCTTAACGCCTGTACGGGCAATAATCTCATTGATTGTCTTACCCTTCTGACCTACCACATCACCGATCTTGTTCGGATCGATTGTGATCTGCTCAATCTTCGGAGCCCACTCATTGACTTCCTTACGAGGCTCAGCAATTGCCTTGCTCATAACTTCATCCATAATGTAGAGTCTTGCCTCTCTTGTACGAGCGATAGCTTCCTCAACGATTGGACGGGTCAATCCGTGGATCTTAATATCCATCTGGATTGCGGTAATTCCGTCATGAGTTCCGGTTACCTTAAAATCCATGTCTCCGAAGAAGTCCTCAAGCCCCTGGATATCGGTAAGTACAAGGTAATCATCATCAGTATCTCCAGTAACAAGACCACATGAGATACCAGCAACCATCTTCTTGATCGGTACACCAGCAGCCATCAGTGACATGCAGGATGCACACGTAGATGCCATAGAAGTCGATCCGTTAGACTCAAATGTCTCGGATACGGCACGGATTGCGTATGGGAACTCCTCTACAGAAGGAAGTACCGGAATCAATGCTCTCTCTGCCAAAGCTCCATGTCCGATCTCACGACGTCCCGGTCCACGGCTAGGCTTTGTCTCTCCGACAGAGTATGACGGGAAGTTGTAATGATGCATATATCTCTTCGTTGTAATATTCTCATCCAATCCATCAATCTTCTGAACTTCCGATAATGGTGCAAGAGTAACCACATCACAGATCTGTGTCTGTCCACGGGTGAACATTGCAGAACCATGCACTCTAGGAATCAGATCAACTTCTGCAGCAAGAGGACGGATCTGATCGATTGCACGTCCGTCCGGACGCTTGTGATCCTTTAAGATCATCTTGCGGACTGTCTTCTTCTGATACTGATATACAGCCTCACCAAGTACTGCCAGCCACTCTTCGTTCTCAGCAAACGCTTCCTCGAACTTCTCTGTGATCTGACGGATGTTCTCCTCTCTTACCTGCTTTTCATCGGTAAATACAGCTTCTTCCATTTGCTCCGGAGTAACGATCTCACGCATAGCTGCAAACATCTCCTCAGGAATTGCACAGCTTGTGTACTCATGCTTCGGCTTACCAACCTCTTCACGGATCTTATTGATAAAAGCGATAATTGTCTGGTTTACTTCGTGACACTTATAAATTGCCTCGATCATCTTTGCTTCCGGGATCTCATTTGCTCCGGCCTCGATCATGATAACTTTTGCAGCGGTAGAAGCTACTGTCAGTTTCAGATCTCCCTCGTCCCAATCCTTCTGGGAAGGGTTTACGATAAACTCACCATTCTTCATACCCATCTGTGTCATCGCACACGGACCGTCAAATGGAATATCCGAAATTGTAGTAGATAACGCTGCACCGATCATAGCAACAAGCTCAGGACGACACTCAGGATCTACCGACATAACCATATTGTTCAGTGTTACATCATTACGGTAATCCTTCGGGAATAATGGTCTCATCGGACGATCGATTACGCGGGCAGTAAGGATTGAATTCTCAGATGCCTTACCCTCACGCTTATTGAATCCACCCGGAATCTTACCAACGGAATACATCTTCTCTTCGAACTCCACACTGAGTGGGAAGAAATCGATACCGTCTCTTGGCTTGTCCGAAGCGGTAGCTGTCGATAAAACTGTTGTCTCGCCATACTTTAACAGTGCTGCACCGTTTGCCTGTGCGCACACTCTTCCGATGTCTACGGTAAGAGTTCTTCCGGCAAGTTCCATTGAATAACTTTTGTACATGTTCTCTCTCCTTAAATAAATATTTCCTCGCAGAACCCCGAAACTACTGAACAATACATAATACCTATGCACTCTTCAGTGGTCCCGGTAAAAAGTCCTGCAATGCAAAAGTTAACACATTTAAAAAAGAGCGGAATATAATACTCCGCTCTTCGGTTACAATTATTTTCTGAGACCTAAACGCTCGATTAAAGAACGATATCTCTCAATATCGATTTCCTTTAAGTAAGATAATAATCCACGTCTCTGACCGATCATCTTAAGCATACCTCTTCTTGAGTGGTGATCCTTAGGATTCTCTTTCAGATGCTCAGTGAGCTCCTGGATTCTTGCTGTTAAGATAGCAACCTGAACCTCTGGTGAACCAGTATCATTAGGTGTTCTTCCGTACTCAGCGATAATTGCCTGTTTCTTGTCTTTTGCGATCATTTCTTGATCCTCCTTAAATTATTTTTATACCCGATAATCAGCGGAAGGTCGGAGTGTCCATCTACCGAATATGGGCTAAACCATACTAAGACAATATAACATATGTCCTAGTGGTTTGTAAACATCTTTTTAATTTAAATATCTCACTACGCATACCGGTGTACGGTAAAAGGCGTTTGAAATCTTAATTCCGGTTCTAGGATTGCTGGCATGTACCACCTGTCCGTTACCAATATAGATTGCGACGTGGTTAATTCCACCACCATTACTATAGAAGAACAGATCACCAGGTTTTGCTTCCGATGAGCTGACTCTTGTTCCATAACCAGGCTGCGAAGCCGCATGATGCGGAAGTGAAATTCCGTAATGTGCATATACCTGCATCGTAAATCCGGAACAGTCTACACCATTTGTCAGGCTTGTGCCACCCCACACATAACGGTTTCCAACAAACTGCAATGCATACTGTACAAGTGACGAACCAGTACTCGAAGCTCCTTCTGAAGACGATTCATTCAGTTCCTTAATGCTTGAAGCAGTCGGAAGTTTCTGTGAGATATCAACAAAATCACCGGAAATATATCCCTTCTCGTCATCCACCTCAACCTTGTACCATCCGTCAACAATCTTCTCAACGGTCAGATCCTCGCCCTCTCCCACAAGAGAGACAACGGATGAATCTACCGATGCTTTCTTTCTTACACGAAGGGTTGTTGTATTAACAGTTGCAACCGTAATAACCGCTTTCTCAGCCGCAGCGATTGCATCATCTCCTGTATAGAGATACTCGCTTTTAACATAGCCGGTTACACTTCCGGACTTGATCTTCGTCCAGTCATCCTTGGTTCCAAGAATCTCACAGGCATTGTTCTTCGTCATTTTACCGACAATCTTACTTTCTGTTGTGGCTTTCTTACGAATATTTAAGTTTCCCTCTTTAATATTGGACATTCCGAGAGTCTTATACCCACATTCTTCAGCAACGGTTTTCTCTGTATCAGCAGATACATTCTCATCGGTCAGAACCTCTTCATCTGCTACTGCAGCTTCTGTCCCATCCTCTGCAAGTGCCTGCGCAACTCTGCCGACATTCGTATCGGTAACACCGACATTTGATGTATCAAGTAAAGCGTCCGTCACACCGGCGGTCACATCGATCGAATCGATCTCATTTGCATTCAGGGCAAGTGAAACACCAGCATTTAAACTAGCGGTACTATTGTCTTTATCGGAACTGCAATCCACTCCGGCATATACGGCAACTCCGCCGACAACCAAAGCACAGGCAACTGCCATACAAATTCTTTTTTTGTTAAGCTGATTGAATTTCATAAGTTCCTCCAAACGAAAAATTCTCACTACAACAGTAACGAGTATAGCAAGAATATTTCAGTCTGTCAATATATGTGTAATATTTCTGTAATATTTATTCATCAAATTGACGACTCGTCATCACGTCACGCTCCATCTGCGCCTGTAATTCTTCTATGGAAGCAAATTTCTGTTCCGGACGGATATAATGAAGAAAGCAGACTTCCGCTTCTTTTCCATACACGTTTCCTGAAAAATCCAGAATATGTGTCTCCACACCGATCAGGTGACTATCACTGACTGTCGGTTTACATCCGACATTGGTGACTCCCTTGTACCACACGCCGTCCATGAGAACACGTGTCACATACACTCCATTCGGTGGCAATAATTTTTCCGGTGGGAACTCCATGTTGATCGTCGGAATCCCGATTTTACGTCCAAGCTGCTTTCCATGAATGATCCTGCTTTTTGCAAAGAACTCATATCCAAGCAGATGGTTTGCTTTCTCGATATGTCCCTGCCCAATCTCCTCACGGATATAGGTACTGCTGATATCTCTTCCATCCTCCTGGATCTTATCAAGCACAACGACTTCATACCCGAATTCAGCTGCATACTGCCGTAGTACTTTGTAATCTCCGGTTCTGTTATGTCCAAAGCGAAAATCGTTGCCGATCACGAAGCATCTGGCATGCAGTGCAGTGACCATCCATTCGATGAACGCTTTCGGTTCCATGCACATCACTTCCGGTGTAAACGGGCATTCAATCAGATAATCCACTCCGCTACGCTCGAAGATTGCCCGCTTTTCTTCATTCGTCGTCAGTACCCTGGTGTCCACACCGTTTACCTGCTGTCTCGGAGGAATGTCAAATGTAAAAACAACCGCTTTATAATGGTACTTTTCTCTCCAATTCAGCAGATTTTCCATTAGCAGTTCATGTCCACGGTGCAGTCCATCGAATTTTCCAAGCGTAATAACGGTATCTTCTTCTATTTTAAAATCAAATGTATTGTGAATATATTGCATCATAATTCTGTCTGAAATAATTTAATCGGTTTAAAATCTTTTGTCTCTGGCATGTAGGCATACAGTCCGATAAAGGTTTGCTCCCAGCCGTACAGACGGATGCATTCCTGCTTATACGCATCCTGCATATGATCTATGAATTCCTCCGGAATCCGGTTACCGTTCCTCACAAGCTTGTCCGCCTTCTCCAGAACAGAAGCCTTCTCATACTGTCCAAAAACAGAGTCTACAGAATGAATAAAACTCTCATCCCCGGACTTTAATTTACTTTCCAGTTCATCCAGCTTCAAAGCATCCTTTAGCGCAAAAGCCGCCACCCTCGTGCGCAGAAGCAGCTTCATGCAGCCGCCGCATCCCAGTTTTTCCCCTATATCCTGGCAAAGCGTCCGGATATAGGTTCCTTTGGAACAATGCACGCGCATACGAACTTCCGGCAGATCAACCGAAAGAATCTCTATCCCATGAATAGTTACCGGACGTGCCTTCCGCTCAACAGTAACGCCTTTTCTTGCAAGATCACAAAGCTTCTGTCCGTTCACCTTGAGCGCGGAATACATCGGTGGAACCTGCATATACTCCCCAACAAAAGAAAGGATTGCAGATTTCACCTCATTCTCCGACGCATTCACTTCTTTTCTCTCAAGAACCTCTCCCGTAAGATCCTGTGTATCTGTCACAACGCCAAGAAGGAGCACGGTCTCGTACTCCTTGTCTTTGTCGGTCAGCAGATCACAGACCTTCGTTGCCCGGCCAAGGCATACCGGAAGAACGCCTTCCGCATCCGGATCAAGCGTTCCGGTATGTCCTATTTTTTTCTGTTTGAAAATGCCACGCATCTTCGCCACAACGTCAAAGCTTGTAAATCCTTTTTCTTTATATACGTTTACGATTCCGTTTATCATGTTCAAACCTGTCAAATCTATAATCTTGCCGCAATCTCATCGACAAGTGTTGCCTCAATTTCATCAAGTGCTCCCTGCATCGTACAGCCAGCAGCCTTCACATGACCGCCGCCCCCGAACTTCATGGCAAGGGAAGCGGCATCGAAATCACCGTTCACACGAAAACTTGCCTTGTACGTGCCATCCTCATTCTCATAGAGAAACACTGCAACCTTGACATCTTTCGTCACACGAAGCTGGCTGACAATTCCATCAAGATGCTTTGGAAGCACATCATACTCACGCATCTCATCCTGGGTGATTGCACTGACAATGCACTGACCGTCAAGATAAAGCCTGCTTTTGATCAGTGCAAGACCCATGATACGATTCTGATTGAAAGTCTTCGTATAGAAGGTATCATCAATGATCCTGGAATAGTCAATGCCTTTATCCATCAGACGCCCCGCGATATCCATTGTCTTTGCGGATGTGCAGGAATACTGAAAAACGCCTGTGTCATGCACCATGCCGGTATACAGACACTCAGCAATCTCCTTAGTGATCTTCTGCTCATCCATCAGTTCAAAAACAAGTTCGCAGGTGGAACTTGCGTCCGGGAAAATATAATTATCATCCGCAAACGCCTGATTGCTCACATGGTGATCAATACAGAACGTATGCTTTGCATTCTTGAAATACTTTGCAGCACCGCCAAGTCTTCCGGTATCGCCGCAGTCCTCTGCGATAAACAGATCAAACACCATATCATCGGTATATTCGTTTCGAATCGCATCAGCATTTGCCATAAATTTAAAAATGTTTGGAATCGGTTCCAGATAAAGGCGTACATCAACTTCCGGATAATACAGACGAATGTAATTGTAGACCGCAAGTGTCGATCCCACACAGTCTCCGTCCGGGCGCACATGTCCTGCAATACCTACCGATGTCTTTCCTGTAAGAACAGCATCCAGTTTACTCATCCATAGACTCCTTTTGATCTTTGGTCACGTCATCAATCATCTTCGACATGCGGATTCCATACTCAATGGACTGATCCAGCACGAACCTGATCTCCGGTGTGTTGCGCAGATTGATCGACTTTGCAAGCTTCACACGGATGAATCCTTCCGCACTCTTAAGTCCGGCAAGCGTATCCTTTTGGGACTGTTCATCGCCGAGCACACTGATGTATGCTTTGGCAGTCTTTAAGTCCGGTGCAACCTCTACTGCTACGACACTGGTCATCGGGTTGATCCGCGGGTCTTTGATCTCCCCGCGGATAATGTTGGACAGTTCACGCATGACTTCTTCGTTAATACGAATATTTTTAATACTGTTTTTTCTCATTCTAATTCCTATCTGCTTATATCTATCTCGGTACTTCTACCATCTTATAAGCTTCTACCTGATCAAATTCCTGAATGTCGTTAAAGCCTTCAAATACAAGACCACACTCGTATCCGGTCTTGACTTCCTTGACATCATCCTTGAAACGCTTCAGAGATGCAAGATCTCCCTCGAAGATCTGCTCGCCCTCACGGGAAATACGAACCTTACAACCACGTTCCATGACACCGTCAAGCACATAAGAACCTGCGATATTGCCGACTCCGGATGCCTTGAAGATCTGACGGATCTCTGCATGACCGATTACCTTCTCCTCGAATACAGGATCCAGCATACCCTTCATAGCAGCTTCCACATCCTCGATTGCATTGTAGATAACCTTGTAGAGACGGATATCTACACCCTCATTATCTGCAGTAACCTTGGCAACAGGATCCGGACGAACGTTAAATCCAATGATGATCGCGTTGGAAGCGGATGCAAGGATAACATCGGACTCGTTGATTGCACCAACACCACCGTGGATTACCTTAACAACAACTTCTTCGTTGGACAGTTTTACAAGCGACTGCTTGACTGCCTCAACAGAACCCTGAACGTCAGCCTTAACGATGAGGTCAAGTTCCTTCATATTACCAGACTGGATCTGTGAGAACAGATCGTCAAGTGACATCTTCGCCTTTGTATCCTCGATCAGACGGTTCTTCTCCTCAGAAATATAAGTGTCAGCAAACGCCTTTGCTTCCTTATCGGAATCGCAGACAACGAATGTCTCACCGGCTGCCGGAACACTGTTAAGGCCAAGGATCTCGACAGGTGTGGAAGGGATTGCCTTCTTTACACGCGCGCCCTTATCATCGATCATCGCACGGACTTTACCGTAGCTGCTTCCGCAGGCGATGGAATCACCAACATGGAGCGTACCTTTCTGTACAAGAACCGTTGCAACCGCACCACGTCCCTTATCCAGCTGTGCTTCAATGACAAGACCTCGTGCATTACGGTTCGGGTTTGCCTTAAGCTCTAATACTTCGGCGGTCAGAAGGATCATCTCAAGAAGGTTATCGATACCTTCCTTCGTATGTGCAGAAACCGGACAGAAAATCGTGCTTCCGCCCCAGTCTTCCGGAATCAGTTCGTACTCAGACAGCTCCTGCTTAACTTTCTCAATATTGGCACTTGGTTTATCAATCTTGTTGACTGCAACAATGATCTCTACACCGGCTGCTTTGGCATGGTTGATTGCCTCAACAGTCTGTGGCATAACACCATCATCAGCAGCAACAACAAGGATTGCAATATCGGTAGAATTAGCACCACGCATACGCATTGCGGTGAATGCCTCATGTCCCGGAGTATCCAAAAATGTGATATTCTGTCCGTTAATTGATACTACAGATGCACCGATATGCTGCGTAATACCACCGGCCTCACGGTCCGTCACACGTGTAGAACGGATCGCATCAAGTAAGGATGTCTTACCATGATCAACGTGTCCCATAACGCAGACAACAGGTGGACGTGCAACCATATCTTCCGGATTTTCCTCATCTTCCTTGAGAAGTTCGGCGATTACATCAACCTTCTCCTCCGGCTCACAAATGTAATTGAATTCCAAAGCGATCTCTTCTGCCGCATCGAAATCCACTTCCTGGTTCACGGTCACCATCTGTCCCTTCATGAACAGCTTCTTAACGATCACGGACGGCTGCACCTTCATGTGGTCAGCAAGTTCACGGATGGTCATCTTCTCCGGAAGTGTGATGGTCTTGATTACATCTTCATCTTCCTTCGGCTTCTGTGGCTGCTGCTGAGGCTTCTTCTTGCCACCGTGCTTCTCTAAGTTTACATAATTCTCCTGACGCTTTCCGCCAAGCTTATCATGCTCCTGTCTTCTGTTGTTATTGTTATTTCTACGATCGTTGGAGCGGCTCTCCTTACCTCTTACGTCATCCGGAGCGGCAGCTGCACTCTCCTTATTAAAGCGGTTGATTTCTTTATCCAGGCGACCTCTGTTGTTGCGATCGTTTCTGTCTCCTCCGCGGTTATTGCGGTCATTTCTGTCTCCGCTTGGACGGTTGCCACCAAATCCATTACGATTACCGCGATCATTTCGATCTCCGTTTGGACGGTTGCCACGGTCATTTCTATCCCCGCTTGGACGATTGCCACGATCGTTACGTTCTCCGTTTGGACGGTTATTACGGTCGTTTCTGTCGTTTGGACGGCTGTTGTTCTGCTGACGTGGTTTATCGGATCCCTGTGCCTTTGCCGGACGTGTCTGCTCAAACTCATCCGCATTATTTGCTGTACGCTCGCTGATTGGACGCATCGCACGCTCTCCTACAGGACGCGGACGGATGATACTGTGCTGCTCCGGTCTGGATCCGTTATTATCTCTGTCTTTTCTCGGTCCACGGTTGTTGCCACGGTTATTTCCGTTGCCACCCTGTCCCGGTCTTCTGGACTGCTTGCTATACTGCGCATTAAAGACAGCAGAGATGCTTGACTTCTTCTTCGGACGTTCCTTACCATCTTCCGCCTTCTTCTCCTCCGTCTTAGGAGTTGCCTTCTTCTCCTCCGCCTTCGGTGCAGAAGCAGCCTTTTCTTCTGCCTTCGGAGCTGCCTTTGGTGCATCGTCCTTCTTTATAAATTTACTTCGTACAACCTTCTGTGCATCGTCCTCAAGACCGCTTGACGCACTCTTGACTGCATATTCGGTTGTGCTTAAAGCATCAATAATTTCCTGTGATTTTATATTCAACTCTTTTGCGAGTTCATGAACTCTCATTTTTGCCATAAATGAATTACCTCCGTTATTCAGTTTTTATCATCTCAAGCTTACCCTCTACCGCTTTGGCCAGATTCTCATCGATGACTGCAAGGGATGCACGGAATTCTTTTCCGATACATCTTCCGAGTTCTTCCTTGCCGCCATAGACGTAACATGGCACATGATAAAAATCCGTCATATTGAAGAAACTCTTCTTCGTATTCTCGGATGCCTCACTAGAGACAATGACCAGATAGGCCTGACCGGATTTTACCGCTTTCTCGGTAGAAAATTCGCCGCTCACTACATTACCTGACTTCGCTGCAATTCCCAGCATAGATAATACCTTATCGTTCTGCAAGTGTACTCATCTCCTTTTCCAGATTCTCGTACACCTCATCCGGAATCGAGGCTTTCAGGGAACGCTCCAGTCCTTTGGACTTTCTGGCTTTCTTCAGGCACTCCGGATTGGCACAGATATACGCGCCTCTTCCATTCTTACGTCCTGTCGTGTCAAGGAGAACTTCCTCCTCCGTCTTAATGACACGGATCAGTTCTTTCTTTGCCTTCATCTCGCCGCAGCCCACACACTGTCGCATCGGAATCTTCTTATTTGCCATAATTATTCCTCTAAGCCGGACTCATCGGATACATTCTCCTCAGACTCATAATCGTCATAGTATCCGTCCTCATCCTCATAATCGTCTTCGTAATCATTCTCGTAATCAATGAAGTCACCAGACTCACGTGCCTGTGTCTCACTCTTGATATCAATCTTGAATCCGGTAAGTCTTGCTGCAAGTCTGGCATTCTGACCTTCCTTACCGATTGCAAGTGACAACTGGTAATCCGGAACAACGACTTTGGCAGCCTTCTCATCCGCATCTGCGATAACGGAGATAACCTTTGCAGGGCTTAATGCGTTCTGGATTAAGATTGCAGGGTTCTCATCCCATGTGATGATATCAATCTTCTCTCCACGCAGCTCATTGACAATTGCATTGACACGCGCACCATTCATTCCGACACATGCACCTACCGGATCGACATCCGGATCATTGGACCATACTGCGATCTTGGTTCTGCTTCCTGCCTCACGGGAAATTGCTTTAATCTCAACGATTCCTTCGCGAACCTCAGCAACCTCAGACTCAAATAATCGCTTAACCAGTTCCGGATGCGTTCTTGAAACAAGAATCTTTGGTCCCTTCGGAGTTGCCTTAACCTCAAGAATGTATACCTTAATACGCTCGGTCGGCTGGAATACCTCGCCTTTGATCTGCTCGCTCTCCGTCAGAAGTGCATCCGCTTTTCCAAGATTGATGCTGACATTGCGTCCGACATAACGCTGAACGATACCGGTTACAACTTCCTTCTCAAGTCCGTTGTACTCATCATAGATTACCTTGCGCTCTTCCTCGCGGATCTTCTGTAAGATGACGTTCTTCGCATTCTGTGTTGCGATACGGCCAAACTCCTTGGACTTTACCTCAACCTGTACCACATCACCAAGCTCATACTTGCGGTTGATCATCTGTGCGTTAACAAGCGAGATCTGCTCGATTGGATCTTCCACTTCCTCAACAACAGTCTTTTCCTGAAAACAATGATATTCACATGTATCCGGATCAATGACAACTTTTACATTGTCTGCCTTGCCAAAATGATTCTTGCAGGCGGTAAGCAGAGAGTTCTCAATCGCCTCAAGCAAGGTTTCCTTACTGATATTCTTCTCCTGCTCTAATATGTTTAACGCTTCTAATAACTCATTATTCATGATTCTTTCCTCCTATTTGTTGTGTTATCTTACGCTAAATTCTCGAAAAATAATACAATCCATCCGTCTACCAGATGACCGCCTGACGAATCAGTGCGATATCGGTTCTTAGGAATGTACGGTCGCTTCCGTTCTCATCCGTGATCGTCACGCTGTCCTTGTCGTAAGCCTTAAGCGTACCGACAAATTCTTTGGAACGGTCAATCGAACGATAGGTGCGGATTTCAACATCCTTGCCCATATTGCGAACGAAATCCTTTTCCTTCTTAAGAGGTCTTCCAAGTCCCGGAGAACTTACCTCAAAGGTGTACGAATCAGGAATAAAGTCTTCCCTGTCAAGTATCTCGTTCATCTCTCTTGCAACAGCCTCACAGTCATTCACTGTGATACCACCTTCCTTATCAATGTACGCGCGAAGATACCAGACACTACCTTCCTTCACATATTCTACATCCACCAGTTCAAAGTTCATTCTTTCCAGGATTGGCAGAATGAGGCTTTCTGTCTTTGCTTCGTAAATATCCGCCTTAGACATATGCTTCCACCTCTTTTCTATCAGGTCTAAAACGTGAATTGAGAGAGGACCAATGCCCTCTCTCAACCTAGTTGACTATGTTACTAAAAAGATAATAACACTCTTTTCTTCTTATTTCAAGGGAAAAAGCGTAATTTCTCGCATTTTCTTCCTATGATTCAAAAAAACAGATGTGAATTTCACATCTGTCTTAAGCAGTCCGTACGGGAATCGAACCCGTGTTTCCGCCGTGAGAGGGCGGCGTCTTAACCGCTTGACCAACGAACCGTTTATTATACTATCATGGGCAAGTCCATTCGTCAAGCACTTTTTTCACTTTACGCGAAAATATTTACAAATACCGGATACAGTCCACTCATCAGGATAATTCCAAACCCAATACAGAACCAGCCTCCGTTTTATTGTTATATAAAAAAGTATCCAACAGACAAAAAAACAGATGTCACAACGTGACATCTGTTCTCGGGTTGGGCTATTATAAATAATAGTGAGCAGTCCGTACGGGAATCGAACCCGTGTTTCCGCCGTGAGAGGGCGGCGTCTTAACCGCTTGACCAACGAACCGTCTATTATACTATCATAGAGGTTCTGGTTCGTCAAGCATATTTTTTAAATTTTTTATACAAATTCGAAAATTCAAATCTTATACACAACTGCTTCCGGTACAACGCAATCCTTTTGTGGTTGCTTCATCACCAGTGCTGGCATAAATCTGTGCATAAGCTTTATATCCCGGTCCCCCAGAAAATGAATCATTCATAACAAGCGTAACTGTATTTCCGCTGAAAGAACATGCGTAATTACTTTGATCGACTCTCACGCTTGTCAAAGGATAATTAAACTCCATCACAATGGTCATTCCATCTACATTGATGGTTTCTCCCGAATTCAGTGTACATTCTGCCTCAAATACATGATCTGTCCCATTCCATGTCTGACTATCCTTCACACTGATATTCCATGATGCTCCCGGCCTTCCAGTCAAACCGCTCGCAAGGTACACTCCTTCTGAAGCATCTGAAAGCGACAGCATCTGTGGTGATTCATACATTTGTGTCATAATACTTCCTCCTTATTAAATTTATACTCTTCCTAAACTTAATTATATCTTTTCCTACACATAAGGTCAAGCCATGTTATATTCCAATTATTATTTACTTGTAACCAGGAAAAAGTATTAATTATATTTGTATTTTGCAATTTGAATAAAAACAAAAAAATACTTGACGAACAAGTTTACCCATGATAGTATAATAAACGGTTCGTTGGTCAAGCGGTTAAGACGCCGCCCTCTCACGGCGGAAACACGGGTTCGATTCCCGTACGGACTGCTTTATAAGACAGATGTGTAATTACATCTGTCTTTTTTGTTTCCATATTCATATATCATAAAACAAAAGTGACCTAAGACACTGTCTGGTACGAATCGATACCCATTCAATGTCTCAAGCCACTTTGAACGATCAGTAACTTCTATAACTTATTCTTAATCCTCATATCCGTTTGGATTATTCTTCTGCCATCTCCATGAATCCGCACACATCTCCTTGATGCCATACTGTGCCTTCCAGCCAAGCTCCTTAGCTGCCTTGGACGGATCACAATAACAGGTTGCGATGTCACCTGGGCGGCGATCCTTGATAACATATGGAATCTTGATGTCATTGGCCTCCTCAAAATTCTTTACGATATCAAGAACGCTGTATCCGTGACCTGTTCCGAGATTGTAGATACACAGACCAGCCTTCTCCTCAATCTTCTTGAGCGCCTTTACATGTCCGACTGCAAGGTCAACTACATGGATATAATCACGCACACCGGTTCCATCTGGAGTATCATAATCGTTTCCGAATACACCAAGCTCCTTTAACTTACCGACAGCAACCTGTGTGATGTAAGGCATCAGATTGTTCGGGATACCATTCGGATTCTCTCCCATTGTTCCGCTTGGATGAGCTCCGATCGGGTTAAAGTAACGAAGAAGGATCACATTCCACTCGTTATCTGCTTTGTACAGATCAGAAAGGATCTGCTCAAGCATTGACTTTGTCCATCCGTATGGATTGGTACACTGTCCCTTCGGGCAATTCTCTGTAATCGGGATTTCAGCAGGATCACCGTATACAGTTGCAGAAGAAGAAAAGATAATATTCTTGCATCCGTTCTGACGCATCACATCAACCAGTGTCAATGTACCTGCGATATTGTTGTTATAGTATTCCCAAGGCTTAGCAACCGACTCACCAACAGCCTTAAGACCTGCGAAGTGGATGCAGGACTCAATCTTGTTCTCTGCAAAAATCTTATTTAAAATATCACGGTCAAGAATGTCTCCCTTGTAGAATTTCGCTTTCTTTCCGGTTAAAGCTTCCACTCTCTCCAAAGACTTCTCTGATGAATTTGATAAGTTGTCAAGTACAACAACCTCATATCCTGCATTCTGTAACTCTACGCAGGTATGACTTCCAATATATCCGGCACCACCCGTAACTAAAATTGCCATAATCACTCTCTCCTTTTCTCTACTGGATTCATATCTCTTTGTTACACACATTGTAGCCCAACAAGGTGCACTTGTACAGAATCAAATGTTCAAAAAACATATAATTTTGTTGCATGGTTGGCTTTTTGCGAGTATGATTTCCATATACGGATATACTGAATTTAGTTGTATAAGGAATGCGGAGGTATGCTATGAGTGAAAATTATAAGAATTCTTATAAGGCAACGGACAAAGAACTTGTCTCGTTAAGTGTCTATAATGTCGGCTGCCAGCGCTGCGATCCGGGATATCAGTGGGGTCCGGGAATCCGTGATCATTATCTGATTCACTACATTATCTCCGGCAAAGGTTCCTACCGTGTCAAAGGTTCCACCCATCATCTGGAAGCCGGTGATGTCTTTTTGATCTATCCCAACACCGAGGTCGTCTATCAGGCAGACGAAAGCGATCCATGGGAATATGCCTGGGTCGGATTCAACGGAAGCGACGCTGCAACAATCCTGACCGCAACGGATTTCTCTGCCACGCATCCTTATATCCACCATGTACCACACAAAGATCTGATCCTAAAGAATCTGCTCCGCATCTATGAGATCCGCGGCAATGAATTCGAGCATCTGGTCGAGATGTCCGGTCAGCTCTATCTGACTCTCTCCCTCCTCGTTCGGGATGCAAAGAAAAAAGAGACATCAAACACCGCACAGACCTACGTGCAGAAAAGCATCGAATACATCAGCGCCAACTACTCCTATCCGATTACGATCGAGGATATTGCCTCGTATGTCGGATTGAGCAGAAGCCACTTATTCCGTTCCTTCGAGCTGGTCATGCACCAGTCTCCAAAGGAATACCTGACGGATTTTCGCATGAAGCAGGCGTGTTATCTTTTACAGCATTCCTCGCTCTCCATTACTGCGATCGCCAATTCCGTCGGCTTTGACAATGGATTTTATTTTTCACGCTCCTTTCATAAGAAGAAAAACATGTCACCAAAAGAATATCGACAGAATATAAAAAAGACCCCGGAGTAATCTCCGAGGTCTTATATCTTGTCCAAATTTCAAACAAAACTATGCTAACTTAGACTTTGCAAGCTCAACAAGCTTAGCAAATCCTTCTGCATCTGTTACAGCCATATCAGCTAATACCTTACGGTTAAGGTCAGCACCTGCAAGCTTTAATCCATGCATGAACTGGCTGTATGAAAGTCCGTTTAAACGAGCTGCTGCGTTGATACGGGCAATCCATAACTGACGGAACTGTCTCTTTCTCTCTTTACGTCCAGCATAAGAACTTGTTAAGGCTCTCATTACGGACTGCTTAGCTACTCTGTACTGCTTAGATCTAGCGCCTCTGTAACCCTTAGCTAACTTTAACGTTCTATTATGTCTCTTCTTAGCGCCTAAACCGCCTTTAACTCTTGCCATCTTAATATCCTCCTTAACAAAATCTTACATGTATGGTAAAATCTTCTTCATATTCTTAACATTGGTCTTATCTGTCATAGCTGGTTTTCTAAGATTTCTCTTAGTCTTTGTTGTCTTCTTTGTTAAGATATGTCTCTTGTAAGCTTTATTTCTCTTTAACTTTCCGGTTCCTGTTAATTTGAAACGTTTTGCAGCTGCTCTGCTAGTCTTCATTTTTGGCATTGTTTATTCCTCCTTAAAATGTTATCTTTTCTCTGCCAGCACCATACCGATGCTTCTGCCTTCAATCTTCGGTGCTTTCTCCACCACTGCAATATCAGAGAGATTCTCAGCGAAATCATCCAGGATGTGTTTGCTGCTACTCATATGTGCCATCTCACGTCCGCGGAAGCGAAGTGTGATCTTCACCTTGTTTCCTTTTGCAAGGAACTTCTTGGCAGCGTTCATCTTGGTATTCAGATCATTCGTATCAATGTTCGGTGAAAGACGAATCTCTTTAAGCTCAACAGTCTTCTGTTTCTTCTTGGCTTCCTTATCCTTACGAGCCATCTCGTAACGATACTTACCATAATCAATCACCTTGCAGACAGGCGGCTTCGCATTCGGAGCGATCTTAACAAGATCAAGTCCAGCTTCATCTGCGATCTTCTGTGCTTCACGGGATGAAACAACACCGATCTGCTCACCATCCGCCCCGATCAGGCGAACTTCTCTGTCTCTGATTTGTTCATTAATCATTAACTCGCTAATAGTTCTGTACCTCCAATAAAAAATAGTGGATAGGCAGACTATCCACTATTACGTCTAACATAAAGGCATGTTAAAAGTATGAACTCTAAGTCGCCCGATTGCGCTTAGGTGAGAGTGGATACTCTACTTGTTTCTAACAACTATTAAAATTTACCACATCTCCTATCGTCTGTCAACAGGAAAATGCAAAAATCTATTCAACCGGTTCTGCCGGAATAAATACTCTCTGATTTCCGACCGGTCCGTCCTCCCGGACAGCTTCCTTTGCTTCCTTACAGAACTGCTCCTGTGAGTTTACCAGAACTTTACCACGCTTGTCAACTCTCTCATACTCCCCGTTCTCGCAGAGGACACGCGCCTTCACATTGTCTGCCAGTTCGACTTCCAGAATATGAAGTGCCTTTTCTTTCAGTGCATCCTCAAGTACCGGGAAGATAATCTCCACTCTGCGATCAAGGTTACGTGGCATCCAGTCCGCGCTTCCCATATACACTTCCGTGTTTCCATCATTCAGGAAATAGAAAATACGGCTGTGTTCGAGGAAGTTACCAACGATGGAACGCACTGTGATATTCTCACTCACCCCCGGAATTCCAACACGCAGACAACAGATTCCGCGGACGATCAGATCGATCTTCACTCCACTTGCCGATGCTTCATAAAGCGCTTCAATGATTCCCGGATCACAAAGAGAATTCATCTTGGCAACAATGCGCGCCGGGCGCCCCTGCATTGCATGCTTCTTTTCCCGCTCGATCAGATGAATAAATTTATCGCGCAACCAGTACGGTGCAAGAATCAGTTCATTCCAGGAAAGTGGCTCCGAATAACCGGATAACATATTAAATACCGCAGTCGCATCCTCTCCGATGCTCTCCTTGCAGGTAAAGATACCGCAGTCTGTGTACAGTTTTGCCGTAGAATCATTGTAATTACCGGTTCCAAGGTGCACATATCTGCGGATACCATCCTCCTCACGGCGAACGACCAAAGCGATCTTACTGTGTGTCTTCAGTCCGACCAGACCATAGATCACATGACAGCCTGCCTGCTCCAGTTTCTTGGCCCAGACAATATTGTGTTCCTCATCAAAACGCGCCTTAAGCTCCACAAGAACCGTAACCTGTTTTCCATTCTCCGCCGCCTGTGCAAGGGAACTGATGATCGGCGAATTGCCGCTGACACGGTAGAGTGTCTGCTTGATCGCAAGCACATCCGGATCCTTCGATGCCTGACGGATAAAATCAACAACCGGGTCAAACGTCTCATACGGATGATGTAAGAAGATGTCCCCCTGCCTGATTGCTGCGAAAATATCCTCACCCGGTGCAATCTCCGGCACCTGTTGCGGCGTGTACGGTGCATAACGCAGATGGTCATATCCATCGATTCCGTAAAGCTTCATCAGATAAGTCAGATCGATTGGTCCAGCAATCTGGAAGATGTCTTCATCCGCAACCTTAAGTTCCGTCTTTAGAAATTTAAGGAGCTTCTTATCCGCTTTCTGTTCAATCTCCAATCGGATTACTTCACCCCACTGTCGCATTTTTAACTTATTCTGGATCTCCTTCAGAAGATCTGATGCCTCATCTTCATCAATCGTCAGATCCGCATTCCGCATAATTCGGTATGGATACGCACAGAGCACTTTATAATTGGAAAAAAGCAATCCAATGTTGCGCTCGATAATCTGTTCCAGAAGAATAAACGTATATGTTCCCTCTGCACTAGGGATTGGGACAAGACGAGGCAGTACACTTGGCACCTGTACGGTTGCAAATACAGTCTCTTTGCTGTTTTGCTTTCCGGAAAGAAGTGCTGCGATATTCAGCGTCTTATTACGGATCAGCGGGAACGGTCTTGATGCGTCCACCGCCATAGGTGTCAGCACCGGATAAACGCTCTCCATAAAGTAATGATCCACGAACTGTGCCTGCTCGTCTGTCAATGTCTCATGTTCATCGACAAGATAAATGCCCTCTTTATTCAAAAGCGGAACAAGCGAACGCGTATACGTATTGTACTGCGTATCTACAAGCTCACGTGTTGCCTTATTAATTGCGGCAAGCTGCTCCGTTGCCGTCATTCCGGCAATATCACGTTTCTTGTAATTGGCATGCACCATATCCTGCAGCGATGCCACTCTTACCATAAAAAATTCATCGAGATTCGAGGAAGTGATGCTGACAAATTTAAGTCGTTCCAAAAGCGGAATCGACTTGTCACGCGCCTCACTTAAGACACGGTTGTCAAACTTGATCCAGCTCAATTCCCGGTTCTCGTAAAATTCAGGATTTTTAAAATCAATCTTTGTATCCATGTCTCCTCCTAACTATGATAGACGCGCTTCTCTTTCAGAACCGGCTTCATGCTGTACACATTTTCAAAGTAAACGGTTTTTGCTTCGAACAAAGCCTGCTCCAGCGAGATATCTTCAAATGCTTCTACTGTAAATACAAGCTTTCTCTCTCTGACGGCAATCTTAATATTCTTAAACTTCTGCTTATGACTCTGATCAAGCGCATTGGCAACACGAAGGATGGCGGAAAGCTTCGCTACGCACAGATAATCCTCCCTCGTAAGATGATCCGAAAGTTCCTCGTACGGATCCAGCGGCAATGTATTGTATAAAACCACAAATGCAACCAGCTCCCGCTCCTGATGCGTCAGTCCAATGATTTCCGAAGACATAATAATGTGATATGCACTCTCCGGAGATTCCGCAAGGCTGATATATTTACCGCAATCATGCAGGATCGTTGCAACCTCAAGAAGAAGCCGTTCGCGTTTTCCGAGTCCGTGCACCTTCTTCATCGCATCGAAAATCTTAGTGGAAAGCTTCGACAAAGCCTCAATGTGCGGCGTATAGCTGTTGAAATGCTCCGACAGATACTGTGCCGCAGAGATCACATCCGCATCAAAATCATGCGTAATCGATAATAACTTATTCCGCTGCGCATAATCATATGCGATACCATCCTGAATATTCGCTCCCGGCACCCAGACCGTCTTAGGCTCGACACTTACCACAAGTGTCTTGAACAAGAGCATGGAAGGAATGATAAGCGGCTCCCTGTCATTGGAAAGCTTCAGCTCCGCCGTAATTTCTTCTAACGTCTTCGTCTGCAGTTTCTCAATGTATTTGACAAACTTCTCACCTTTGACCTGACGCTCCTTATTTCCGGTCTCATCCATCCGCTTCATCAGTTCCATCGCGTAGTCACTGATCAGGATCACGTAATCTACGTCCTCTGACATATACATTGCACGGAAAGCCTCAAGCTTCTTATTCATATATTCTTCGATCTGCATCTCATATTTTGCCTGCGACAAACCTCTGTCTCCAAGCAGATTATGAATGCGCATGATACCGGTCTCGATATGCTGCGTCGTAATCAGCTTTCCGTCACGGAAGATAGTAATCTGGATACTTGCGCCGCCAACATCAACGACCGCAGCGGAAGTCTGTATCATTTTCTCGAAAGTTGCTTTACCGGCAACCGACTTATAACTGATAAACCGATGCTCCGAATTGCTTACCACTTTCACCTTAAATCCTGTGCGAAGATAGATCTGATCCAGCACAAAAAGCTCATTTTCTGCATCACGCAGCACCGCCGATGCATACACCTCGTAACTGTCCACACGGTAGCTTTGCATGATTTCCTTAAACTGCGCCAACGTATCACAAAGTTCTTCCACATGCTCGTAGCCGATGCTTCCCTCACCAAACGCATCCTGCCCCAGATCCAGGCGTGACCGTATGTGATCCACCTGATGTACCTTCTTTTTGTCTAAGAATTCAAACACCTTAAGGCTGACATCGTAAGTACCGATATAAATTGCTGCAAATGTATGAATTGCCATATTCCCACCCCTTTTTGAAACAAACGTCTCAATATGTACCGAGAATCTTAAAGGAGATCGTCTCTTCCTTAAGTCCTCTGAGTGCATTCTGCACTGCATCATCCTCGAACGTTCCGTCGAAATCCACAAAGAACCGGTACTCCCAGTTCTTATTCTGAAGCGGACGCGACTGAATATTCGTCATATTAATTCCATTATAAATAAAATGCGACAAAGCATGATAGAGCGCACCACTCTCATGATTTACCTCAAAGCAGATGCTGATATGATTTGCCACCTTCGTATAGATTTTCTTTCCGGTAACCACGATAAACCGTGTCGAATTATTCTTATTGTCCTGAATCGAATTGCGCAACACCTTAAGTCCATAGATCTGTGCATTCTTCGCACTGGCGATCGCGGCCTGATGCTTATCATTATCCTCCTTGACCTTGCGCGCAGCCACCGCATTGTTGCTGACGGAAAACTTCTCCCACTGCTTGTGTTCCTCTAAGAAATCACTGCACTGCATCAGCGACTGCTTATGGGAAAATACACTCGTGATATCAGATTCGTCCGCATCTTCTAATCCCAAAAGCGCATGATCGATCTTAACAATCTGTTCTCCCACGATATAGTTATCATATTCCACAAGCAGATCATAGTTTTCCGATACAATACCGGCCGATGAATTCTCAATCGGAAGTACCGCATAATCCGCCTTTTCCATCCGGATGGCTTCCATCGCATCCTTCCAGGTCTCTACATGAAAATTGTCACAGTTTTCCCCAAAGAACATCTCCATCGCTTCCTGGGAATAAGCACCTTCCAGTCCCTGGAATACGATTCTTGCATTCGAATAATCCAGTGCATCCACTTTCTTAAACTCTGGTGAATACACGATTCCATGCTCCGTCAGAAGCTGATACTGCTTCTTTCGGCTCATCGCCATAATCTGTTCGAACAATTCACGGATTCCGTGCTTCGTGAATGCACAACTCGCCTTTCCCTCTAATGTGGCAAGTTTGGAATCCTCCCTTGCCTTATCAAATACCTGTTTGCCTGTATTGATCTTATACTCTGCAACATCCGAAGTCAGCTGCATACGTTTCTCATACAACGCAACGATCTGACTGTCCAGTTCATCTATTTCATCGCGAATTTCCAATAAATCTCTCATAAATTTTCTCCTTTTGTTACTAAAAAAAATTTTATCTCACATCCCATCAAAAGGCAAGTAGACCTTGCAAGTTTATATGCCAAAATGTATACTTTTCACATAAGATATTCAACGAAAGGAATGCCTATGAAGAAGTTACCTGTGATCCTTACAATTGGTCTGATTGTGATCGTAGCCTCCGTTTTCAGTGTGGTCTACCATTATCAGAACAAAACAAAATATAATGAAAGCTATGTGAACGGAAACACTGCCGGCAATCTCTATAATGCAGGTCTTTTCTGTGAAAGCAACGGAACGGTTTTCTTCGCAAATCCAGATGACAAATACAGGCTCTATTCCATGGATTTAGACGGCAGCAACCTTGCGAAGCTGGGCGAGGATACTGTTATGTACATTAATGCAGACTCCCATTATGTTTATTACGTTCGCAATAATGAGCACAACAGCACGCATTTTAACTTTTTCTCCTTTAACAACAATAGTCTGTGCCGGATCCGGCGCGACGGTAAGCAGCTGGTCGTTCTCGATCCGGATCCATGCATATATGCTTCCCTTGTTGGCAATTATATCTATTATCTCCACTACGACAAGGATCATGCAACAACGCTCTACAAAGTCGGAATTGACGGTGAAGACCGACAGATGGTAAATGACTCGTTTCTTTTTACCTGTAGCGCTTTGGGACAATATTTTTACTCGAACGGAACAACTACGGACGGATGTCTGTACCGCTACGATACGGCTTCCGATGCCATTGAGCAGATCTATGACTGCAACAGCTATAAACCGATTGTGACCGGTGACAGCGATGTGTATTATCTCGATGTGAATCAGAACAATGCTTTGGTGCACACAAACATACAATTTGACAATCCGCGCACACTTTCAAATGACAGCATTGATCTCTACAATATCTACGGAAGTACCATCTTCTACCAGAACTACTCAAAAGACACACCGGCTTTATGTATGATGCGAAATGACGGGAGCGGTTACACGAGACTTGCAGAAGGAACCTACTCCAACATTAATGTGACATCCTACTACATCTACTTTACCGATTTTCAGACGCAGCAGGTATTTCGTACCCCTACCTCCAATCCTGGTGATATCCAGCCGTTCCACCCAGGAGTGATAAACAATTAGAAACCTATTAAGTGAAAGAAATCCAGATCCGGACATAACCGAATCTGGATTTCTTATTATCCCATATAAAATATCTTTTCGAAATGGTTTACGCACCAAAGTCAAAAAGCGATAACTGGTTTGACTCCGGAATATCTCCAAACAGTCCAAGGTCACTCATCAGATCTATGGTTGTCTTCGACACCTTCGTGCGCTCTCTGAAATCATCCTTCGACAGGAACACACCATCTTTTGCAGCCTCTGCGATCGCAACCGCCGCATTATCGCCGAGACCATCGATCGTATTGAGTGCAGGAAGCAGCTTTCCATCCACGATCTGGAAACGGTGCGGCTGGGAAGAATAGATATCAATCGGGAGGAATTCGAAACCTCTCGCATACATCTCCTGCACGATTCGCATATCCTTAAACGTATCCTGTTCCTTCTTGGAAAGCGTATCTTTACGCTTTTTGTAATCGCGCATATATCCTTCAAGCGTATCCTTTCCCTGACACATCAGCTCATAACTGAATCCGGTCGCACGGATGGAAAAATATGCTGCATAGTATGCAAGAGGATAAAATACCTTGCAGTACGCGATACGCCATGCCATCATAACATACGCCGCAGCGTGTGCCTTTGGGAACATATACTTGATTTTCTCACAGGACCAGATATACCAGTCCGGGACATTGTGGTCGATCATATCCTGCTTCCATTCCGGCCACTTATCACATTTGCCTTTTGCAACCATACCTTTTCGTACATTCTCCATGATCTTGAAGGACTCCTCCGAGTCGAGTCCCATACTGATCAGATAGATCATAATATCATCTCGCGTACAGATAGCGGTAGAAATGGTCGCCTTTTTCTCCTGAATAAGTGTCTGCGCGTTGCCGAGCCATACATCCGTACCATGCGACAGACCTGCGATACGGATCAGATCCGAAAATTCCTTCGGCTGTGTATCAATCAACATGCCCATCGCGAAGTCTGTACCGAACTCCGGGATACCGAGTGCACCAAGCTGGCAGCCGTCAATGTCTTCCGGCGAGATGCCAAGCGCCGATGTATTCTGAAAAAGCGACATAACCGCCTGATCATCGAGTGGAATCTGGGTCGGATCTACACCGGTCAGATCCTGCAGCATACGAATCATAGTCGGATCATCGTGTCCGAGGATATCAAGCTTCAACAGATTATGATCGATCGAATGATAATCAAAATGCGTGGTAGTGATATCAACCGTCATATCATTCGCCGGATGCTGGATCGGTGTAAAGGTGTAGATCTGCTCTCCCATCGGAAGAACAACGATTCCGCCCGGATGCTGTCCGGTTGTCCGTCGCACGCCGACACAACCGCCGACAATGCGGTCAATCTCACAGTTGCGCTTATGGATTCCGCGCTCCTCATAATAATTCTTCACATAACCGAATGCAGTCTTATCCGCAAGCGTACCGATTGTTCCTGCTTTAAAGGTCTGTCCCTCGCCGAAGATAACCTCCGTATATTTATGTGCCTTACTCTGGTACTCTCCGGAGAAGTTTAAGTCGATATCCGGCTCCTTGTTTCCCTTAAATCCAAGGAAGGTCTCGAACGGAATATCAAACCCTTCCTTCGAAAGCGGGCGTCCACATCTCGGACAGATCTTATCCGGCATATCACAGCCGCCTCGTCCCGAATAGGACTTTACCAGATCCGAATCAAAATCGCTGTACTGGCAATGTTTGCAGAGATAATGTGCATGCAGCGGGTTTACCTCAGTAATACCGGACATCGTGGCAACAAACGAACTGCCTACAGATCCTCGCGATCCCACCAGATAGCCATCCTCGTTGGATTTCCACACAAGTTTCTGCGCAATAATATACATAACCGCATATCCATTGCTGATAATGGAATTCAGTTCTCGCTCAAGACGTTCCTGCACGATCTCCGGAAGCGGATCTCCGTACATTTTGTGTGCCTTGTTGTAACAGATGTCCCTGAGCATCTGATCCGAATTCTCGATAACCGGCGGACACTTGTCCGGACGAACCGGTGAGATGCGCTCACACATGTCTGCAATCCGGTTCGTATTGGTAATGACGACTTCCTCCGCTTTCGCGCTGCCAAGATATTCAAATTCTTTCAGCATCTCCTCCGTCGTACGAAGATAGAGCGGAGCCTGATCATCCGCATCCTTAAAGCCCTGTCCCGTCATGATGATCCTACGATAGATCTCATCATCCGGATCCAGGAAATGCACATCACACGTTGCAACAACCGGCTTATGAAATTCTTCTCCGAGACGCACGATCTTCTTGTTGATTTCAATCAGATCGTCATTCGATGCGATCGACGAATCCTCATCGCGGACAAGGAAGGCATTGTTACCGAGTGGCTGGATTTCAAGATAATCGTAGAAGTCAACCAGTCTTGAAATTTCTTCTTCCGGTCTTCCATTTAGGATTGCACGGTACAGCTCTCCCGCCTCACACGCCGAGCCGATCAGAAGTCCGTCCCTGTATTTTAAGAACTCACTCTTAGGAATTCTCGGTCTCTTATGATAGTACTTAATATGTGCCAGCGAGACAAGGCGATACAGATTGGTGCGTCCCTGGTCACAGGTTGCCAAAATGATGGCATGGTACGTCGGCATCTTCTGAATATTTTCCACCGAGGCGGATGCCATCTCATTGACCTGATCAAGCGTTGTCACACCACGTTCCTCAAGCATCGTAATAAATTTCACAAAAATCTCTGCAGTACATGCCGCATCATCGACCGCACGATGGTGGTTATCGAGTGATACGCCAAGTGCCTTGGCAACCGTATCCAGTTTAAAACGGTTCAGATTCGAAAGCAGAACTCGCGCCAGTCCGACCGTATCGACAATCGTCGGATTGCATTCGATTCCCTGTCGCATGCAGTTCTTCTTAATGAAACTCATATCAAAATCTGCATTGTGTGCGACCATGATACAGCCATCACAGAATTCCATAAATTTTGGAAGAATGTCCTCGATCACCGGTGCATCGATCACCATATCGTCTCTAATAGATGTCAGCTGCTCAATGCGAAACGGAATCGGGACCTCCGGATTGACAAACGTCGAAAAACGATCGACGATCGCACCGTTTTGTACCTTAACTGCGCCAATCTCAATAATCCGGTTCGTCTCAGGACTAAATCCGGTCGTCTCTAAGTCAAATACAACATAATCCGCCTGCAGCGACTGGTTCCGGCTGTCCGTAACAATACCTTTCAGATCGTCAACCAGATATGCCTCAACGCCATAGATCACCTTGAAATCATCATCCGGACTTACCGTATGGTTGGCATCCGGGAACGCCTGCACATCACCGTGATCCGTGATTGCGATCGCCTTATGTCCCCATTTCATCGCGCGTTTTACGATATCCTTGACATCCGACACGCCGTCCATATCACTCATCTTGGTATGGCAGTGAAGTTCCACTCGTTTCTCCGCACTGTTGTCCATACGAATCGTCGTAAAATCAGAACTCTTCTTGATTCCGACGATTGAACCGATCGTCAGCTCACTATCAAATTTATCAATGGTCGCAACACCCTTGACCTTAACAAACTTACCCCCACTGATTTCTTTCAGCAAGTCCTTTACATCATCATTTCGCGCAAATATCTTTAACACGATCGTATCGGTAAAATCCGTGATTGAGAAAATGATGATCGTCTTCTCATTACGGATTTCTCTGGTATCTACCGACAGAATCTTTCCATGAATGACAACTTCACCGATCGGACCATCGATCTTCTCGATATCCATCGGCTCTTCTTCAAAGTCCCGTCCATAGATCACATCCGGATTCATCGACTTCTTGCTATTGTCATAATCAAATTTCTTGCGGAACTCGCCCTTCTTCTCGAAAGTCTTCTTTTTCGCAGCATTTCCTGCATTTTCCGTTTTCTTTGCAGGACGAATTGCTGTTGTTGTAGTTTTTTCGACAATTTCACTCGATGCAGCAGTCTCTTTTGAAGATTCGACGTTGTCCTCCGGTTTATTTGCCGGTTCTCCCTCATCTCCCATGACTGCAAACTTGGTGCGCTCTAAGATACTTGCTACTTCCTGTGCAATCTGCTTTTCTGAATTTTTGCGGTACTTGCTCTCCTTCGGCTTTCTGAATTCCGTCTGGATAACAAGATTCATGCCACATCGTTCACACACGACTTTTTCCAGAAACTCCAGGATCTCATCGGTACGAGTCTTCGCGATGATCGTCTCATCCATCGTAAGGATCATATGATGCGGCTGGTCGAACTCCATCTCGGCCGTACGAAGAAGATTGTATTCAAGCACACTGTACGCATTTAATTCATCCAGAATACTGTCCTTGTACACCTCCATCAAGGTCTGTGGCGTGTACTGTTCCGACAGTTCGAATGTCTCGATAATTTTGACCGAGACATTCTGATTCTTAAAGATCTGTGAGGTGATCGCCTCCTCGAGTTTCCATATATTCTTTTTAAAGATCAGTCTTTTTGCACGCAAATAAATGCGAATATGATCGTGATCATGATTCGCACCTATTTTCGTTACTTCCGTTGTCTCTAACAGACTCTCGAGCTCCGCATCCAATGACAGAGTCGGGAATGCCTCCTTAAAAGGCTTTGCCATATTACTGCCCCCAATGTTCTAATTCAAAACGCAGTGCATCCAGCAACTGGTCCTCCGGCACCTTCTTAAATACCTCACCATGCTTGATGATCAGTCCCTCACCGATTCCTCCGGCAACTCCAAGATCCGCTTCTTTCGCCTCTCCCGGTCCGTTGACCACACATCCCATGACAGCCACCTTGATATCAAGTGGGAACTCTGCTACCATCGTCTCTACCTGATTGGCAAGTCCGATCAGGTCAATCTTCGTTCTTCCGCAGGTCGGGCAGGAAACAACCTCAATTCCTCCTTTGCGAAGTCCAAGCGTACGAAGGATCAGCTTCGCCGACTTAATCTCCTCCAGCGGATCTCCGGTAAGTGATACGCGGATCGTATCTCCGATTCCCTGATTTAAGATTAATCCAAGTCCGATCGAAGACTTGATATTACCGCTGATGATGGTGCCGGCCTCCGTAATACCGACATGCAGTGGATGATCCGTCTGATCTGCGATCAGTTCATGCGCTTTCACACACATCATAACATCCGAGGATTTAATACTGATGACCAGATTGTCATACCCCATATCCTCAATCATCGCGACTTTGTCCAAAGCACTCTCCACTAATCCTTCCGCGGTCACACCATGGTACTTTTCTACCAGATTCTTCTCCAGCGAACCGCTATTGACCCCGACACGAATCGGAATATTACGCGCCTTTGCCTCATCTACAACAGCCTTCACACGATCGCTGCTTCCGATATTTCCCGGATTGATCCGGATCTTGTCCGCACCATACTCCATTGCCGCAAGCGCCAATTTGTAATCAAAATGAATATCCGCAACGAGTGGAATTGTAATCTGCTTCTTAATTTCTGTGAGCGCTTTCGCCGCTTCCATCGTAGGGACAGCACAGCGGATGATCTCACATCCTGCCTTCGTAAGCTGCCTGATCTGTTTGACGGTAGCATCCACATCTTCTGTATGCGTATTGGTCATGGACTGGATTGCGATCGGGTTATTCCCACCGATCACACAGTTTCCAATCCGCACTTCTTTTGTTTTATGTCTAACCATATTTTTACCTCATCCCACAACTACATAAATAATTTGCGAATATCATTGAACATAACGATGAACATCAATGCGAACAACAAGAGAATTCCAATTGCATGCACAAAACCTTCTTTGTTCGGATCGATCTTCTTTCCACGGATTGCCTCCACGATCAGAAATACAAGGCGCCCTCCATCCAAAGCCGGAAGCGGCAGCAGATTCATCACGCCAAGGTTTGCAGACAGCAGAATCGTCCAGTTTAACATGTTCATAATTGCATAATAATAGCCATCATTCGAAACCGACTGGGAATACGTATCGCCGATACTTTTCACAATCCCGACCGGTCCGCTCATCTGATTAACCGAAACCTGTCTGGTAACAAGCATCTTAAGGCTCTCCACTGTAGAATAGATCCAGTAACGCAGCTCATAGAAACTGTTCTTAATATTCGTAAGTACATTGCCTTTGACACGTGCCTGACCGGTGTACTCAAATCCATACAGATAGCGTCCATTCTCCTCATCATATTTCGGTGTAAGTGTTGCAGTCTGCTTCTTTCCATCACGAAGGTAGGTTACCTCAACCGCTTCTCCTGCATGAAAAGTTGCATAAGCACTGATCTCACGACAGAAATGCACCGAAAAATGATTCATTTTCACGATTTCATCACCAGCCTGAAGACCAGCCTCATCCGCAGCGTATCCATCAATCACTCCTGTAAGCACCGGTTTATCATATCCGATGCAGCTCATCAGAATAAACGCACATACAAACGCCATAATGAAATTGAAAAACGGTCCTGCAAAAACAACACTCATACGTGCCCAAACCGACTTCTTGCCAAAGGCTCGATCATCGGAGGACTCTTCATCTTCACCTTCCATCATACACGCGCCACCGAACGGAAGCAGCTTGATGGAATACTTTGTCTCCCCCTTTGTAAAGCCGACAATCGTAGGTCCAAGCCCCAGTGAGAACTCATTCACTCTTATTCCATTTGCCTTTGCGAGCCAGAAATGTCCCAGCTCATGAAAAATTACAATAACACTGAAAATCAGTAACGCTATGATCAAACTAACTATATTCAAATTACCACCTGTCTCCTATAAATCTATAGGTCTCCTGCTCTGTTTCCAAAATTTCCTCCACATCCGGATGCGGGATAAATGTACTATGCGTCATTGCTTCCTCAATCATATCTGTAATCTGCAGATATGATATCTTCCGGTCTAAAAATAATGCAACTGCCTTCTCATTCGCAGCATTAAAGACCGTAGGAATATTTCCACCGCGCCGCATCGCATCAAATGCAAGAGAAAGCCCCTTAAAAGTATCTGTATCCGGTTTTTCAAAAGTAAGTTCACGCAATGCAAACAGATCCAGCCGCTTTCCGGAAAGTGTACGACGATCCGGATAATAGAGTGCATACTGAATCGGAAGACGCATATCCGGCGTGCCAAGCTGGGCAATCACCGCGCCATCCTCGTACTCCACCGCCGAGTGAATCACACTCTGCGGGTGTACCACAACTTCAATCCGATCCAATTCTACACCAAAAAGCCACTTTGCCTCCATCACCTCAAGTCCCTTATTGACCAAAGTGGAAGAATCAATCGTAACCTTGCGGCCCATGCTCCAGTTTGGATGTTTGAGTGCATCCTCAACCTGCATTTCTTTCAGTTCTTCTTTTGTTTTTCCCCGGAACGGTCCGCCGGAAGCCGTCAGCAATATCTTATGAATCGCATTGTGTTCATTTCCCTGCAGGGACTGAAAGATTGCACTGTGCTCACTATCCACCGGAAGAATTTTCACTCCACATTTCTGTGCGAGCGGTATGATCAGGTGTCCCGCAGTAACAAGTGTCTCCTTATTCGCCAAAGCGATATCCTTATGCGCTTCGATTGCAGCAATTGTCGGACGCACACCAAGCATACCAACAATCGCCGTAACAACCATCTGCGCATGTTCTTCTGTAGCAACTGCAATCAAACCGTCCATCCCACTCATAACCGGAATTCCGAGATCCGACGTGCGTACGCGAAGTTCTTCCGCCAGCTTCTCGTTCTCGACTGCCACAAGCTTTGGGTGAAACTGACGCATCTGTTCCTCAAGAAGCTTAATATTTCTTCCACACGCAAGTGCTGTCACCTCAATATCCCCATGCTCTGCAACCACTTCCAGAGTTTGCGTTCCAATGGATCCGGTTGATCCGAGTATGGAAATTTTCTTTAAAGGTGTGTCCACCTTAGAAATTTCATTCATAAAGCATTCCTCTTCATCCATCGTTTCTCTTAAAATAACCGATTTTTATGTCTATTCTGTGTCTCTACAGAATATGAAGTGCCAGATAATATATGATTGGCGCTGTAATGATCATACTGTCAAAACGATCTAAAATTCCACCATGTCCCGGAATCAGATGTCCATAATCCTTGATATCGTAATTGCGCTTGATTGCCGAAGCGGTCAAATCTCCCACCATTGAAATCAAAGCAGCCACAGCTGCAATACCGGCAATGATCCAGATCTCAACCGTTGTCAGATTCATCTGTGAGCGGAATATAAAGCAGTATAACGCAGTAAGAAGTGCAGCCCCTGCAACACCACCCACAGCACCTTCAACCGACTTCTTAGGACTGAGCTTCGGTGACATCTTGTGCTTTCCAATCAACATTCCGACACAATATGCACAGGTATCGCATCCCCAGGAACATAAAAATACAAGGAACGCCAGATACAATCCTCTCTCCAGTGTACGGATCTGATATACAAAGGAAAGCATGACTGCGACATAAAACAATCCAAAAAAGACTGCCATCACTTCACTTGCATGATACTTCGGATACGCAAACACAAATACGAACATCAGAAGAATCATAAATCCCATAAAAAGCATCATCCTGTCCGGAATAAAATTCCACTGGAGATCGCAGTAAAACACGATTGCCGCAATATATCCGACTGCCGCCAGAATCGATTTCTCCACATGAAAAACGCGATACAACTCAAACATTCCAATACAGGAGATTACCAGCGTTGAAAATAAAAGTACCTCTCCACCTGTGATAATGAGCACTAATGCAAGAATCACAAGCACGATACCACTCAACAGTCTCGTCTTAAACATAATCTTATCCTCCGTCTTAACATACCATCTTTACCGAATAAGTGTCTGATAACTATTCGCTCGTCAAACCACCAAATCTTCTGTCTCGTTTATTATACGCCTCTATAGCTAATTCCAATTCCTTTTTATGAAAATCCGGCCACGGAACATCCGTAAAATAGAATTCGGAATATGCAAGCTGCCATAACAGATAATTGGACAGTCTCTGTTCGCCGCTTGTACGAATCAAAAGATCCGGATCTGGAAGTTCTCTTGTATCAAGATACGAAGCAAATACTTCCTCGTTGATATCCTGAATTTCAAGCTTTCCTTCCTTTGTATCCTCTGCAATATGGCGCACTGCACGAAGCATCTCATCTCTGCTTCCATAATTGATTGCAATCGTAAGATTAAGTCCCGTATTGGTACTCGATGCAGCTTCCAGTTCCCTGATCCGCTTCTGAAAAGCCTCGGAAAGTCGTTCGCTCTCCCCGATTACGCGCACACGCATATTATTCTTATCCGCCGTCTTAATGCAGGTCTTCAGATAACTCTCAAGGAGCTTCATAAGTGCATCAACCTCGCTCTGCGGACGATTCCAATTCTCCGTAGAGAAAGCATAGAGTGTCAGGTACTTGATTCCGAGCTCATCTGCCGCACGGCATACAGTCTCAACATTTTTCGCGCCAACCGTGTGACCATAATTACGAGGCATTCCTTTGCTTTTGGCCCATCTTCCGTTTCCATCTAAAATGATTGCTACATGTTCTGGTATCTTCATCTCTCACCTCAAAAAATGAAAGGGACATGTGCCTATGGCAATGCCCCTCAATATCTTTCTTATACCGTAAGAATTTCCTTGGACTTAGCATCCACTGCCTTGTCAACCTTTGCTACATATTCATCCGTAAGCTTCTGGATGGTATCTTCCAGATCCTTGATCTCATCCTCTGAGAGATCCTCCTCCTTGCCGACTTTCTTGAAATGATCAATCGCATCTCTTCGGATATTACGAACGGCTACTTTTGCATTCTCACCCTTCTTCTTGATGTCCTTCGCAAGTTCCTTACGTCTCTCCTCTGTGAGTTCAGGAAAAACAAGACGAATCACCTTACCATCATTGGTAGGATTAATTCCGAGATCTGAACACATAATCGCCTTCTCAATCTCCTTAACCATAGATGCTTCCCATGGCTGAATCTGAATCATGCGAGGTTCCGGAACGCTTACATTCGCCACACTCTGAATCGGGGAAGGTGTTCCGTAATAATCAACGCGAAGCTTATCTAATACATGTGGGTTGGCACGTCCTGCACGAATTCCGGCGAATTCCTCCTCGAGATTGGCAAGAGACTTTCCCATCTTCTCCTCAAATACTGCTAATCTGCTATCCATAAATTTACCTCCTAAACCGTAACCTTCGTTCCATTAAATGTTCCGTTGATTGCATTCACAATGCTATTCTCCTCATTGAGGCTGAATACATACATTGGAACCTTATTCTCCATACACATAACGGATGCTGTAAGGTCTACGACTGCTAATTTCTTGTCAATAACTTCCTGAATGGAAATCTCATCATATTTCTTGGCATCGGCATTGGTCTTAGGATCGCTGTCATAAACGCCGTCGATTGCCTTTGCAAGATAAATGCCGTCCGCCTCAATTTCAATTGCGCGAAGAACCGTAGCGGTATCCGTTGAGAAATAAGGATGTCCGGTTCCTCCTGCGAAAAATACAACCATATCATGCGCAAAATATTTATTGGCACGATCTTTTGAGAACAACTTTGTCATAGATCCACACTCGAATGGTGTCAGAACTGCGGTCTTCATTCCAACGGAACGGAAAATCTCCGATACATAGATGCAGTTCATAACGGTAGCAAGCATACCAATCTGATCCGCCTTCGTACGGTCAATCGTCTCGCTGGTGCGACCTCTCCAGAAGTTACCACCTCCGATAACAATTCCAACCTGTACGCCTGCATCAACCAATTCCTTAACCTGCTTCGCAACGACTGTAACCGTCGGCTCATCAAAACCATGATGCTTGTCTCCTGCCAATGCTTCTCCGCTGAGTTTTAATAAAATGCGCTTCATATTTTATACCTCTTTATAACTGTATAATTATATCCTATCTGCCGTCAAAAAGTCCCTGGACATCAATATCCGCGTAGCACTGAGAACAGAAGCCCTCGATAACGGCACCGTTATTGATCTGTACAGAACGAGACTTGATGTTACCCATGATAACTGCAGATGTATCAACAACAACCGGTCCCTGAACATCAATGTCGCCCTTTACGGCGCCTGCAATCACTGCAGAAGCAGCAGAAATATTTCCGATAATAACAGATCCGGCACCAATTTTAACGGTACCCGTACTTACTACCTCGCCCTCAATCTTTGCAACATCCGCAAAGAACTCAGAAGCATTGCTGTTGCCATTGATTGTTCCTGTAACTACAAGCTTACCGTTACAAGTCACATTACCATTGATCGTACCCTGAATATCAAAAGATCCATCTGATGCAATATCACCTGTCAAAGTCGTTCCTGTTGTAATAACAGATGTCTCATCCGATACGGCTTCCGGATTAATCGTTGTAACCGGCTTTGCATCCATAATCGGTGCTGTATTTAAAGTGATATCGCTCATAGTTTTCTTTTCCTCCTGTGCTATTGCTGAAATTTCCGGCTCCATTGCCGTTTTTTCCTCTACCGGTGGCAGTTCTCTCTCAAGAGGTTTTACCTCTTCCGGCTCACTCTTAACCTGTTCTAAAAGTCCGTCAAGCTTAGAGAGTTCTGATTTTACGTCCACATCCTCTCCTAACGTATTGACGACAAGGTCTTCTGCCTTCTCTTCCTTCTCCGGCACATCTGATCCTGGCATCATCTCGTTGACAGCCTGAGAAAAGTCCTCTTTGAAATCCTTAAATAATCCCATTGTTCTTCCTCCATTTTATATTTATTCAACACTATCCGCTTTAATATATTGAATAACTTTTGTATTTTCATCAATCGGCAGAATCGAAGCATCCATCTTCTGTAATGCCTCAATCATCGGACCTAAAGCCTCTACCGTTGTAGCCTTATCCTCACCATCATGCAAAAGCACAACCGAAGTTTTATAATTTTCAATTCCGTCTGTAACATTGTTCACAATATCATCGACTGTATAATCTCCCGATGTATCACCAGCCGAAACATTCCAATCAAAATACGAAATATTCTTCTCATTCAACACATGAACAAACTCCGCCATATTCACATTACTAATCTGATTACTGCTTCCACCCGGAAAACGATAGTACAAACTATCCTCACCCGTAACCTTCTTCAAATACGCAGAAAGCTTATTGTAATCCTTTTCAAACGCTTCTGTTGAAGCATAAATCGTACTGTACTGATTGCAGAAAGAATGCATTCCAAGTGTATGTCCTTCTTTAACAATACGCTTATACACTGCTTTTGCCTCGTCCGATTTATTACCGGTAACAAAAAACGTAGCTTTCACATGATACTGTTTCAGCACGTCCAATATTTTATCCGTATTTTCGCCAGGTATCGAATCAAATGTCAGATACACCTTATGGGTATCTCCATTCTCTGCTTTATTATCTGCGGAATCGATTCCTGTCTCTACATTCTCATAACGGTTCACCTCAAGCTGTGTGTCAGTTGCCTTAGAATTCACAACACTCTCTGTATCCGTTTCTTTCATCACATTCTTCTGGGACGAATGTACGGATTCTGACAGACGATTTACCTTGCCATTCAAATGCACAACTGCAGCAGAAAGAATAATAATCGCGACTAACGATGCAATCATCCATATCGAGATTGTCAGAATGATCACATTCTTCATTCTGTTAATCCGTTTTCTCCGCCGGCGTTGCTGCTCGACCGTTGCAGTATCATTTGTATTCATTATGTTCCTCCGCGGGAAATATCCTTTTTTATTTTACCATATTTTTATCTCTTGTAAAGAATTAATGGATATTTCGAATCAAAAAAGCTCTGAAAGCCATCCGCTTTCAGAGCTTTTGATCTCTCGATTTGAAAAATTAGCCTTTGATCTGTGCAGCAACTTCTGCGGCGAAATCTTCCTGCTTCTTCTCCATACCTTCACCAACTTCGAAACGAACCATCTTAGTGATTGTAAGATCCTTGGAAACAGACTCAAGATACTTAGCTACAGACTGCTTACCGTCTTCAGCCTTAACGTATGTCTGGTCAAGAAGGCAGATTTCCTTTAACTGCTTAGATACACGACCCTCTACAAGTCCACCGAACATCTTCTCAGCTGTGATGGATTCCTTATCAGCCATAGCCAGTTCTGCAAGCTGAGCCTTAGCAGCATCTGAGAGGAAGTTCCATACATAGTTCATATTGCTCTTGTGCTCTTCGAACTGTGCAATGTCATCATCGCTCCAAACTTTATCATTGATAGCCTTATCCAATAACTTGTTTAAGATAGGCTTTGGAAGTGTTGTAGCATCATTTAATGCACTGTCAATTGTGATCTCTTTGATCTTGGCAAGTTCATCAGCAGAGATATCATTTCTGCTGATATACTGTGGATTCATAGCAGCAACCTGCATAGCAATATTGGTAAGAGCCTCTTTGGAAGCATCATCAGCAGTACCGTTTGCAGCAATAACAACACCGATTCTTCCACCGCCATGGATATAAGAAGTAACAAGATCTCCTGTTACCTTCTCAAATCTACGAACAGATAACTTCTCACCGATTGTAGCTGTCTTCTCAACAAGTAAATCGTTCAGTCCGTTTGTAGCAAGAAGTGCTTCGATATCTTCACCGTTTGCTCCACCATTTAAGTCAGAAGCAAGTGCTGTATCAGCAACTGTCTGTACAAACTCCTGGAATGTCTCATTCTTGGCAACAAAGTCTGTCTCTGAGTTAACCTCAGCTACAACTGCAACATTTCCGTTTACAGCAACTCTTGCGATACCCTCAGCAGCGATTCTGCTCTGCTTCTTTTCCATCTTAGCGGCACCGCTTTTTCTTAATACTTCAACAGCGGCATCCATATCTCCGTTTGTCTCTGTTAAAGCCTTCTTGCAGTCCATCATACCTGCGCCGGTCATTTCACGCAGTTCTTTTACCATTCCTGCTGTAATAGCCATCTTAATTTTCCTCCAATTCTTGAATGATTATGCAAAAATTATTCTTCTACTGTCTCCTCGGCAGCTTCTGCGGCAACTTCCTCAGTTCCCTGCTTAGCCTCGATAACAGCGTCAGCCATCTTAGAAACGATAAGCTTAACTGCTCTGATTGCATCATCATTACCTGGGATTACATAATCTAACTCATCCGGATCACAGTTTGTATCTGCAATACCGATCAGAGTAATTCCAAGAGACTGTGCCTCCTGAATACAAATTCTTTCCTTCTTAGGATCTACTACAAAGATTGCATCTGGGATTCTCTTCATATCCTTGATTCCGCCAAGGTTCTTCTCTAACTTATCCCATTCCTTCTTTAATGCGATAACTTCCTTCTTAGGAAGAACATCAAATGTTCCGTCTTCAGACATTGTCTCGATCTCTTTGAGACGTGCGATACGGCTCTGGATTGTTCTGAAGTTAGTGAGCATTCCACCTAACCATCTCTCGTTTACATAGTACATTCCGCAACGCTCTGCCTCAGTCTTGATAGCGTCCTGAGCCTGCTTCTTAGTACCTACGAAAAGGATTGTTCCACCCTGAGCAGCGATATCAGAGATTGCATCATATGCCTCATCAACCTTACCTACAGACTTCTGTAAGTCGATGATATAGATACCATTACGCTCTGTGTAGATGTATGGAGCCATCTTAGGGTTCCATCTTCTTGTCTGATGTCCAAAGTGAACACCTGCTTCAAGTAACTGTTTCATTGAAATTACGCTCATTTTACTTACCTCCATTTGGTTGTTTTCTTCCATGTACTTCCAATCAGTTCACCACCGTAAGCGTATCATCCGGCACCGGTAACCTCCGTACATGTGATTAATTAAATTAAAAGCCTTTGGAATTATATCATACCAAAGGCTCTCTTGCAAGCAGTATTATTAATTTTCTTCAACAAAAGTGTCCGCAATCTCTTTTTCCGTCATTCCACGCTTCAAGGTATACGTTCCGACCTTAATCCGGTCATCATACCCAAGCTGTTGCATATACTTTCGGAACGTTTCCGCATCCTCTACCAGTCCGATCTGTTCCAGTTCTTCCGCGAGCTGTCTGCAGACCTCTCCCTTCTTGATCTCAACCGTAATTTTCTCGGATTCTTCCTTTTTATCTTCTTTTTTCTTACTTTCTGTATCCTTATTATTACCAGACCCTGTCTTGTCATCCGATGTCATCTGTGTGTCTTTTTCATCTTTCTGACTCGAGCCATCGGTTTTGTTCTGACTATCCTTCGTATTCTGCTTCTGGTTTTTATTTGACGAGAAATCTGTATCTGTTGACTGTGTGCCGGACTCCGGCAGCTGGCTGTCCGCTTCCGTACTTACAATTTCCGTCTCCGGCATGATCATTCCAAGTTCCGATGCGCGCTCCATAACAGCCGTATCATCCATCGTTTTGTTCTGCGAATGAAAGGATACCATCAGGACAATGGACGCAACAAGAATACCAAGACCGCATCCTCTTAAATAATATTTAAACTTCAACTGTCTCTTCCCCTTTGAACAATCCGATTACCAGTTTTACCTCGCCAAGACCAAGGCCGAGTTCTCTGGCAATCTCAACATCCGAAAATCCCTGCTGGTGCAGCATCAGAATCCGATCATTATGATTAATCTGATCCTGATCCGCTTCTTGTCCGTCCGAGCCAAGTGATGCCAGAATCGCCTCATTCTCATCGATCGGTTTTGTTTCATTGACTTTCTGACGAACATCCTGCGCCGCAAGTGCAAGATTTTCAAGCACCTCATTCTCTGTGTTCTTCATATGTTCCGAGAATTGTTGAAGTTGTGTGGCAAGATCTGTAAGTTCCGTGTGCTTATCATTCAACATACTGTAGAGAAAAAGGATTTCATTATGTGTCTTGTTCATCGATTCGAGAACCGTGTTTGAGTACTCATCGATTGCCATAATTTTCTCATTGGTTTCCTTCTCTAACGCACGCTTTGTTGTCTCCGTTTTATCTTCTACCACATCCGCAATCGCATCCTCAACCTGATCATTCGCATTCTTTAACTGCTTCTCCACAATAATTTTAAGTTCATTCTCGCTGAGGTTAGTAATGCTTTCAATATCCTTCGGTGACAATTTTTCCTGCACAAGAAAGCTGACCAACAGAAAAACAATTCCTACTATAATTAATGTAATTTCTACTGCTGTCATGCTTTTTCCTCAAATCTTGATATCAAATCCGCCTATATTCGTCTTGCGGATCACTCGTCCCTTATCGGCAGCTGCTTTCTTGCGCTTGGAAGAACCGGAACGGTACTGTCCGTGTCCTTCCTCTCTGGCATCTGCATCATTCTTCGCTTTATCACTATTCTGCGAATGAATCACCTGATGACTCAACACGTCCTCTCTCTGATCCACCTGCATCTGTATATTCTGCTGATCAACAACCGGCTTTGCATCCTCCTGAAGCTTATACATCTCCACATCATTTGTCCGTTGGATCATCGCCATATCAATTGGTCCAATTGCCATATTTCTTCATCTCATTTCTCAAATCTCTAAATCAGAGAATGCATCAGTCTGCAAGTATCCCCATATAAGAGCCCATCTTTCCCCGCATCTTGTTTAACGCCTTCGTATGAAGCTGTGAAACTCTCGACTCCGACACTTCAAGCACTCTGCTGATTTCCTTCAAAGTGAGTTCCTCGTAATAATACAATTCAATCACCATACGTTCCTTTTCCGTCAATATTTCAAGGGATTCCACCAGCGTCTGTTTTAATTCTGCCTCCTCAACCACTTCCTCCGGTCTCGAAAAACGCGATTGATGAGACTGATCGATCACAGGCTCCGGACCATTTTCCTCAAACTCATTCAATGATACTACATTGGTAACCTTAAGTTGTGACTGCCAGTTACACAACTCATCCTGTGATATTTCCAGCTCAGCAGCCAGTTCCTCATCCGTCGCCATCTTTCCCGTTCGCATTTCTATCAGCTTGATTGCCTCATCCATTTTACGCTGACGTTGGCGCACCGTACGCGGGATCCAATCCATCTTACGGATCTGATCTAAGATTGCACCTCTGATACGAAGGCTTGCGTATGTCTCAAACTTCACATTCTTTGTAAGATCAAATTTATCAATTGCATCAATGAGACCAAAGATTCCATAACTTACAAGATCATCATAATCAACATTGTATCCAAGGTACATACTGAGCCGACCTGCCACAAGCTTCACGAGCTGCGAATATTCAATTATCAATTGTTCTCTGAGCTCCTGCGAAGGTTTCTTTCGATACGCTTCCCAAAGCTTTTCTTTATCAACTGTTTTCATCCAACCCGCTCCACATCATTTCAGGGATTCTATTCCTGCATTCCCTGCGTATCATCCGTCTCCTGTTCCTCATCGGTTGCTTCTTCCTGCTCCATCTCCTGCGGTTCCCCAAGATCTTCAAGATCCATTTCTTCCAAATCATCCATATCCTGAAAACTGCGATCCAAAATCACACGGATAATCGATCCAAGAATATAAAAAATAATCAGGACAAGCAACAATTGTCTGGTAAAAGGCCAAAGAGGCTGTCCCATTTTGATTGCAATCACACAGTCAACCAGCCCCGCACTAAGCATAACCAATGCCGGTACATTATTTGTCTTCATTGTGTCTCATTCCTTCAAATGACTTTGATCGGCTTTCCCACCGATTTAATTGTAAAATCACCGGTCTCACAATCCAAAATAACCGTTCTTCCATAATTAAGCCCTGTATCCTGTGCCACAAGAGGAATCTTAAGTTCCTTCAGAACCAGCTTCGCTTCCTCCTCATTGCGTTCACCTACATGTCCTACCGAAGAGAGTCCACTCATCTCAAACATGCATGCGCCTCCCGCAATCTTGGCAACAAGACGCCGCTGATTGGCGCCAAGTGCAAGTACCTGCTTAAGCAGCTCGCGGATACCGGTATCTCCAAACTTTGCAATGTTGATATTATTTTTCAGCTTCGTACTGTCCGGCAGCATATAATGAACCATACCGCCCACCTTTGCGACCGGATCATATAACGTCAGACCGATACAAGATCCTAGTCCCAGTGTTGTCAACGAATCCGGGGCTTTAGCGACATTAAGATCCGCCATCCCCACCTTAATCATCTCTCCCATAATCCCTTATCTCCTACAACTGAATTCCCAGAGATGAAAGAATTTTAGCATAGGAATCTTCTTCCGGCATAAGAATAAAGTAGCCGTTGATCATGTATTCATCCCCAAACTCCGTCTCAATCAGCAATGCATTATTTCCATACTGTCCAAACTGGATTGCCGGTACACTAAGGATCGCTGCAGCCATATCAACTGCAATATGCGGAACCGACGGCGCAATCGTCATATTTGTCATTCCGGACAAAGCTGACAGATAAGATCCCGCAATAATATTACCGATTTCTTTCATAGCGGACAGATCCATCTCGTCAAACGGTTCCTGATTATCCAGTTCCTTACCCATCAGGCGATTCACCAGATAATGTGCCGAGTCCATCTTCATCAAAAACATCATGCTTCCTGATATATCATTGGACACTTCTAAGAAAATGCCGACAATAATTTCATCCTCCGGACAGATGGCAGACCCAAGCTTGGATGCCTCCATCAGTTCCACTTTCGGTACGTTCATATTGATCTGTTCATTTAACATGCTTGCCAATGAAGTCGTCGCATTACCGGCGCCGATATTACCAATCTCCTTCAGGACATCCATATACATATCATTCACATGATCCAGTGAAAAATTGCTCATATATTCCTCCAATAATATATATAGTGAGGCAATGCCTCACTATACATTCTCCTTCTCATCAACAATGGAATTGATCTCAAACAGAGAGATAAGCTGGTCTCCGTTCTTGCCGATTCCGTTGATAAAAGAATCTTTAATATGACTTGAATTGATGTTATTTGTCTCAATCTGATCCGGTGAAAGTGTTACCACCTCACATACCTGATCGACAATCACTCCAAGCGATCCTTTTTCTTCAAGCTTCAAAATAATGATACGCGATGCATTTGTAATCACATCCTCATCAAGTCCCATCTTGGTACGGATGCTCATTACCGGTACAATCTCACCTCGCAGGTTAATAATTCCTTTGAAATATACCTGCGCTTTCGGCACACGTGTAATCTTCTGCATACGAACAATATTATCTACATAACGAATATCAATTCCGTATTTTTCGCTTCCAATCTGGACAACGATATACTGCTTTGTTTCTGTCTGTGTTGTTTCGATTTTATTATCTGCCATGTGCTTCACCCCCGTTACATCAAAGTATTGGCATCAAGAATCAGTGCAACTTCGCCATCACCAAGAATGGTTGCTCCGCTGATCAGCTTATTACCGTTAATGTACTTACCTAATGACTTGATTACGATTTCCTGCTGACCGATCAGCTTGTCCACAACAAGACCAACCTGACTGTCACCACGTTTTACAATGACAACGGTAAGGTTTTCCGGTCCATTCTCAAGCGGTTCGATATCCAGGATTTTATCCAGACGGATAAGAGGAATTACATTACCACGAAGATGGATCACTTCTTTTGCCTCTACGTACTTGATATCAGTAACCGGAATATTCTCAATATTTGCGATAGATCCAAGTGCAATCGCATATTTTTCATCGCGAACTTCAACCATGAGAGCCTGAATGATAGCAAGTGTAAGCGGAAGGCGAACCGTAAAGGTCGTTCCCTCACCCAGTTTTGTCTGTACTTCTACATCTCCGCCAAGCTGCTCAATATTGGACTTAACAACATCAAGTCCAACACCTCTTCCGGAAATATCTGTAATCTTCTTTGCCATAGAGAAACTCGGCATAAACAAAAGATTGATAATTTCCTTCTGTGTCATCGCATCCGCCTGCTCCGGCGTAATAATGCCTCTCTCGATTGCTTTCTCCCTGACTGCCTCTGTATCAATACCGTTACCATCATCGCCGACCTGAATGATAACGTTATTGCCTTCCTGATATGCATTCAGGAAAATATTACCGACCTCAGGCTTGCCTCTCTGAATACGAAGTTCTGTATCTTCAAGACCATGATCGGCAGAATTACGAAGCAGATGCTGCAGCGGATCGCCGATCTGATCCACAACGGTACGATCCAGCTCGGTATCTTCACCGGTCATAACCAGTTCCATCTTCTTATCAAGCGTTCTTGACAGATCACGGATCATTCTCGGGAACTTATTAACAACACTCTCAATTGGAACCATTCGAACCTTCATAACCGATTCATGCAGGTTCGTTGTGATTCGCTCCAGATATTCAATCTGCTCATGGAATCCCTGATTGTTAAAGCTTCCGCTCTCTGTAGAACTGATGGATACCAGACTGTTCTTTGCAATAATAAGCTCGGAAACCTGATTCATCAAAGCATCCAGTTTTTCAATATCGACACGCACCGTACGGTTCGTTGCAGGCTTTCCAACCGCAGCTTTCTTGGCTGGTGCCGAAGTTTTCTTTTCTGGTGCCTTTGCTACCGGCTTCGGACTTTCCGTCTTTGTAACAGCCGTCTGTGTCTCTTCCTTCTTTGGTTCTTCTTCAGGGGTTGTGAAATCAGTAATTTCCTCTCCTACCGCATCGGTAATCTCTGACACCTTCTTCGCAGCAGCAAGGATTTTATCAAGGCTCTCCTGAGAGCCAATATAAAAGCTGAAATCCAGTTCAAATTTCTCGTCTTCAATATCCTGCGAGCTTGGGCGATACACAAGAATCTCACCCAGTTCTTCTACAGCCTTAAATACAAGAAATGCACGGGCAGCCTTAAGCAGACATTCCTGATCAACCGTCACCTTCACTCCGTAAATATGTAATCCACTGTCTTTGGCAGTCATCACAGCCTTAAGTTCTGAATGGCTCAGCTCAAATTTTGCGAATTCCGCGCCCCCAGAAACAGCACTTGCTGCCGGCGCACTTTCCTGTGCAGCAGTCGCAGGAGCAGCCTCTGCCGGAGCCTCCCCATTGGCTTTTGCAATAAAATCATTCAATTCCTTGATAATAATCTCATTATCTTCCGTTCCCTCATCAGAGGTCGCTTTAATATTTTCAAGATATCCATCGATAGCATCCAGACACTTAAACAGAAGATCGATCATTGGACTGTCCACAGGAATCTTACCACTTCTTACTTCCTGGAACACATTCTCCATATCATGCGTCAAATGCTGCATTCTCTTAAATCCCATCGTTCCTGCCATACCCTTAAGTGAGTGTGCGGCACGGAACACTTCATTGATGGTATCATTGTTATCCGGTTCTTTTTCGAGTGTCATGATACAATCGCTCAAAGTCTGCAGATGTTCTGCACTCTCATCAATAAATATTTCCAGATACTGGCTTACATCCATACTATTTTACCCCCACATTCTTTATGATCGTTTTTGCAACCGCAGTAAGAGGAACTACCTCGTCGACCATTCCAGCTTCCGCGATCGCTCTCGGCATACCATATACCACGCATGTCTGTGCATCTTGTGCAATAACATGAATCGGTTTCGTCCGGTTCAATGACAAAATGCCATTGGTTCCGTCTGCTCCCATCCCGGTCAGCACAATGCAGATGATTTCATCGTAATCCGTCTTTGCAAGCGAATCGAACATAATGTTCGCACATGGACGAAGCCCTCCGATTGGAGGAAGATCATCCAGCTTAATTCTATGCGTGTTACCATGTGCCTTTACAACTTCCATGTGCATTCCGCCTGGTGCAACATACACATGTCCCTTTTCAAGGACATCGCCCTCTTCCGCTTCCTTGACCGAAACCTCACTCAGTTCGTTCAGGCGGTCTGCCATAGACTTGGTAAAGCCCGCCGGCATGTGCTGCACAAGAACGACCGGTGCATCCAGATTTTTCGGCAAATACGGGATCACACTCTGTAACGCCTTCGGTCCGCCGGTTGAACAGGCAAGTGCAACAAGCTTTCTGTCTGTCCGGACAGGTCTGATATGTTTTGCCACACCTGCCGGTTTGAAAGTATCCGGTGTTGTCCGCTTATAAAGCTGCGTATTGTACACCGCAGTAAGAACAGAAAGTAACTGTTTCTTAAAATCCTCACCTTTGGCTTCAATCACATTGCCCGGCTTTGTAACAAAATCAATCGCACCTCGTTCCATTGCAAGAATGGTAACTTCGGCATCTTTCGTCGTTAAGGTGCTGACCATAACAACTTTGGCTTTGATATGTTCCTTCTGCAATCGTTCCAGTAACTGAAGGCCATCCATACGCGGCATATTTACATCCAGCACAACACCATCATAAGATTTTACCTTAAGTCGCTCATATGCTTCAAGGCCGTCTCTGCAAAAATCCGTTGCTTGAAAATCATCATCTGAATTGATTATATCACAGATAATTCTTCTCATGAGTGCAGAATCATCAACCACTAATATGTTTTTCTTCATTCAATCACCCAATTTCTTTCTTGCGAATCCGTCGCTCCTCCTCAAAAACAAAGCGTACGATTTTCTCTCTGTCCCTCAGATCTTTAAATATAAATTTTGCCCTGCAGCTATATCGCTCATTATCTTCTTTTCTAGCCTCCACAATCTGACTAACGAGATGAAAGCACTCATCCGTATTCTTATTTATCAGCCGAAAAATCAACAAAACAAATTGTCCTGCCTCAAGAGGCACATCACCAGTAAAGCGTACACCTCCGCCACTGATATCGCAGATCATCGCCCTATGCTTTTGATCCATGTATTTTGGATCCTGAATTTCGACAAACAACTGCTCCGTTGTTTTAAGAGCCGCCACTTCCTCTGCAATCTCCAGAAACTGCATATCCGTCACAAACTCAATTCGAAAAAATTCTCTTCTCTGAAAACGTGCCGGCTGCTTCTTAAATAATACGCGAAGCAGATACAGATTATCCTTGCGATACCGCTCCCGAACAATGATATCACAACTGTATAGGCCTCTTCTTGTATAGAAAACAAACTGACACTCAGCGCCAGTCTGCAGTAAAACCATACGACTGCCCTGCATCGGCATAAGTATTTCCATCTCATGATCCGAAAGAAATTCGCACACATTGCTTTGGTATACATTTGCTTTCTGACCACCATTCTCCTCTACATTCATCTGATGTATCAGTCGAATATCTATCTTATCACCTGGAAGTATGATATTGGAAAAATCCATACTCTTTTTCTCCTATTATGTTCCGTATAAAATCTTATTTATGTGCCATAAGAAAACTAGAAAACATCTGTCCGATTCCTCTTCTCATTGAAATCTGATTATGGGTTCCGTTGAGCAGATTCCCCGCAAGTACCTCAAAAGCCTTTGCCGATTTTGCGTTTGGTTCCAGAAGTGAAACCGTCTGTTGCTGGCGTACCGCCTTCTCAAGTGCCGCATCCTGCGGAATCATTCCAAGATAATTTAACTTTCCGTGCAAAAACTGTGACACGACGGAATTCAGCTTATCATAGACCGCCTGTCCCTCCTCCGCACTGGTAACCCGGTTCGATACAACATGGATTGTCGTGGAACCGGCAACAAAATTCGGATTTCGGTATAAAGCCTTAAGAAGCGAATACGAATCCGTCAGCGAACTCGGCTCCGGTGTTGACACAAGAAGTACCTCCGGACTTGCCATAACAAATTCAAGTACCTGATCCGATATTCCGGCACCCGTATCAATAATAATAAAATCTGCGATCTCGTTCAGTTCATTGATGGATTTCACAAGATACATGATCTGTTCTCTGTATAAATTGTTTAATCCGATAATGCCCGAGCCTCCAGATATAAAGCCGATATCCATTGGTCCAGGCGTAATAATCTCTTTGATGCCTTTACCACGGTATATAAAATCAGACAGATTGTACTGTGGAATTGCACCGAACATAACTTCGACATTCGCGAGTCCGAAATCCGCGTCAAAAATGACAACCCGTTTTCCTTCCTTGCGTAGCTGTACCGCAAGATTCACTGCAAGATTCGATTTGCCGACGCCACCTTTACCGCTCGTGACCGTCACAACCCTTGCCGTATTCTGATTGATCTGATTATGTTTTTTGATTACATTGCGCAGCTGCTGTGCCTGGTCCATCACGAATTGCCTCCCAATAACTTCTTCACGATCTTCTGTGTATCAAACACCTCGATATCGTCAGGTACATTCTGTCCATTGGTCGTATAGGACAGATCCGCACCGGAATAAAGCTTGATATTCAACAGGTTTCCGTAAGTTGTCGTCTCGTCCAGCTTGGTAAAGATCAGCTTATAATCTGCAATCTCCCGATAACTGTCCACAATGTCAAGTAAATCCGCATATTTGGTTGTCGCACTCAACACCAGATATACTTCTTTATTATACTCCTCATTGACACCGCCAAGCAATGCTTTCATGTCGTTTCTCTGCTTTTCGTTCTTGTGCGAAAAGCCGGCAGTATCTACGAATACAAGATCGTGCTCAGCAAACTTTGCAATTGCATCATTCATCTCATCCTGCGTATATACGATTGACATCGGCGCATCTAAAATATTTGCATATACCTGCAGCTGTTCTGTTGCAGCAATACGATAGGTGTCTGCCGTAATAAAAGCGACCTTTTTGTCATACTCAACCTTATATTTTGACGCAATCTTGGCGATCGTTGTTGTCTTTCCAACCCCTGTCGGTCCAACAAAGAAAAGTACCTTTGGTTTATTCCCAGACAAATCGATGGTCTTCGGCTGACCAAAGCGAAGTATCAGCTTCTGATAGACATTGGAAAGGATCATATCAACGCTGTTGCCCGGCCGGATCAATTTTTCGATTTCATCCAGAATCTGATTGACATATTTCTCATGCACTTCATTTTTCAAAAGCGTACTGTAAAGAATCCGGACAAAATGAAATTCTTCCGAAGCCGGTTTCTCCTTTGCAGATGTCTCTTCACTCTTTTTCTCTCCCATCGGCGTCCGCGCAAGACTCTCCTCCAACCGGTTTGACAGATCATCAAGTCTTTGTTCGATCTTCTTTTCCTCCTGCACCGGCATCTGTTGATTCGCCGCACTTTTCTGGATCATTTCACGAAAATCAGGCTTTGCATCCGGCTTCGGAATCTCAATCTTCTCATCTGCCGACAGATTAATGCTGTCATGCAGCTTCTTCGTATTCTGGAGTGCACGCTTCGGATTGACAAACTGTTCTTTTTCCTCCATCGCCGCAGTCACTTCGTATGTTGAATTCTTAAACGCTCGGAACAACCCCTTCGGCTTAACCTCTTTCACGTTCATAATAACCGCATTCTCGCCGAATTCCTGTTTTGCCTTCTCGATTGCCTCTTCCTCAGTTCTTCCCTGAAATTTGTTGATTGTCATTTACGCTGTCACCATCCCTACTGATTGCAGTTCTACATCGGATTCTACTTCATTATACGATACTACGATCAAATCTTTAAAATAATCTTCCGTCAGTTTCTTAAAATACATACGGACGATCGGTGATGTAATAATGATCGCCGCCTTGCCAAGTCCCTCGAGTTTTTGCGTCTCTGTCTGTACCGAATCCATGATTGCACGCGTTTTCTCAGGATCCATGGTAAGATATGCACCCTGCTCCGTCTGCTTGACACAGGACATAATCTCCTGCTCCACCTTCGGATCAAGTGTGATAACACTCGTCGTCTCATTGGCAGGAAAATATTTGTTGGAAATTGCACGTTTTAAGCTCTGTCGCACATATTCCGTCAATACATCCGTATCTCTTGTCGTCTGTGCATGATCTGCAAGCGACTCAAAAATCGTAAGCAGATCCCGGATGGAAATGCCCTCTTCGAGCAGATTCTGAAGAACCTTCTGAATCTCTCCGAGTCCGAGGAGCTTCGGTGTAAGTTCGTCCACAAGTACCGGATTGCTCTCTTTTAAATTGTTAACGAGGTTCTGTACATCCTGTCTTGTAAGAAGTTCTGCAATATGGCTGCGGATTACTTCTGTCAGATGCGTAGCGATGATCGACGGTGCATCAACTACCGTATAGCCAAGACTTTCCGCACGCTCCCTCTGTGCCTCCGTAATCCAGATCGCAGGAAGATGGAACGACGGTTCGTAAGTCGGGATTCCGGTAATCTCCTCCTCGACATATCCCGGATTCATCGCCATATAATGATCAAAAAGGATTTCTCCTTCTGTCACCTGAATGCCTTTGATTTTAATAATATACTGATTCGGATTCAGCTGGATATTATCACGAAGTCGAATAATCGGCACAACCGTTCCAAGTTCCAAAGCGATCTGTCTTCGGATCATAACCACTCGGTCAAGGAGATCTCCTCCCTGATTGACATCCGCAAGCGGAATAATTCCATAGCCGAATTCCAGTTCAATCGGATCCACCTGCAAAAGCGATACCACGTTTTCCGGCTTTCGGATTTCCTCGGCTTCCGTCTCCGCCTGCTGTACTTCTTCCTCGATTGTCTCCTCGCCGATATTATTGCTGATGCTTTTGCCGGCAACAATGAAGGCAACACCAAGTCCGACAAACAGTAAAAGGTTCAATGGAGTGGCAACTCCAAGGAAAATAATTACGGTACCAACAATATATAATACACGGGGCACACCAAACAACTGCTTAACGAGCACACCGGAGAAATCAGCTTCGTTGGAACCTTTCGTGACAAGAATACCGGTTGACAGAGAGATCAAAAGCGACGGAATCTGTGATACCAGACCATCACCAATGGTCAATAGTCCATATTGCTGGATTGCAGTAGCGAAATCAAGTCCCTGATTCATAACACCCATGACCGTACCACCGATCAGGTTGATGAATGTGATAATAAGACCTGCAGTTGCATCTCCCTTTACGTACTTTGTCGCACCATCCATGGCACCGAAGAAGCTGGACTCACGCTGAATCTTCTCTCTTCGTTCCTTGGCTTCCTGATCTGTGATAGCACCAGTGTTCAGATCGGCGTCAATCGCCATCTGTTTACCAGGCATTGCATCGAGTGTGAATCGTGCAGTTACCTCAGATACTCGCTCAGAACCTTTGTTGATAACGATAAACTGGATCAATACCAGAACAATGAATACAATCGTACCAACGACCATATCACCGCCACCAACGAAACTTCCGAACGTTGTAACGACATTACCAGGATCTCCCGTCAGAAGAATCAGACGGGTGGACGATACATTCAGTGAAATTCGAAAGATCGTCGTGAACAAAAGCAGTGTCGGGAAGAACGACATATCAAGAACTTCCTTCGCAAACAATACATTAAAAAGAATAATGAGGGCGATCGAGATGTTGATTGCAAGCATTACATCAAGCAGGATTGACGGAATAGGCACGATAAAAAACACGACCGCTGCCAAAAGATATAATCCAACTCCGATATCCGCTTTCTTTAACATCCAGATTCCCTCCTTTCTCTCTTTTTATATCCAATTATCTTGTTTGAAATACCACTGCAAGCACTTCCGCCACCGCCTGATACAATTCCGGCGGAATTTCCGCTCCTATATCTACATTGTGATAAAGCATTCTCGCAAGCGGCTTATTCTCTACAATCTCGATCTGATTATCCCTGGCAATTTCCTTAATTCTCTGTGCCAGATAATCTTCTCCTTTTGCAAGCACTACCGGTGCAGCGCTCACTTCGGCATCATATTTCAATGCAACAGCCAGATGCGTCGGGTTTGTGATGACGACATCTGCCTTAGGAACATCCTGCATCATTCGCCGTTGCGATACTTCCTGCATCTTGCGTCGCTGACGACCCTTGATCTGCGGATCTCCTTCTGTATTTTTATACTCATCCTTTACTTCCTGCTTGGTCATCTTCATATCATCATTGAATTTAATCTTCTGGTATGCAAAATCTGCAATACCTACAATCAGATAAACCAGGCTGATCTTCAGTCCGATATCAATGATCAGTGTACCAACCAGAGACAACGCCTGTTTCAATGACAAATCATACAAAATAAGAAGATCGTTTACTCTGTCTTTCAAAGAGCTGTATGCAATATATCCGATGAGTCCGATTTTCACAATCGAAAGCAAAAGCTGAAACAACGAATCTTTTGAAAAAATGCGCTTAAATCCATTGATCGGATTAAATTTACTAAGTTCCGGTTTCATCGGCTTCGTCGATACTTTCCAGCCAACCTGTACAATGCTGATCAGTATCGTAATCGCAAAGCCAAATCCAAAGAAAGGAAGTACAATCAAAAGCCAGCGTATAATAACGCCAAAAAACAGGGATGACACTGCCTGTGCAGACAATGCTCCCTCGTTAATTCGTACAAAATCTGCCATTGAATTGTAGATCATCGGGAAAATATTAATCAAATTTTCTCCCACATAAGAAATAAAGATCTTAAGACACAAAAACAAAACAATCAGGTTGAACGCTGCCGTAAGTTCCTTACTTTTTGCAACTTTTCCTTCTTCACGGGCATCCTTCAACTTCTTGGCAGTCGCCGGTTCTGTTTTTTCTCCGCCTTCGCCATCCTTGGCAAACCACTGCAGATTCAATTTCATTATTTGATTGTCAGAATATCTTTCGCTAATACATACCTTCGGCAATGAGTCTCACCATCAACTTTATCTCTTTTAAAATCATGTTTGCTATATCCGGCAGCAAAAATACTGTCAAAAAAATCACAACAAATCCAACTAGAACCTTAAGCTGCATACCAACGGAAAACATATTCATCTGTGGTGCAACCTTTGCCATAATTCCAAGCACACAGTTTAAAATCATAATGCAGGCAAAAATCGGCAGAAATATTCGAAATCCAAGTACAAAAATATCTCCCATATATCTTGCAAAAGTGTTCAACAGATGATCCATATCAAACGCCTGACCTGCAATCGGTATGACACTAAACGAATCCGCGATTGCCTGTATCAGATAGGTGTGCAGATTCGAGGTGATCATAAGGATCATAACCAGATAATAATAAAAATTACCAGTCAGTGTGACCTCGGTTCCCATATCCTGATTAAACTCAGCCGCCATAGACAGACCGATATCCATATCAATGACACTACCTGCAAACAAAACAATAGAATTACAGATATTTGCAGCAAAACCAATAAGCAGTCCTGTAATTCCCTCTTTCAAAACAACGACCGCATAACCGACTACACTTTCATAAGTAAGCTCCGGTCTGGCGACCACACTATATAAAAGAATCGAAGTAAAAAACGACAGACCAATCTTCACCTGATTGGGAATTCCTGTCTGTCCTAAAAGCGGCGCTACATACACAAAGCAGCTGACCCGCACCAGGATCAACAGAAAATATTCAAAATTATCCAGAGTAAATGTAAAGTTGACCATGAAACTATCCTAAACTCAGGTAATAACTGAAATTTGACCATAATCGTTCAATAAAACTCGACATATTGTTTAACATCCATGATCCACAGATCAGCATCGTCACAAATACACCGAGAATCTTCGGAACAAAGGTAAGTGTCTGTTCCTGAATAGATGTCACCGTCTGAAAGATACTGACAATCAATCCAATGATCAGCGATACTAAAAGAAGCGGCGCTGATGTAATAATGATCGTATAGATGGCATCTCTTGCAATATCAAGTACTGCACTCTCTGAAATCATATCGATACCTCCTAATAAAACGTCTGTACAAGTGAACCGATCACGAGATTCCAGCCGTCCGCAAGAATAAACAATAAAATCTTAAACGGAAGCGAAATCGTTGTCGGCGGAAGCATCATCATGCCCATTGACATAAGCACCGATGACACAACCATATCAATTACAATAAAAGGAATATAGATCAGAAAGCCCATAATAAAAGCTTTTCTTAATTCACTTAAAATAAATGCCGGAACTAAAGTTGTGAACGGCACATCCGACAATTCCGTATCATCCTCATAGGTTTCGCCGGATATCTCGGTAAACAGATTAATATCACGAATCTGAATCTTCGCATCCTTGATCATAAATTCACGGATTGGGGCTTCTGCCTTCTCTAAAAACTCTGTCTGTGTGATCTCCCCCCTGTCAAGCGGCTGGATTGCATCCGTGTTAATCTGCTGAAATGTCGGCCACATAATAAACAAGGTAAGGAACAACGCCAGACCGATCAGAATCTGGTTCGGTGGAGCCGTCTGCGTTCCGATTGCTGTACGCACGAAATGGAGCACAATGATAATTCTGGTAAATGATGTCATCATAATCAGAATCGATGGTGCCAGAGACAACACCGTAAGCACGAGAAGCATTCTGACCGGAGTAGACAGCGATCCATTCTCATTATTATAGGTAATGGACAATCCATCGGTCTGGTCATTATGGTTTGCAACCTCCGTACTTCCGGTCGTCAAGCTGCTTGAATTCGTTGAAGCAGCGTACGTCATCGTCGGATGCGTAACGCATAATACAGTTGTAACTATCAGTACCACACATGCAAACACAAAGCTTGCCACGCAGTATATCTTTTTTCCTTTACTCATTATTAATCCTGTTTCTTTGGTAATTTGTCCTTGAGTTTTTCAAGGATTTCCGAGAAGGACTCCTGTGACTCCTTCTCTTCCACATGTTCAAACGAGAAATCCTTAAGCTGTTCTCTCGTAAGCTGCGTCAGGAGATGTACTTCGTCTTTTCCGACCGACACCACCAAATACACGGTTCCAGCCTCAACAATACTGATGTACTTATTATTTCCGACATTAATCGTCTCAATAATGTGCAAATTCTTATTGTTGCTGCGACTCTTCTGAAAGCCAACCATCCATCGCGTTGTCAGGTAAGTAATTCCAAGCACAAACGCAAATATAATGAGCGCACCGATCAGTTGCACCAGACTGTGAAAAGAACTTGATAATAATATTGTCATACGACTTTCTATGCCTGTGGCGGCTTCGAAGAGTTCACAATTTCCGTGATACGGACACCGAAACTCTCCTCAATGACCACAACCTCTCCCTTCGCAACATACTTTCCGTTAACAAGCACATCGATTGGTTCGCCGGCGATCTTGTTAAGCTCAATGATCTTTCCCGGTCCAAAATCAAGGATATCGGAAATCGACTTCTTGGTACGTCCAAGTTCTACGGTAACTTCCAGCGGAACATCCATGATCAGATCAATATTCTCCGGCTGATACGTTCCGAAATTACCACCGGAAAAAGCAGTAAACTGTGCCGGTTGTACATTGACCGGCTGCCCCATCATCGGTTGTCCCATTCCCGGATTCATCTGCATATTCATCTGTGGCTGCCCCATCATCGGCTGTCCCATTCCCGGGTTCATCTGCATATTCATCTGTGGCTGCGCATTCATCTGCGGAGCAGGTGCAGGCTGCGGAGCCGGGGCTGGTTCCGGTGCCGGAGCAGGTTCTTCCCTCATACTGCTACTATCCATCTCCATATTGTGCGTTACACCCGCACACATTTCCTTTGCAAATGAAATCGGGTAAAGCTGCATGATCTCGCTGTCCACAAGATCTCCAATCTCCATACGAAACGAGATCTTGACAAATTTTCCAGTTAAGAACTCATCAATCTCACTCTCGTCAATTTCTCCTGCCAGATCGATCAAATCTGCCTTTGGCGGGCTGATATCGATCTTCTTATTCAGCATCGAGGATAAAGAAGTCGCCGATGATCCCATCATCTGGTTCATCGCCTCACTGATCGCACTCAGATGAAGTTCTCCGAGTTCCCCTTCTGTATTTGTTCCGTCACCCCCCATCATAAGATCGGTGATGATCTTAACATCATTTTCTTTCAGTACAAGGATGTTGCTTCCGTCAAGTCCTACCGTGTAGGCAATACGGATAAACACACACGGTCTCTCATATTTTGTCACAACGTCATCCCAGGTTGCATAAGATACAACCGGAGTTGAAATCTCTACTTTACGATTCACGAGAGAAAACAACGTCGTCGCAGCCGTACCCATACTGATATTGGCGATCTCCCCGATCGCATCAATTTCAGCTTCTGAAAGTTCCGCCTCTGCAGTCGCAGCCCCCGCTCCTCCGGGATTGCTCAGCAGTGCGTTAATTTCTTCCTGCGATAAAATTCCATCCATACGTTTATTGCTCCTCTCTGATCACCGAAGTGACCCTAACTGCATAATTGTCGCCCGAAGAACCGGGTAATGCAGTAAATTTTCGAATATTGCCGACATAGACATCCAGCTCATCATCAACATTGCGATCTAGCTTAATGATGTCACCCGGCTGCAACATCGCAAAATCATTGACCGATATTGCGCTGTTGCCAAGTACCGCTTTCACAGGTACTTCCGCTCGCTGGATCAAAGATTCAATCGCATCTGCGTAACTGTTATCATCCTGATCCTGCATGTTTGAATACCAATACTTGGTATTTAATTTATCAATCACATCTTCCAACGTAATGTACGGAAGACAGATATTCATAAGTCCTTCTACATCGCCAATCTTCATATTGATCGTCACGATTGCGATCATCTCGCTTGGCGATATAATCTGTGCATACTGGGAATTTGTCTCAATCCGCTCCAGTCTCGGATGAATATCAACCACATTCTCCCACGGTTCCTTAAGAAGGTTCACACATACAATCATAATTCTCTCAATGATCAAAAGCTCGATCTCCGAGAACTCCCTCACCTTGTCAATCGGATCTCCACGGCCTCCAAGCATTCGGTCGACAATCGTATATCCAAGCGCCGAAGCCATCTCGATAATAATATTTCCCTGAAGCGGCGCAAAATTGATAATTCCAAGAAGCACCGGATTCGACAAAGCATTGGAAAACTCCGAATACGTTACCGCCTCGGAATTCATCACCTCAACCTGAACATTTTTACGCAGATAGACTGGAAGATTTGTGGAAAGCAATCTTCCGTAATGTTCAAAAATAATCTCCAAGGTACGAAGATGCTCCTTGGAAAATTTAGAAGGACGGGCAAAATCGTATTCTTTAACCTGTTTTTCATTGCTGTCTTTAATTTCTTCTACATCCAGTTCACCGGTACTAAGCGCTGCCAGCAAACTGTCTATCTCATTCTGAGATAATACGTCACCCATCTATCTTTCACCACCTGTTACACAACCATGATAAGACTAACCGAAAAATCCGGTTAGCCTTCTTAATCTTCTCTATTCAGATGTCGATTCGGAGAAATTGACACCGACTACCAGATCCGCGCCAAACAATTCCTGCATATCGGAAAGGATTTCTCCCTTGGCCTCGTCCTTATTCGCCTCAAACTCATCGACGGTATAGTTACCGATTACCTGAATGATATCATTCTTGATCGTCTCATCCTGACTTGTGAAGAAATCCTGGTTATACGTCGCATAATTGTCACTCTTCTTATTCAAGACAAGTGAAACCTTAAGCACGGCGTAATGATTCTTACCGTCAGATCCTTTTGCAAGATTCGTTGTAATCTTCTCTCCGGCATTCACCTTGTAGATATCCTGCTGATCGATCGGCACATTGGATACACCACTTGCCGCTCCACTGTTAAGATCCAGATCGATTGCAGAACATACCTTTTCAATCAGTGTATTCGCCTTCTTCGTCTCTGGAAGCACACTAAACATCAGTATCGCAGTCAGCACAAAGTTGGCAAACACCAATGCAAGTATCAGTACTGAAATCAAATTCTTCTTCATAATACTTAACTTTCCTCCTAATCCACCTTCGAATTATAAGAATTATACACCTTGATCTCTACACGTCGGTTTCGTGCACGTCCCTCCGGTGTACTGTTGTCCGCAATTGGGACATAATCGCCGCGGCCGGCAAACTTAATATATTTTGGATCCAATGAAGTGTGATCACGGAGCCTCTCGGCAACCGCCAGCGCCCGGTACACGGAAAGGATCTCGTTGCTTTCAAACTTACCGTTGCTTCGTATCGGCACATTATCCGTATGTCCCTCAATCTCAATCACATTGGCATCATACTGTTCAAGTACCTTGCCAATCTTATCAACAATCGGAATCGCTCCGCTTACCAGATCCGCATGACCGGAATCAAACAGAATTGCTCCGTTTAGATTCAATTGTACATATTCCGCATTAAAATTCACATCCACTTTGGAGCCAAGTTCCGAGGCATCTAAAGCTTTCTGTATCTCCTCTGCCATCTTCTCCGACTCGGCAAGTCCCTGTTTCTCGTACTGTTCCTGTACGTTTTCTTTGCCTTCCGTCTGATTGTTACTGTCTTCCGCTGCCGAATTGGCGACTTCATTGTAGTAGGAATCCATAAACTCCAGCTGTCTCACACCGGCAGAGATCATCTCTCCATCTCCGATGCTTGCACCACCTGCCGGCAGGATACTCACACTGCTCTGCAGCGAAGCAATTACCTGCTGGAACTTGTCCGCATCAACCGTAGACATAGAGAAAAGCAATACGAAAAAGCATAACAGAAGGTTCATCAGATCGGAGAATGTCGCCATCCACGCCGGGGAACCCTTCGGCGGATCCTCAGGTCTCTTCTTCGGCATTATTCCTCACCTCCGGCATTGTCACCACCAATCTGGTTTCTGTTCGACGGAGAAAGGAAAGACTTTAACTTCTCCTCAATCACACGCGGGTTCTCACCTGCCTGAATCGACAGAAGCCCCTCTATCGTAATCTGTCTGCTCACAACTTCCAGACTATTGTTGGCATTCAGTTTTCCCACAACCGGTGTACACAACCAGTTCGCGATCAAGGATCCGTAAAGTGTTGTTACAAGTGCAACGGACATCTGCGGTCCGATTGCAGACGGATCATCCAGTTTCTGTAACATGTTGATCAGTCCGATCAGTGTTCCGATCATACCCCAGGCTGGACCCATCTCCGCCCATTTCTCCCAGACAGAAATTACACTCTTATGCCGATCCTCCAGACACATCAGATCTGTCTCAAGGATCGCCCGGACAAGTTCGGGATCCGTTCCGTCTACAACAAGTAAAATACCTTTTTTCAGGAATTCATCATCCAGACCATTGGCAGCCTCCTCAAGCGCAAGCAGCCCATCCTTTCGTCCGACATTCGCCAGATCGATGATCGACTTAATGATCTCAGAAGGATCATATTTCTTCTCCTTGAATATCAGTGTAAAGGCTTTCAGACCATTCAAAAAGGCTGGCAGCTTAAAACACGCCAGCGTTGATCCAATCGAACCACCGATTGTGATTGCGACCGACGGAATATCAATGAAATTCCGGAACGCATCAATGCTGCCACCACTGTTTATAATACCAAATACGACCATTGCGAGTCCAAAAAGGATTCCACCCAACGATGCTATATCCATACAATGCACCTTCCAATTTTACAAATTACGGATCCGGTCAAAACGCAAAATAGACCTAATGACCCTTTTATATAATTCTACTAAACTTTTGTTTTCTTGTCTACTTCCTTTTTGGTAAAAAGGGTAAAAAAATGATGGGAAATGGCGAAAACGCATCTCCCATCGCATTTTTATGTATTTTTCTGTCAACTTATAAATTATCTCTTCAGATTGATCAGTTCCTCAAGCAGTGTATCAGATACGGTGATAACTCTTGAGTTCGCCTGGAATCCACGCTGTGTGACAATCATATCCGTAAACTGTCCGGACAGATCTACGTTGGACATCTCAAGCTCGCCGGAGTTGATTGCACTACCGTCCGCACTGACTTCCACACCGATTCCGTCAAATTCACCGGAATTTAAGGTTGTCTGGTAGCAATTGTTTCCGACTTTTTCAAGACCGGATGCATTCGCAAACTGCGCAACCGGAATCTGTCCGAGCAGAACGGTATTACCATTATCGTAAGAACCATGGATCTGACCCTGCTGGTCAATTGTAATTCCGGTTAAGGCTCCAAGCTTCTTTCCGGCTCCGTCTCCTGTCGTATCACCTTTTAACATCTTAAAGGTAGAAGTTCCACCGTTGTTGTAGTTCATACATTTCGAGAAATCAAGCTCGATATTCTGAAAATTACTGGTAACATTCTGCTGTCCATTCTGTCCGTTTGTTGTATATCCGGTTCTCAGAGCAGACAGATTTAACATCTGGCTCGTCTTATTATTTCCACCGATCGATACGAAAGTACCCTCATTCGCATCGAAATCAATATCATATCCGTTACCGAACACACTGTTGATGTTTGCCTTTTTCTCGGCATCTGTATTTCCAAGAATCGACCGACTGCTCGAATCAATAATATCCGTCAGTGTAATGTGATACTGTCCATCCACCGTGCTATTCTCACGCGGCTTGATTGCAAACTTAGCCGTATAGGAATATCCAAGATTATCGAAAAATCCCAGTGTCACCGTATATCCGTCTTCACTGGTAACGTTCGTGTCCTTCTTATCCAGCACTCCGGATACATAAGCCTTTGTCGTAGCTTCCGGAGCTGCTGTCTGGTTCTGCGGAGACATTACCTGAAGTGGAGATACGATATCTTTACGAATATCGCCTGTCGTCGGATCCACCTGCCATCCCTGCAGCGTATATCCGGTCGAACTCATACACAGATATCCGTTACCATCCACATAAAACGAACCTGCTCTTGTAAAAAAGCGATTGGTTCCATCACTTACAATAAAGAAATTGGTCGACTGGCTGTCCGTAAACTTTAAATCGAACGGATTACCTGTCGTCTCCGATGCACCCGCACCGGTGATATTCACCATTGTCGATGCAGTGGTTACACCAAGACCGATCTGCTTTGCATTCTTACCGCCGATACCGGTTGTACCGTTTCCGCCGGATGCAGAAGCTGTCGTCTGATACATAATCTCACTGAATCGTACATTGGAAGACTTGAATGCTTCCGTGTTGACGTTCGCGATATTATTACCGATAACGTCCATTCTTGTCTGATGTGTCTTAAGTCCGGACACAGCAGAGTACATTGATCTCATCATAGTACATTGACCTCCTGTGATGGCATCCTTTGGTTTCCTCTGTCAGTCAGAAACCGTAGCTTCCATAAGGTCCAGCTACATAATTACTGCGCCATCAATATTTGTAAATACATTTGATTGTGTTTCCGTCTGATCCATCGCCGTCACAACCGTTTTGTTCGGAACATTCACGATAAATGCCAGTGAATCGACAAGAACCAGTGATTCGTTAATCCCTTTTGCGCTCGCTTTCTCCACACCACTCTGCAGTCTCACATTCTGTTCATCCGACAGGCTGATGCCCCGACTTTCCAGTCGCTGCGTGGCATGCTTTGAAAACTTTAGCGTTTCACTCCCTGTTGTACTCAGGGACTGTTGTCTTCTTAAAACTTCTTCAAATGATATATCGGACTTTTGGGAAGATTGATTAACATTTTTTTGATTTAAATATTGATCACTGACCTGTTCGATCGACGAAAACTGTCCGGCTATCGGATTCATGCATTCGCCTCCGTCTCTGTTTTGCTGTCCGCATTCGTATTGTTATCCGTCGTATTATCCGTGTCTGTCTTCTCGCCGCTTTCGCCCTCATGTGCCTTCTTGATCTCCGCAAGACGCTTCTCATAATTTTCCAGCTTTGCCAGATCATCACTGTCCACATATTTCTGCTGGTAAGAAGTCATTCCGTCATACACATCCCTGATCTGCTGGATCGCCTTCTCGTAGCTCTCATTAATATTCTCAATATCCGGAAGCTGACCGACCATATCACTGAATGTTTTTGCAGTTGTAACCGCCTCATAATAGCTTTCATCTGCAACCGTATCCAGCGTATCAATGTTGTACAGACGGTTATTCACGCTGAGCATAACGCTTCCGTCTTCCTGATACATGATGTAATCGACTTTACCGTTGACAAAATTTTCTTTGCCGGTCGTTTCATCTGCAACCTTCAGAATTACCTGTTTACCGACCAAAGCGTTTGCCATCTCATTTTCCTGTGTCTGTTGCATGGATAACGTAGCCTCGAGCTGCGAGAATGTAGCAAGCTGTGCAACATACTCTGTATTGCTTGTTGGTTCCAGTGGATCCTGATACTGCATTTCCGCACAAAGAAGCGTTAAAAACTGATCATACCCAAGGGATGAACCACTATTCTTATCGGCTTCTTCCGCCTTCTTCTTTGCCTGATAATCCGTTACCAACTTACCGTTATCTACCGCAGCGGTATATGTTGTTGCCATATTGTTCCTCCTTATGCAGTCAAATCAACTGAGTTTCCGTTGTCCTTCATAATCTGGGCAACTAAGGCTTCCTCTTCTGTCATCAATGAAGACAACTCATCCAGCGAGGATAAATTAATGTTTCTTCTCTGTGACTGCTGTTCCTGTTGTCTTTGTCCTTCTTCAAACTCGCGGCTCTGTCCCTGTTCAAGATTTCGCTCAAATTCGTGCGACGCAACGGTCACTTCAATAGAATCCACCTTGATTCCCGACTGCTCGAGTGTCTCCCGAAGCTCTGCGACCTGTATTTCAAGTGCAGCCTTAACAGCTTCGTTGCTCGCCGCAATCTGTGCACGGACACTTCCCTGTTCGGAAGAAATCTGAAGATATACTTTGCCGAGATTCTCCGGGTTCAGCTGCATCTCCATCGATGAGGCATTCTCTGCCACTGTCACCTTCACATTCTCTGCAAACTGTTCGATCAGATCCATCGTATCAATCGGCAGATAAGAAGTGTCCTCCGCCTGTACCATACTTTCATTCAAAATCTGATCGGTTGTAAACACCATTTCCGGTGTCTGTTCTGTCACATGAGCATCCGTTCGATCTGCAGTGTGAACTTCATTCTCACGCTGTGCCAGATTTTCTGCATTGCTGCCATCATTGTCCGAACTGAATTGTCCGGATTGTTTTGCTTCCTCAGCGACCGGTTCTGCCACATTTGCATCCCCCGGCTGTATTGAAGCATCTGTATCCACAATTTCATCCGCCTGAACGTTATCTGCATTCACCGTCACATCCGGTTGTGCATTCTGCTCTGCCGCCTGATTCATAACCTCTGCAAAAGAGGCATCCTCAAGCACCTGAGGTGTTTCAAGCGTATCCATCTGTGCAAGTAATTCCTGCATTTCTTCCGGCATCAGATCCAATTGATCCATCAATTCACCGGAAATGCTCTGCATATCCTGCATAAGATCAACAAACTGAGGCTGAAGTAATAAATCTTCCGGTGTCGATGCGCCAGTCAGTTCTACTGTCAGTTGCGCCAGATTCTGTGGATCCATAAGACCAAAGGCTGTAATTCCAAGTATTTCCATCGCAGTCCGTACCGCTTCCTCATCCACGCCAAGATCCTCAGCGACCTTTACGACAACCTTCTGATCAAAATCATCAAGCTGATCTGCCGCTTTACTAATCTTGTCATTCATCGTTGCCGAAGCAATCTTCGTATCTCTGCCGGAATACTGTGTGTACGAATTCTGCGCGCGGTCTGTATCATTCGTCTTAATGGATGTCTGCACAATATCTTTGGTATTCGCAGTCTGATTTGTAGAGTAGTTGCCATTCATAATCGACGAAAACGCAGCCGCAGCGCCTGAATTTTCAACCTTTGTTTTGCTTGTTGCAGCATTTGCATTTAAATTCTGACCCTGACCTACAGAACCCAGATTAAATACATTTGCACTAGTCAAATATGTTCCTCCTTTCTTTGACATAGGAGATTTCTAAATGAAATCTGACAGATTCCTACTTCGTCGGTTCCATGATTTCCGTCAGCTTCGCCGCAGTCGTCGCATCCATCTTACCAAGGATCTTGCCTCGCTCCTCCGTGCCCATATTCTTCATAATATCGGCAACCAGTCCAAGATTGTCTGTCATCGTATCAAAGATGGCAGCCGCCTCCTTCGGCTTCATTTTGGAGTAAGTGTCAGCATAATCTTTAACCTCATCATCGTAGGTAATCTGTTCTACTACTTGTTTATATAAGACTTCTGCATTCTTTGGATCAATGCTCTCATAATAAGTCTTATATTCATTTATATCGGGCGCATTATCCGAAAAAACAACCTCTTCATAGAATTTTTCTTTTTCTTTTTCGAACGCCGCCTCGTCTTCTTTATAACTCGAGAGATCGTCGATCTGTTCATTCAGATTGTCAATCGTCTCAGAATCTTTCTGTTCGTTTGCTTTCGCACTATCCAGTTCGAGTTCCAGTTCCTTGATCCGCGCAACCGCTTCATCCAGAGAACCGTACCGGTACTGTGTATCCTCCGTCGGAAGATCGGAATTATCCACCGTCGGCAATATCTTATTGATATACGGCACATCCTTTAACACCGGATATAAAATCGATGATCCGAATCCGCCAACATCCGTCTTGATCAGAATTGCGATAATACCGAGCCAGATTGCAATAATAAGGATGGTAACCAAAGCAAGTACCAGCTTGCCGCCCGCCTTCTCTTCTTCCTCTTGCGGATTTTGTTCTGCTGTCATCTCAGTTTCATTCTTTTTCTTTTTAAATGGCATAAATTTTCCTCTATTTGTTATATGTGTAGCTTACCAGCTCATCGATCTCTTTTGTCTCCGCTGCAGCGAGCTCCTGCTTGAATTCTTCAAACGCTTTCTCCCGCAGCTTCTCCTGCACCTTGCGCTCCTGCATCACTTCATTTAAAGCGGCACGCGCATCTTCCATCTCTTTCTCCGCCGTATGAACATTCATCATCTGACGCCGCACGATCGTTTTCATATCATTGACATTGGCACGTGCATGCGCAACTTCCTGCAGATCAAGATTCCCCTGCACAGCCTCTTTTAACTGTTTCTCATATCCGACTCTGCGGATCAGATACTGTTGCAGTACCTTCTGCTCATCCAGATATCTCTGATTCGCGATACTGTACGCCATCTGTGCCTGTGTCTCAAGTTTCTGTTTGATATTCAAAATATTCTGCATGCGATATACAAATTTCGCCATAACTTACTCAACCACTTTCCTAATCTGCAAACACATCTGCAAGCAGCTTGATTTCCTCGTCAAAAGCAAACTTCTCATCCGTTCCCTGACAAAGAAACGTATTCACATCCTTGATCTTGCGGATTGCGTAATCAATCTCCGGATTGGAACCGCTCTTGTAGGCGCCGATGTTGATCAGATCCTCTGCCTCATTGTAGGTTGCAAGAACATTTTTTAATTTTCCCGCAAGTGCCTTATGCTCCTTTGTTACGATTGAACTCATGACACGGGAAATACTCTGTAAGATATCAATCGCAGGATAATGATTCTTATGTCCAAGTTTTCGGTCAAGCATGATATGTCCGTCTAAGATACCACGCGCTGTATCAGTAATCGGCTCATTGAAGTCGTCACCATCGACCAATACCGTATACAGGCCGGTAATGGATCCCTTATCATTGGTTCCCGCACGCTCTAACAGCTTCGGCATCTCCGAATACACGCTTGGCGGATAACCTCTTGTTACCGGAGGTTCTCCTGACGCAAGTCCGATTTCTCTCTGTGCCTGCGAAAAACGCGTCATAGAATCCATCATCAACAGAACATCTTTTCCCTGATCGCGGAAATATTCTGCCACTGCTGTTGCCGTCTTTGCACACTTGTTTCGAATCAGTGCAGGCTTGTCAGAAGTTGCCACAACAACAACCGATCTTGCCATACCTTCCGGTCCCAGATCACGCTCAATAAACTCGCGCACCTCTCGGCCTCGCTCTCCGATCAGGGCGATCACATTGATATCCGCCTTTGTATTGCGGGCAAACATACCAAGAAGTGTACTTTTACCGACTCCGGAACCTGCAAATACACCGATACGCTGCCCCTTACCTACCGTGATCAGTCCATCAACCGCCTTCACACCAAGCGGCAATACCTCACTGATAATCTCACGTTCCATCGGATCCGGCGGTGTCTGTTCCAGCGGATAATATTCTCCGTGGATCTCCACATCCCCGTCACTGATTCTTCCGATACCATCCAATGTATGCCCAAGCAGTTCTTCCCCTACTAATACAGATAATGGATGTCCCGTATTCTCTACGATACATCCAACTCCAACGCCCTCCACGCTGTCAACCGGCATCAGAATAAGCTGGGAATCATGGAATCCAACCACTTCCGCGATCACATGATTCTCCCGATCCTCATCTGGATAAATCTTGCACAGATCCCCAAGACGCGCCTTCGGTCCTACGGACTCGATCGTCAGGCCGACAACCTTAACAACCTTTCCGTAACTGTTATAATATTGTCTGTCTAAAAGCTGTAAATACTTATCTGCTACACTCAACGTCAATCGTACCCCGGTTATGAAACTAATGAGCGGATATCCTTGATCAGATTTATAAGCTGCGTGTCCAGTCCGCAGTCAAACACGCCGTACGACGTCTCAAGCTGACATTGTCCGTCCTCAAATTTATTCTCCTGAACAAACTCGATTGCGACATCTCCGCCGACCTGTTTCTGGATTTCATCTAAATGATCCATCAGCATCTGATGATCCGCCTCATTGACATGAATGCGCACCTTGTTGCCCGCATCCACATCCATAAGTGTATTTTTCACAAGTGCAAGAAGCACTTCCCTCTTATCCGAAAACTGTATCTGGAATACTTTTTCAAACACCTGGGACACTGCATCTACAATATCGCTCTCCATATGTTCCATGCGTTCATTGTATTCCGTCTGTAGTTGTTCCTTCTTCTGTTCATATTCCTGTTCCAACTGCCCTCTTACTGCCTGCAGTTCCTGTTCACTCTGCTGTCTTCCCTCTTCATATCCGAGCTTTCTCTGTTCCTCGAATAATTGCTGCGCGCTCTGCTTGGCAGCATCTAAGATTCCGTTTGCCTCCGAATGAGCTGTCGAAGTGATCTGGTTTGCCATCGTCTGCGCATCGGCGATCATCGCCTTGCGAAGCTGTTCCAGCTTAACCTTTTCTTCCTCGTAAGACGGAAGGCTCTCCTCTTCCGCCGCATCTGCAGAACCGGTCAGTTCTCCTTCCGGTTCTTCCGATAACGACCGGCCTTCACCCGCCATCCGCTCCTTCATATGCTGATCGGAATTGATAATTCTGTTCCCCTGCGTGGAATTCACCACAAAGCATTGTTTTAATAAATTAGACAACGATATCGTCTCCTCCGCCACGGGAAATTACGATATCTCCTGCTTCCTCGAGCTTTCGGATAACACCAACAATCTTCTGCTGTGCCTCCTCGACATCCTTCATTCGTACCGGGCCCATAAAATCCATATCCTCTTTGATCATTGCCGCAAGTCTCTTCGACAGGTTCTTGAATACTACATTCTGAACCTCTTCCGATGTATTCTTAAGGGCAAGTTCAAGATCTCCATTCTCAACATCACGCAGCACACGCTGTATTGCACGGTCGTCGAGTAACAAAATATCCTCGAACACGAACATCTTCTTGCGGATCTCGTCGGCAAGCTCCGGCTCTTCGATTTCCAGAGACTCCATAATGTGTTTTTCCGTTCCACGGTCGACACTGTTTAAGATATTAACGATCGCATCAATACCACCAACGATCGTGTAATCCTGATTAACAAGAGAAGCAAGCTTTCTCTCCAATACCCGTTCTACTTCCTTGATGACATCCGGCGATGTGCGATCCATCAACGCAATACGCTTTGCAACATCCGCCTGTTTCTCCGGTGGCAGAGCACTAAGCACCATCGATGCCTGTGAAGGCGATAAGTACGACAGAATCATCGCAATCGTCTGCGGATGCTCATCCTGAATAAAGTTGAGCAGCTGACTCGGATCCGTTTTGCGTACAAACTCAAACGGGCGAACCTGAAGAGAAGCGGTCAGCTTGGCAATAACGCCTTGTGCCTTGTCACTTCCAAGAGCCTTCTCAAGAAGTTCCTTCGCATATCCGATACCACCTTCCGCAATATATTGCTGCGCAAGACATACCTGATAAAACTCCTCCAATACCTCTTCCTTCGTTTGCGGGGATACACTCCTCGTATTCGCAATCTCAAGTGTGAGTTCTTCAATTTCATCTTCTTTCAGGTGCTTAAAGATTGTAGCAGCCTTCTCCGGTCCCAACGTAATGAGAAGAATTGCTGCTTTCTGCACTCCTGTATAAGATTCGCTCATACCTTACTCCCAATCCTCATTTAACCAGTTGCGCAGCAACAACGCTGCCGCATCCGGATTTTCATCCACAAATTTTTCAATCAGAACACGTGTCTCTGATTTCTCCGAATAGCCGATATTCTCAAGCTCATCTCCTGTATTTGCTGTTGACTCAAGCAATGCATCCACAGAAAGTTCCGGCTCGATTTCCTCCTCGACCTGCTTTCTGGTGCTTCGGAACACCACATATCCAAGTAATGCAAAGATCAATACTGCAAGCGCAATCTGTAAGATATCCGTCAGACCGATGCCTTTGCTGCTCGATTCCACAAACTGTGGACGCTCGTAGCAGACAAAAGAAATATTATTAGTATCAAAACCGGTCGCTTTGGCGATCATATCAATATATTCCTGATCTGCCTGTACCTGTACCGGATCACTGTGTGCCGCCTTAAACGCTTCGAATGTCGTTCCGTCAAGCTGACCGCTTGCCTTAAGTTCATCCTCATCATAGACAACCCATCTGGTCGCTGATACGGCAACGGAACTCGTTGTATAATCAACCGTTCCACCATTGTTGATTGTCTCTGTTTCTTCCTTATTCGGTGCATACTGTGTATCAATATCCGACACAGAAGATTCCGTAATCTCGCCATCCTGTGTCACATAAGTTGGTGTATCATCATTGGAATCCGTTCCCGGAACCGCAGCCTGTCCGCCGGTGGCATCCGCCTGGTACTCCGAGCGGCTTGTAATCTCACCATTATCCATTCCATCATTATGGGAATATACAACCGAATTTTTCTTCACCGAATCAAAATTCATGTCCAGATTGATTCCGACCTGCACATCCGAGAAAATACCGGATTTTACGAGGACATTCTTAACCTCATCCTTTACCATGTTCTGTGTCTTCTGCTTCGTGCTCAGGTTGGTTGAAACAACCGAGGAAGCGGAGTCCTGATCTGCTCCGGAATACAGAAGCATTGACGTCTTCTGGTCAAGAATTGTAATATTCTTCGTTGATTCGTTACCGATCTGTGTTGCAACAAAGCGCGCAATCGAATATGCCTGATCTTCATCCATATCACTCTTGAGATCAAGAGATACACTCGCAGATCCCTCCTGCATTCTGGAAATCAAAGTTCCATCATCGGTCGGAAGATCTAAGGAAACCTTCGCAGAATTGATCAGGTCGTTTGCTGCAAGGTCCTCCTGCAGCTTCTGCTCCAGATATGCCTTATTCAGTTTCTGCTTATCTGCCTCTGTACGGGAAAAACTTCCATCCACAACAGATGAGACATCTGCCTTAGAAATATCGTATCCTGCGGTCGCAATATCATTGGATCCCAGCAGCATATTTGCTGCACTCTCATCCTTGACATTAACTTCAAAATGCGTAGAATTCGATACTTTATAATCAATCGTTCCGTCCGCATCAAGAATTTCCTTGACCTGACTGGCACTTTTCGCATTTTCGCAATCAATCAGTGTCGTATAGGTAGGTCTTGTCATCACCACGCCAAGAATCACAAGCGCCACGATCACGATGCTTGTCAGACTGATCATTAAAGCCTTCTGCTTTGTATTAAATTTCTTCCACCATTCAACCACACGGTTGATGATTTTCTGCAATTGTTCTGGCATTCTTTTGTTCCTCTCCTACCTAATCCATCCTATTATCAAAATGATTATTTAGATTGACATCTGCATAATTTCTCTGTAACCGTCAATTAGCTTATCACGCACCGCAACGGTGTACTGGAGTGCAATGTTCGCTTTCGTCTCCGCGATCAGAAGATCGTGCGTATTGTCCGCCTCTCCGAGCGCGAAACGGATTTCCTCTGATTCTGCGGTATTCTGCAAGTCATTCGTCTCATCAATCGACTGCATCGCCGCGGAAAGTACGGAACTGAAACTGTTCTTATCCGTATTCACATCCGTCGTCTTAGGCGTAAATGTATTCAAATAATTGGATGACACACTCGCAAGTGAATTAATATCCATATATTTCCTCTCTGTTTCCGGCGTAAAGCCTCATTCTATAGATTACTGTCCGATTGACAATCCTGTCTGCGCCATGCTTTTGCTCGCTTCAAAAGCTGTCGCATTCGCCTCATAAGCACGCTGTGCATCGATCAGGTTCGTCATCTCTGTAACGGTATTCACATTCGGATAAGATACATATCCGTCCGCATCCGCATCCGGATTGGAAGGATCATACTCCTTGATAAAATCCGTCTCCGTATCCTCACGCACGGAAGTTACCTTGACACCATTACCGATTGCCGGATTCTTCGAAGCTGAGAAAACCTGACTAAACGGTGTAACCGCACGTTCCTGAAATGTCACAATCTTGCGTCGGTAAGGTCCGCCGCTCTCTGTTGAAGTTGTATTTACATTGGCAATATTCTCCGCAATGATATCGGTGCGGAAGCGCTCCGCGGTCATTCCCGATGCGCTGATATTAAACGATTGAAATAATCCCATCTCTTACTCTCCTTAACTGATCACAGTCTTCATGCGGTTAAACTCATTGTTAATACCTGCCGTAATTCCCTGGTAACGAATCTGCTCGGATGCGTACTCCACTTCCTCGACATCGATATCGACATTGTTTCCGTCCAGACGGTAGGAATAATTGGACAGATCCGTATATACCGAAGGATTCAGATGATCCATATGCAGATTGTCGATCTTCGTATCGAGCGACGTATGTTTACATCTGCCGAGTTCCTGCTTCAAGACACCCTCAAAGTCTAAGTCTTTCCGCTTATATCCGGGCGTATTTACATTGGCAATATTGTTGGCGAGAACCGTCTCTCTCTTCCAGCTTGCATCCGCAGCCTTGTCCAATACATTGACATAATCAAAAGCGTTTGTACTGAGCATAAGAACCCCCTTCATCTAGTATCCCTAATTATTCTATCATACTAATTATAGTATACTTCTTTCAAAATACAAGTGCTTTTCATAAAAAAGCCATATTTTGTAAGCAAAAAAGGAACCTATATCTTGTATAAGTCCCTTTAAAATCCCCATTCCTTGGTAGTTTCTTCGATTTATTTTACTGCTTATTTTGCCTTACTGCGTTTGAGCTTGTCCAATTCTTCGAACACAACATCATTGACGACCTTGATATAGGTTCCCTTCATACCGGATGATCTTGATTCGATTACGCCGGCGCTCTCAAACTTTCGAAGTGCATTCACGATCACAGATCTTGTGATTCCTACACGATCCGCAATCCGGCTCGCAACAAGGATTCCCTCGTTGCCATCAAGTTCATCGAAAATATGAGTGATCGCTTCCAGCTCCGAAAACGAAAGCGTGCTGATCGCAGATTTCACGATGGCAACTTTTCTTGCTTCCTCCGCACTCTCCTCATTGACAGAACGCATCATCTCAAGTCCGACAACCGTCGTTCCATACTCCGTCAGAATAATATCATCAATGTCATATTCCTTCTCGCTGCGATACTCAAACAACGTACCGAGCCTCTCTCCCGCAATATCAATCGGAGTAATGATCGCACGATACCGTCTGGACTCCTCTCCGAATCCAAGCGTCTCAAGATTTACATTCTCCTTTGTGGAAAGGATTCCGAGCAGTCGCTCGTTTAACGCAGGATCAATAAATCCGCCGACCTCATCTACGATCAGTTCCTGAAGCTCGTCTACGCCTTTGCAGACGCTCGATCCAAGCACCTTTCCCTTCTTGCTGATCACAAGAATATTGGAATCCAGTATTCCGGTCAGAACTTCACAGATATCATTAAAAACTACCTTTGACGAATTATTATTGTGAAGTAATTTGTTTATTTTACGTGTTTTATCCAGAAGCTGTACACTCATGTCATCCTCCTGACTACTTTCGCATTCCGGCAAAAAGTTTCGATTTAACTATGAGTTTATCACTATTTTTCTGACAATTCAATATTTTTCATGCAATTGCATTATTTTATTTTTCGCTTTTCGACTCTTTGGCTTCCGTGTAACCACAATGTTCATCCGCACAGGCAAGCTTCGCGCCTTTTTCAACCATATAACCGCCGCATCGTGGGCATTTCTTGGCAACCGGACGTCCCCAGCTCATGAAATCGCACTCCGGATTATCAATACATCCGTAGTAGCGACGTCCCTTCTTCGTCATCTTGATCACGACATCCTTACCGCACTTCGGGCATGCAACGCCGATCTTCTCGTAATAAGGCTTCGTATTGCGGCAGTCCGGGAATCCCGGGCATGCTAAGAATTTACCGTGAGGACCATATTTGATGACCATATTGCGTCCACACACTTCGCAGACTTCTTCGGTCACTTCGTCCTCGATCGTAATCTTCTCAAGATCCTTCTCCGCAGCCTGCACTGCTGCTTCCAGGTCCGGATAGAAATTGGCGACAACCGTCTTCCAGTTGACCGCACCTTCCGCTACACTGTCGAGAAGAGACTCCATATTGGCAGTAAAATGTTCATCCACAATTGTAGGGAAAGATTCCTTCATGATGGAATTTACCACTTCGCCGATCTCTGTCACATAAAGATTCTTATTTTCTTTGGTAATATATCTTCTTGCAATAATTGTCGTAATGGTCGGCGAGTAAGTACTCGGTCGTCCGATTCCCAGTTCCTCAAGTGTCTTTACAAGGGATGCCTCGGTAAAGTGCGCCGGTGGCTGGGTAAAATGCTGCTTCGGATCCATCTCCACTAATGAGAGTTTCGTGTTCTCGTCAATGTCCTTAAGCAGAACCTGCTTCGTGTCCTTCTCATCGTCCGCCTCGGTATATGCGAGCATAAATCCATCGAAAGCAACCTTCGATGTCGATACACGGAATCCATAAGATCCGACCACTATATTGACCGTCATCGTCTCATAGATTGCATTCGCCATACGGCTGGCAGCAAAACGCTTCCAGATCAGCTGATACAGGCGGAACTGATCTCTGCTGAGCGAATCCTTGATATCGGAAGGGATACGGTTGATGTCCGTCGGACGGATTGCCTCATGCGCATCCTGTATCTTCGCACCGTTTTTCCTGCTTCCCTCTCCTGCAGAAAGATACTGCTCTCCGTAATTTGTTCCGATAAACTCTCTTGCAGCAGCATCCGCTTCCTCGGAAATGCGGACAGAATCCGTACGCAGGTATGTGATAATACCGACGGTTCCCTGTCCCTTGATATCCACACCTTCGTACAACTGCTGAGCAATACGCATCGTCTTTGAGATCGGGAAATTGAGTGCTTTTGACGCCTCCTGCTGCAACGTACTCGTTGTAAACGGAAGCGGTGCTTTCTTGGTGCGCTCGCCTCTTTTTATATCCTTCACCTGGAATGACTGCCCCTTGATTTCCTCAAGAATCGCATTCATTTCCGCTTCAGACGTAACCTCAATCTTCTTGCCGTCCTTATCCGTAAGCTTGGCAAGAATCGGCTTCTTCTCGCCCTCCGGCAGAAGACTTGCCTCAAGTGACCAGTATTCCTCCGGAATGAAAGCATCGATCTCCGCCTCACGGTCACAGACAATACGCAGCGCAACCGACTGCACACGTCCGGCACTCAAGCCTCTCTTGACCTTTGCCCACAGAAGCGGGCTGATGCGGTAACCAACCATTCGATCCAGCACTCTTCGTGCCTGCTGGGCGTCCACAAGATCCATATCGATCTCACGCGGATTCTTAAGCGATGCTTTGACGGCAGTCTTTGTAATCTCGTTAAAGCTGATACGGCTGACATCCTTATCCTCAAGCTTTAACGCCTTGGTCAGATGCCAGGAAATCGCCTCTCCCTCACGGTCCGGGTCCGTTGCAAGATAGATCTTGTCCGCTTTCTTCACTTCCTTACGAAGCTTGGCAAGAATTTCCCCCTTTCCACGGATCGTAATATATTTCGGTTCAAAATTATTTTCCGGACTAAAGCCAAGCTGACTCTTCGGAAGATCTCTGACATGTCCGTTCGATGCCATAACCTCATAATTTTTACCCAGGAATTTTTTTATTGTCTTAACCTTCGCAGGCGACTCCACAATAACAAGATACTTTGCCATAAGAAACATGCTCCTTTATTATCTATCAGATCGTTTTCACGTAGAAATTCGGAATGGTTTCCTTCACAAACCCCTTCTGCTGCAGCCGCTCAAGGATATCCAATACCTCAAGAAGCGAGTATGGGGTTTTCTCAACCAGACTCCCCAATCCAAGGGGATGAAAATCGAATAAACTATACACCAACGTTTCTTCTTTTTCAAGAAGATTTTTCCGAAAGTCCATCTGAATGTCCATCGAAGCATCGGAAAGCTGCATTTCTTTTAAGAAGTCATCCACACTTGCGATTACTCCTGCTCCCTGCTGGATCAGGTGGTTGCATCCCTGACTCAGTTCGTCCGTAATCCGCCCCGGAAGCGCATAAACCTCTCTCGCCTGCTCCATCGCATAATCTGCCGTAATCAGCGATCCGCTTTTCATTCTTGCTTCAATTACAATCACATAGTCCGACAATCCGGAAATAATCCGGTTTCTCTGCGGAAAAAGCATGGGAAGCGGCTGTGTACCCGGAACAAATTCCGAAAGGATGCCACCCTCCTTAGGAATTTCTTCATATAAAAAATGATTGCTCTTAGGATAACAGATGTCCACACCGCATCCAAGCACAGCATAGGTTCTTCCTCCACCGTCAAGCGCTCCCATATGACCGTCCGTGTCAATGCCAAGCGCCATCCCGCTGATAATATCCACATCAAATTCCGCCAGCCGCTTTGCCAGCGCCCGCGCGACCTGACTTCCGTAGGCGCTTCGCCCTCTTGCGCCAACGATTGCAACAGATCTGTGTGATTCATCCGGAAGATGTCCTCTGTAATACAATGCATAAGGCGGTGCCACAATCCGCGCAAGCTTAGCCGGATACTCATCATCTTCCAATGTCACAAGACTGATTCCTCTCTCCTGCAGGCGCATCCATGCACCTTCGAGGTTCCAGCTTCTTTTACTCTCTGTAACCGCCAATACATCCTGATCCTCAATACCAGTCACTTTCCGGATCGTATCTTCCGGTGCATGATAAAGGATTTCCGCTTCACGGAATGTCTCATAGAGAATACGCTTTTTGACAGGTGTGAGTCCCTTTATATTATCAAACCAGTACCGATACATCACACACCTCCCCAGAACCGTTCATCCATACTCCGGTAGCAGACTGCCTCACTCAGATGACGCACATGGATCTGTCTGCGCTCCTCACAATCTGCGATTGTTCTTGCCACGCGCAGAATCTTATGGTAAGTGCGCGCAGTCAGGGACATTTTCTGATACATACGCTCCATGTAGTTCTGTTCCTTGTCCCCAAGCGGACAAAACTCCTCCATCCGTGCTGCCGGAATCCGGCTGTTGTAATGAAACGACTCCCCACGGAAGCGTTCCTGCTGGATTTCATGACAGGCCTGCACTCTTTTCTGGATTGTTGCGGAATCCTCGTTTTTGCATTTTCCCGTCAGTTCCGAATAGGTTACCGTCGGAGCCTCCACACAGATGTCAATACGGTCAATGAGCGGCTGTGACACTTTCTGCGAATATCGGCGCAGCGTGGCAGGCGTACAATGGCACCTCTGCATGTCCGGATAATATCCACAGTTGCACGGATTCATGGACGCAAGAAGAAGGAAATCCGCCGGATAACACACACTTGTCAGCGTTCGGGTCAGATGTATCTGCCTCTCTTCCAACGGTTGTCTTAAAATTTCAAGTGTTGCCTTGTCAAATTCTGTCAGTTCATCAAGAAAAAGCACTCCGTGATGCGCCAGGGAGATTTCTCCCGGTCGCGGGACAGCACCTCCGCCCGTGATTCCCGCACGCGTTACCGTGTGATGTGGACTGCGGAACGGGCGCTGCTGCAATAACGCATTATGGTTATTCAGCATTCCGCATACACTGTAAATCTTAGAAAGTTCCAATTTCTCTTCCTCTGTCAGTGGAGGAAGAATGGTTGCAAGGCGCTCGGAGATCATGGTCTTGCCTGCCCCGGGAGGTCCGACCATAAGCAGATTATGCATTCCGCTTGCTGCCACCTCCGCTGCACGCCGCAGAAACGGCTGTCCATTCACTTCCGCAAAATCAACATTTGCTTTTCTCTCTTCCACAAAAGAGGTCTCCTTCGGCTGTTCTTTTCTTCCATCACGAAGATAACAGATTACCGATTCAAGTGATGAAAAACCATATACTTTCGCGTCCTGCACCAGTTTTCCCTCTGCCAGATTATCCATCGGGATCACAAATTCATTCTTGTTTTCTTCACAGAATCCATCCGACACAACCGGCAGAATTCCGTTAACCGGAAGTACCTGTCCATTTAAATTCAGTTCTCCGACAAATACGCGGTTGCTGTTGTCTTCCGCTTCAAGCACACCGATCGCATAGAGAAGTGCCACTGCAATCGGCAGATCAAATCCGGTTCCGGTCTTCCTTATATTTCCCGGCGAGAGATTGATCGTAATGCGTTTGGCCGGGAGTGATACTCCGCAATTGTGAAGTGCTGTGCGCACGCGTTCCTTCGCCTCACGCACCTCGGAAGACAGATAACCTACCATCTCAAATGCAGGCAGTCCTGTGCTGATATCTACTTCTACCTGTACCGGTATCGCATGGATACCACAGAGCATAGAAGTCCTAACTGTACTGTACATATTCACCTCATTCCAACGGTTGGGGAATGCACATCGACTGATGTATGAAAAAAGATGGGTCTATCATAACACAAGATTCATCTTTTTTCATCTAAAATTTTTATGAACTGACCACAAATTTTTTCAGTTTATCCAACGCCTTCTTCTCAATGCGTGAAACATAAGATCTGGAGATGCCAAGCTCCGCTGAGATTTCACGCTGTGTACACTCTTTTGTTCCAAACAATCCGTACCGTTTGCGGATGATATAGTACTCTCTTTCGCTTAAAATCTGCCCAATATTTCTGCTGATTGTCTCCATCTGTTCCTTTTTCTGAACATTCTCCACGACGTTAACATCATGATATTCGAGTACATCGACCAATTGAATCTGATTGCCTTCTTTATCCACTCCGATCGGTTCAAAAAGAGAAACCTCTCCTCTTGCCTTCTTCCGGCTCCTAAAATGCATCAGCATCTCATTGTCAATGCATCGGATCGCGTAGGTTGCAAACCGGCTTCCATAGTCCGGTTTAAACGAATCCGCTGCTTTCAGAAGTCCAATCGTTCCAATTGAGATCAGATCCTCTGCGTCCTCCCCCGAACTTATATATTTTTTTGCCACATGAGCAACAAGGCGCATATTGTGCAGAATCAGTTCTTCCTTCGCCGCCCGCTCACCGCTTTGCCATCGTTTCAGGCAGTCTGCTTCCTCTTCCGGTGTCAGTGGAACCAAAAATGTTTTCACGCAGCACCTTTTCACATCGCTTTCTATATTGTATGAGAAAGCATATGATCTCGTGCTTTTCCCCACAAAAACGTACAAGGCTAAGTAAAAAAGCCGGAACACCATCCGGCATTCCGACTTTGTATGCTTAATTTTTCTTCAGATCTTCGATCCTTGGATCAAGTTGTGCCTTGTCATAAGGCACTTTGCCTTTTAACACCTCATTTTTTACGAACGCAAACGTCTCCTTCTCACCCCGGACTGCAAGCATCGTAAGCAGATACACAAGCATCGCCTCTGTGTCCTCATGAATCAGATAATGATCCTTTCCATGCTCATAATAATCGATCGGACTATGATCCGTATATTTATCCTTCTGGTAGTTTTTCGATGCACTCACGCGGTCAATAAACATCTCTACCACGTATTTGAGCGGCATCTTCATTCCAGCCATACCACCGTGCACGCTTCCGGCTTTCTGCTCCCCTACCGCATAATCGATCCAGTACTCTAAGTGATGCTTATTTCGCCCCTTGTGATGCAGCCACGCAGACGAATAGCCTTTGTCCATGCGTTCCGCGTTATTCGGACTCATCGTTCCCTGATAATACTTACATCCGACCAGAAATTCTGTTGGAGAATACTTCGACAGATCATGAAGAAGTCCCTGCTTATACAATCCAACCTTAAAACAGCCAGCCCTAACCAGACTCTTATGTCTTGTAATTGTTTTAAAATGATTCCATGCATTACCCATATCTTAAATTCCTGCCTTACTTCCTCGTTCCTTTCTCTTCTTATGCTGCGGTACTTCCCTGCCTGCGAGCACCCTGATCGTATGCGGAGGAAGTGTGATGTTACCCTCTGCACATACCTTCGGTTCTGCGAGATACGGTGTCTTATCATCGGAACTGTCGATCTGCAGATACCACTGTCTGGTCTTACCTACACCCGGAAGCGCAAGCACCGTCTCGGAGGCCGAGAAATTATACGCAACGTATACATCCTCCTGATACGCTGCATCTACAGAATATGCCCCACAGTAGAGCATTCCAAGTGCCAGTCCGCCCCCCTGCGGACGTATCATCCAGGCATTCTCCCCATGAAACGAGAGATCCGGACAGCCGAGCGCCTTATAATCACAGAACTGAAAAGGCATCGGATTCGCAAGAATCGGATGTTCTCTTCGAAAACGCGCCACATTCTCGAAAAACAGCTTCTGATCTCTGTGCGATCTTTCACTCTTCCAATTGATCCAGCCGATCGGATTATCCTGACAATAAGCATTATTATTTCCCGCCTGCGAGTTGCCGAACTCATCGCCACTCCACAGAAGCGGAACTCCCTGCGCCATCATGATCATCAGTATCGCATTGCGCCACTGGCGCTTGCGCAAACGGTTGATATACCGCTTCGCGGTAGGACCTTCTACGCCATAATTATTGCTGAAATTCCATGCATTTCCGTCACAATTATTCTCTCCGTTGTCCTCATTGTGACGCTCATTATACATGAACAGATCCGCAAGTGTGAATCCGTTATTGTCCGAAATATAATTGACAAAGCCAAGCACACTCCCCTGCTTGCGCTGCTGATCAATGAATTCATCCAAATCATATCCAAAATGATTGAGCATCTTGCGCGCCGGATACTGATATTCGTCCTTGTAGACATACAGATTGCGGTAACTGCGCTCCTTTTCCCCTGCATCACCGAAATCCGTATAGAAGATCTTGGTTCTGCTCAACCGCTTGTCCTGCGCGATTGCGGTCATCGGAAGTTTCTCCCCGAGCAGATGAAAACCATCCACATGATACTCCATCACCCAGAAACGAAGCGCCGCAAGAATCAGATTCTGATCCGTTCCTTCCGGGAAAAAGAACTCCATCACGCACTCCATTCCATGCTGATGCAGCTTTCTGATGAGAGCCTTATACTCCATCGAAGCCTTAGCAGCATTTCTCGCATAAGAAGATTTGACAGCAAAATAATTACCCTTTGTATACCCCCAGAAATTCAATTTTGGAAGGACTTTGGTCTCTTCCGGAGGCACAATCATATCCGCGTCTTCTGCTTCCCACTGAATATAATCCGGCAGCACCTTCTCCTCCGGGAAAATGCGTTCCTCAAATTCATACACAGGCATAAGCTCCACCGTTGTCACGCCAATTCCCTGTAAATACGGAATTCTGGCGCTGACCGCCTGAAAAGTTCCGTTTGTTGTACTCGCCTTCGCATCCATCGAAAAGCCGCGCACATGCAGCTTGTACATGATCATCTGCGAGCGGTCGATCTCCGGTGACCGGTCATCTCCCCACGCAAAACCGGATGGCACAAAAGCGCCATACACCGCATCCGGCATGCGCTTTTCATCGTTCCAGACCTCACGTCCCACAATCCTGTGCGCGTAAGGATCCAGCACACGTTTACCGTTTACTTCAAACATATAAAGAAGCTCGTCTGTCTTAAGGTTCTCCACCGCAACGGATCGGAGTGATCCCATACAGTATTCCTTCGGAACCTCAATTTTTTCCACCACTTCTTTCTCATTATTCAGAAGTACAACGCTGCAATCGTCCTCCTTCTCGCCCTCAAACGTGAAGATCGTCCACTTCCCGAGCTGCTGTACTCCCTGTTTTTCGTAATTTCCCTCTTTGATCTTATAATTCATTCTTTACCGCCATATCCTATGCTGTCTTAGTCTCATTTATTGATTATACCTTTTTTTGGTGTCTTTGTATATCGCTTTATCCGATCTTTTTTCGCCCTGCTTTCATTGACAAGCCAAATGAGACTCTATATAATGAAACAAAACAATGAATAATCGTTTCAGAAAGGGGACAATATGGCAGATAACGAGAAGGCAACACCGGTTACTCCGGACGAAGCAGATGATATCCGTGTTACATTAGAATTAGACGAAGGCGAAGTAGAATGCTCCATCCTTACGATTTATGAAGCAGGCGGACGCGATTATATCGCTTTAATGCCACTTGATAAGCAGGGAAATGAGACAGGCGATGTATATCTGTACCGCTACGCCGAAGACGAAGAAGGACTTCCGAGCATCGATCCGATCGAGGATGACGAAGAATACGAGATCGCGGCCGATAAATTCGATGAATTCTTAGATGATGATATGTTTAATGCAATGGAGGACGACGAATAAGACAAAACGCTGGGAGTGATATGCTCCCGGCGTTTTTCTTGTTACTCTTTACTGTGATCTCTGTCATTTGATTGCGGATCAACCTGTGCCCCTGCCTCTCTTAAGAATCGCGATAGATCCACTTCCTTATTGCGTATATTTTTGACCGCACAAAGCGTCAGCTTCTCCTTTGCACGCGTCATACCCACATAGAAAAGTCTTCTCTCCTCCTCGATATCCGGTTCCAGCACGGCTTTCTTATACGGCGTCATTCCCTCATTGACATCAATCAGATAGACACGCTCAAATTCCAGCCCCTTCGCACTGTGAAGTGTCGCAAGTGTGACTGCATCTCCCATATCCGCCCGCTTCTTCGCAAGAAGTTCGAGTTCCTTCTTATAATCCTCAATATGCGTAAACCACGCTTCAAGCGTTTTGTATCCCTTTGCGCTACTTTGGATTTCGTCCGCCACCTCGTAGAGATCTTCCTTATTGATATTGCGATACTCTGCATAATCCGCAATATAGTCATCGTACTCGATCCCCCGCCTGATGAAATTGATTGCCGCATACGGACTGAGTGAATTCAAAATTCTCGTATCATGCCACATTTTCTCAATTCTCTCCGCAATCCATGGCTGCTCATCGTACATCTTCATCCACTCATCAAACGCCACTTCCGGCTCGCACAGACTGTTACGCCCGATATAGCGGTTCGGCTTGTTCATGACGGACAGAAAATCTGCTCGCTTCGTACTTCCCTGCGCAATTCTTATATACGTCAGAAAATCCTTTGCGATCCAGTGCTCATAGATATTTGGAATCCTGTCCTTCGTTGTAAATGCAAGATTTGCAGACATCATCTGCTCCATCAGAAGCCGCGGCTGCAGATTCGTCCGAAACAACACTGCAATATCAGAAAGAGGCACGCCTTCCCTCTTTGCCTTTGCAATCTCCTCAATGATAAACTGGTTCTCCTGCCTCTGATCCTCAAACTGGAAAAAGCGTACCGCCTCTCCGTTTGTTTTTTCCGCTTTGATTTTTTTATCAAATCGCTTCTTATTGTGCGAGATTAGATTTCCAGCAGCAGCCACGATTGCCGGTGTACAGCGATAATTCTGCTCCAATGTAACAATCTTCGCCGCAGGATACACCTTATCAAAAGATAACATAATCTCCGGCTTGGAACCGCGGAAACGATAGATCGACTGGTCATCATCGCCCACAACAAACAGATTATCTGCCGGCTGTGCCATCATACGCACAATGTCATACTGAATCTGATTAATATCCTGAAATTCATCGACGAGAATATACGGATAGCGTCTCTGCCAGGCAGATAGAATATCCTTTCTCTGTGAGAACAATTCGTATGTATAAGTCAGCATATCATCAAAATCGATCAGTCGGTTCTGTGAAAGTCTTCTTGTGTATGCCTGGTAAATCTTGCGAAATACATCCTCCCCACAGTGACTCGAGTAGAAATGATCCAGCGGAATCCTCTCATTTTTCACACTGCTGATATCTGCAAACAGATCGCTGATGAACTCGTTCTCATCCTGATACTCCAGATGATGATACGATAAGATCTCACGCATAAACTGATAACGTTGCTCGTCCGTCACAATGTTGCTGCTCTCAAAATGATACGCGTATTTTAGCACCATAAAAAAGATGGCGTGGAAGGTTCCAAACGTCACCTGCGTCTTATCTGTCCCCGTTGCCGCCAGAAAGCGCTGCTTCATTTCCTGCGCCGCTGCGCGGGTAAAAGTGATTACCAGAATATTGGACGGATTCACATGATGCTGCTCGATTAAATGTATGGTTCGCTGGGTAATAACTGCGGTCTTGCCCGATCCGGGTCCCGCAAGGACAAGCATCGGGCCATCCTTGTGTCGGATGGCCTCCTGCTGTGATTTGCTGTAATTCATAGTACCTCTGTCTTGCCTGAATTGTTATGCCTGTGCAGCCTGAAGAAGCTCGATACCCTTGCGGATACGATTTAAAGACTCTTCCTTACCAAGGACTTCCATCAGTTCCGTTGCACCGCCCGGTGTCATCTGCTTGCCGGATACTGCAGTACGGATTGGCCACATAACATAACCGTTCTTGCAGCCCTTCTCCTCCACATACTTAAGAAGTGTCGCATATAATGCATCATTGCTATAATCATCCTGCTTCTCAAGTATCGGAAGAACCTCTGTCAGGACTTCAAGAGAAGTCTCGGCATTTGTCTTCATCTTCTTATGGGTATACATAGCGACATCATACTCCGGAAGTTCCTCAAAGAAATCAATATGATCCTTGATATCCGGGAAGATCTCGATACGCGTCTGTACCATCTTCGCAATCTTCTTGAGGTCGTAATCCTTTGTGATCACTTCCTTGATATATGGAAGTGCCTTCTCATAAAAGGCATCAAAATCCATCTTCTTGATATACTCACCGTTCATCCACTTTAACTTTGTATAATCAAATACCGCCGGTGACTTACTCATATGGTGATAATCGAATTTCGCAACCAGTTCGTCGAGTGACATGATCTCCTGATTGTCTGCCGGGCTCCATCCAAGCAGTGCAACAAAGTTCACGATTGCTTCGGTTAAAAATCCCTGCTCCACAAGATCCTCGAACGAAGAATGTCCGCATCTCTTAGAAAGCTTCTGATGATTCTCATCCGTAATCAATGGACAATGAATGTATACCGGCACCTCCCATCCAAACGCCTCATAGAGACGATTGTACTTCGGTGAGGAAGACAGATATTCGTTACCACGTACTACATGCGTGATTCCCATCAGATGATCATCCACAACGTTTGCAAAATTGTAAGTCGGATATCCGTCCGACTTGATCAGGATCATGTCGTCCAGTTCCGCATTATCTACCGTGATATCGCCATAGATTTCATCCTCAAATGTTGTTGTGCCCTCTGTCGGGTTGTTCTGACGGATAACATATGGGATTCCGGATGCAAGCTTCTCTTCTACTTCTTCCTTGGACAGGTGCAGACAATGCTTGTCATAGATGGAAATCTCTTTTCCTGCAACCGTTGTCTTTAAACTCTCAAGGCGTTCCTTATCACAGAAGCAGTAATATGCTTCGCCTTTTTCAATGAGCTTCTTGGCATACTCTAAGTAGATGCCTTTTGCCTGACGCTCACTCTGTACATACGGACCACATCCGCCATCCTTGTCCGGTCCCTCATCATGGATGAGACCTGTCTCCGCCAGTGTACGGTAAATGATATCAACCGCGCCCTCCACATAACGCTCCTGGTCAGTATCCTCTATTCTTAAGATGAAATCACCGCCCTCGTGCTTCGTGATGAGGTACGCATATAATGCGGTACGAAGATTTCCTACATGCATTCTTCCTGTCGGACTTGGTGCAAATCTTGTTCTAACTTTACTCATTTTGAAATATTCTCTCCTTTATTGTCATAGCGATTATTATACACCGAAATCGGTGTAATCGCAACGTGGAATACACCTTAAAGGGTGTATTTTACACCCTTTAAGGTGCAAAAAGATGTAGTTTTCTTGACAAGTATTTGAAATTCATGTAATATACCAATTAAGAAATGGGTTTTCACCGCACTTAATGATGCGGCTTACTCGTTTCTTTTTTTATTGCCACAATATCATATAAGTATTTCTTACCATTATAAGAATGATTAACTAGCAATCTTGCTCCAAAAATATTATAGCGAACTAGCTTATTATTTTCGTAAATTGGGATTGCAAATTTTACATCATACCTATACCATCCATATTTTGCGATTTCATTATGTTTTTCTTTTTGGTTTTCTTGCCATTTTGGATTTATATCCTTCAAGATACGCTTTCACACTCCTCCAATCAATATTCTGTTTTCCCCTAAAACGAATATCTTTGATAAGTGCTATTCTATTTCCTTCTTCATCAGTGATTATATTTACATTTCGATTATTTATCATATGAATATTTCCGTTTGTGCGATAACTCAAAGAACTCTTTTTGATATGTCTAATGATAAGTTTATATGAGACAACATATTTTTTCAATAAAAGCATAGTTATTTTGGGATGGGCGGTGTATTCATCATCTCAGGTACTCCGAAGAGTGCGTCGGGAACCATTTCCGACCTCAAAAACAACTATGCTCATTACTATCATATTCTCTTTGTTTTATACAATACTATTCATCTTTACATTTGTCAACATCCCTAATCATAGCAATAAATCGCGTCCTGCACAATTGAATTGTTGTTAAACCAAAAGGCATTTTTCTTTCCTATTCGTTAATATTCTTTCATTAACCCTGCTTTCCGTCCGCCTGACGGATCATATCTTCCACAACGATGTCATAGATCTCACCAACGGAGTTGCAATACTCCAGAATCTTCCACGGCTCGTTGGTATGGAAATGAATCTTAACCAGATCCTCATCTCCCGCAGCGATCAGGCTGTTGCCCTCAAAATGATCGGTGATGTAATCGGCGATCTCGTCCTCATCAAGATCCTTGTCTCTCTTATCGATCAGAAGCTGCGTATCGTAGCGATATGCGAACTGATCGTCCTCTGCATCAATTGACTGAATTGCCATCTTTTTATCCTCCATCTTCCTTAATCTTATTCTGCCCAGAATACCCGGTTTGGCTTGCGCTCGGCAGCCTTCGGCATCTCACCGTCGATGTATCCGACCGCACAATGTCCGATACCTTCCCACTCGCCTTCAACACCGAGTTCCTTCAAAAGCTGCTGATACTCCGGCATCTCAAATTCTTCCTTCGCTCTATGGATCCAGATGCTTCCAAGTCCGAGTGAATGTGCGGCAAGCATCATGTTGCCCATCACAAGACTTCCGTCATATACACGATTTCTCCAATCTTTCTCCGCAAGAACGATCAGGATCGCCGGTGCTCCGTAAAACGGATCAATGCCCTCATCCCAACCACCGATCTTGCAGTTGACCGCTGATAATCTATCGCGCAGTTCCTTGTTCGTGACCGCAAGCGTGATCGTTGCCTGTCTTCCCATGCCGTTGGCAGCGTACAGACCGGCTTCCACGATCTGCTGCAAAGCTTCTTTCTTCGGCATCTCTGGTTTAAACTTGCGGATGCTTCTGCGCTCTTCCATGGCTTTAATGATTTCATTCATGTTTCCAAGCACTCCTTTCTTATCAGTATCATATCATTTTTTCCTGCTCTTTCCAAGATAAGTTTTATGAAACTAACTTTGCTTTTCTTTGTGCGGACGGCGTTGAATAAAATAATATTTCGTTGTAAAATATGAGCAGATAAAAAGCAAAAAACATGCAAAGGAGACGTTATGCAAGATACGAAAAGTGCACAATTTATCCATGAATTTGAACGCGCACTGTCCGATGTGGCACTCCCGCAACGACTTACAGAACATTATACAGTCTCAAGCATTTTCAAAGACACAGACGACAAGAAGATCTATCAGCTTTGTGACGCGTCCGGCAATCTGTTTATTCTGAAAAGTTCAAGCGGAATCCTGCGCGATTCTCTTCGCCGGGAATACGACGTGTTAAATCAGCTTGTGTCATCCCATTTCCCGGAAGTGGTGGATTTCTTCGAAGAGGACGGCACAGCCTATCTGCTCCGCCGCTATGTCCGGGGCATTCCGCTTTGTGATCACGCGGAACAATTATGTGAAGCCCATCCATCGGAAAATGACTTTGAAAAGGCGCTACTGCCCCTTTTGACCGAATGCTGCACAATCATCGGAAAGCTTCATGCGCTTCACCCGCCGATGATCCATCGCGACATCAAAGGGGAGAACTTTATCTATTCCACCGATACACACCATCTTATACTCATAGACGTAGACGCCGGGCATGAATTCACACCGGAAAAATCCCGCGATACGGTTTTTGCCGGAACTTACGGCAATGCGGCACCGGAACAGTTCGGTTTCCGCCAGAGTGATGTCCGCACGGATGTGTACGGTCTTGGCAAGACCTTTCTCTCGCTGCTGAACGCTTCGGAGAATGATGATTCACAGATCTCCACCGAATTATCCGCGATCCTTCACAAAGCGACGGCCTTTGAACCGGATCAAAGATACCGCAGCGTAAAAGAATTGCAGCAGGCACTGTGCGCATTGCAGGAAAAGTGGAATAAAAAGCCGGCTGCTTTCACGAAAAAGCATGGCTTAACACTGCTGTTGATCGGACTTCTCATCGGTTCGGCAGTCGGCTCCGGAGTCGGTGTCATCTGCTCGCAGAAATTTCTTGTACCGACCGCTTCCACCCCGGGTACAGATCAAACAACCGTTGATCAACCATCCAAAAACGCCTTATCCGATACCCAGACCGATCCTTCCGGCACACCAGCTACAGATGCAACCGTCGATTCCGATGCATCCATCGCCGACCGCGCCGGATCACAGCCGTTAAATCTGTTTGATTTTCAGGATGATGTCGATACCCTGCTTCTCGCCGTCTACAACAACGACGCAGATGCGCTCGGAGAGGCTTTGGAAACATTGATTCCGAAGCTGTATGCGGAACCGGAACTGACCCGCAATCCTCCTGAGGATTACGCCAACTATGACTCTCTTCCGGATTATGTACTTAACTGCTCAGCGGTGGATCATATCCGGCAAAGCCTTGTATATCGCGATGCACGCCTGAAAAACACGATCGGTTCCTACAGTAATTATCAAAATGAAATCCTGTCGCTGCTGCGCATCGTTATCTATCGCACCAGCGATGCTGACACCAGTTGTATTTACAAATACGCTCATGCCAAAAAGGATGCTGTGGATGAAATCGACTACAATTTCTGTCTGAGCGATCTGCTTGACAACGTTTTGCTTGCCATCGACAATCAGGACGGATTTGTCCGTGTCTATGAACAGAATTAAGAAGTCTGCATTTTTGCACACCAACGGTTATTTTGCTTATGTTACAATCATTATTATATAGTCATATAATAAATCACCGGTAGCACAATTGAGGAATGGTTATGAAATTAACAGAGGATTTACTTAAGCAGATTCGTGAATTAAATATTGATGAATTTAAAAAGGAAGACAATTTTGACAAGATCGGAATCGGCGATTATCTCAGCAATTTGCTCACTTCTCACGATCTTCAGCCCAAGGATATCATTATCAATCTGAACATGGATCGTTCTTATACCTATCAGATTCTGGGTGGGCGGCGCAATCCGACGCGCAATTTTCTGCTTCGAATCGCAATCTTTTTAAAACTTCCTTTGGAAGAGACGCAGAGAATGCTTTCCATTGCGCAACGCGCACAGCTCTATCCCAGAAACCGTTTCGATGCAGCGATCATTTTTGCTTTGGAACATGAGATGACTTTAGAAGAGACGAATGCGCTTCTCGAAGAGATTGGCGAAGAATTGCTCAATTAAACAGGACAGTCACTTTTTATATGTATCCCTTAACGAAACAAAAAGGCAGGTCGACACACATGACCCGCCTTTTGGTTTTTGATTGATTTTATGCTATTTTACCGTTACCGTAATCTTCTTGCTGATTCCGTTTGCTTTCACGGTAATGGTCGTCTTACCGGCTTTCACGCCTTTGATCACACCCTTTGCAGTAACGGTTGCAATCTTTTTGTTTGCTGACTTATAAGTTACGGTTGCCTTCGGCGAAGTCGTTGCTTTCACAGTGACGGTTTTGCCCTTTTTCACGGATACGGAACTTTTCGAAAGCTTTAAAATATCCGTTGAAAAATTCTGTACCTTAGTTTCGGTATCTTTGCTCTGCTCGTTCAGATTATACGCAAGCCATCCAGTCTCACCTTCAAAGTTCTGGGAAAGAAGTGTTGTATCTCCTGTCTTAACAACCACGTCATCGACATACACGGAACTTTTCGCCTTAAAGCTGATACCCGCAACGCTGATTGCAACATTAAACCGGCCCTTTTTTGATGTATCAATCGCCACATCCGAATCGGTCTTTGAATCGTACAGAACCGTTTTCATCGGAAGATTCTTGACATTCAACACATAATAATCGCCCTTTTTTGAAAGGGAAGCGTACTTCTTTGCCGAAACATTCTCCTCTTTGATCGTATCGTATGCCATCAGCGCAGGCTCTCCCTTCGCCGGTCCGCAAGCCAGCGTCAGTGAAATCTGATTAAATACCGAACCTAAATAATTCCACTCGTTGCTGTCATCCATCAGATCAAGACTCGGATAGGTGTCCATCGCACCTGTGCCGGACTTTAGCATACTAGAAACCACATTCTTTGGAATATACAGCTTATAGCTTACGGAATAATTCTCGGTAAAAGCCACTGCCTCACTGTCTCCCCCGACATACATAAGCGTACGCGTCTTTCCGAAATCATCCCAACCTTTTCCGGCAAAAGAAACCGGTGCGTTCAAAGCCTTACTTGTTGCTGCCTGTGCCGGTGTTGCACCGATACCGAATGCAAGTATCGCTGTCAGTGCAACAGCCCCCACTCTTTTCATTCTGTTTTTCATTGATACTGCCTCCTGCTTTTACTTATTGTTTGTTCTTAACCGTTACCTTTGTTTTTATCACTTTCTTTGTTCCGTCATTCAACACAACCGTGATTTCAATAACGGCAGTTCCCTTTTTCTTTCCGGTTGCCTTTCCATTCTTAGTTATGGTTACAACCGATTTCTCTGTTGAACGATATGTGATTTTTGCAACATTTTCCTTATCCAGCTTCTTGCTAAGCGAAATGGCTGCCTTTTTGCCTTTTTTGATCGTCACGGATTTTTTTGCCGGTTTTACCGTCGCAAGGATCTGCTTGCGCAAGGTCTTCATCTGGGTTTCGTTCAGAAGCTGATACTCACCCTTTGGAGCCAGAATGGTAAAGTTTCCGTTTGTGTCAACCTTTGCCGACTTTGCAACCAGTATCTGCTTACCATCCTTAATTTCAACAAGGGTAAGCTTCCTGCCTGCCACAAGGTTTTTCGCATCTGTTTCAACCGTATATAAAGTATTACCCTTATCATCCCTTACGGTCTGTTTTATTGTAACATCCTCTGTTCCTGCCGCCTGAATCATCTGTTCTGCGGCGTCCGCATTAAGCGTTGTCTTTGCCTTACCGTTCTTTCCTGCAGCGGCAACCGCTTCTATCTCGGCTTTTGCTTCTGTTACTTCGCCTGCCGCATCCTTCTTCACAACCATATTTATCGTTGTATTCGTTGCCGTATCCTTGATTTCAATCGTAGTGGTCACAGATGCAACTGTTCCATCTGCGTTCTTGATCGTGGTGGTCTCTGATTTCACTTCATTTCCCTGATCGTTTTTCACCGTATCCGTCTTGGTCTCAACCCTGGTTCCATCCGGTTTCACTTCTGTCTTTGTGTCTTCCGTCTTATTATCAGGATTCACAACCGTTCCACCGCCTGCTGAAGAACCGCCTCCGGATACCGTTCCTCCTGTACTGCCACCTGTGGAGCCGCCACCGGACGGCTGCTGCTTGATGTTTTGATCCTCTGCAAATACATAAGTACTAAACGAAGTGGTCTGACACCGAATACGACCTGATGTTGCATCCTGCGTAAATACGATCTTTTCCATCGTTCCATCATCTTTCATATGATAGAGTGCCGGCTTGGTCAGCCCCTTTAAATCTGCCTTATCAAAATACAGATTAACAGCACCATTTGGCTCAACTGCTTCCTGTTTTCCATTCATGACATCTTCCGGTAGCCTGATCATAGAGATATCCATCGCAACCATATCCGCAGTATCTGACAGCTTACTCTTAATCGCGTTTAAAGCGTCATCCTTTGCTTTACGGACGAGTGGATAAGTGTTCTTCTCCAAACCGTTCTTCTTGGATACATTCACCAAAAGCGTATTCTCATTGATGACTGCAGATGTTCCCGCAACCGCCTCTGTCTCATCGCCCACAGACACCTTAGTTTCTGTCTGTGAATAATAGGTGCCATCATACACGCCCATTCCTTTTAGTTCTGTGTCCGCCGCCAGCTTCATATCCTTGATTTTTTGTGTAAATTCTCCGTTTTCTACTACCTTGCCGGCCTTTGGAAGTGCACAGTAGTAGGTTTCTTCCGGTGCGTATGGACTTTCATCGTACTGCCACTGCAATCTATGTATCCATTTGTTCAAAAATTCCCGCTCATCTGCCAGTGTACAAAAATTAATGTCACCGGAAACGGTCGCGGAACCCTGATAGCTGTCATGCAGGCAAAAGCATCCTGTATCACCATTGATCGTTATTGATGATTTTGAGGAATCCTGAAATTGAACCTTTCCATTTTCATCCTTCACATAACACACGGCACCATTCCCTGAATCAAACTGTCCGTATTGACCATCTATAAGATGGCTCTTGTCCCAGTTCTGAATCATCTCATCTAACGTCTTAGCATCTTTCCATTCTTCTTCCGGTGCCGATGCGCAGTCCACACAGGACAGGACATTTCCATTTACAGTCACATTTCCGTTTGTAAACCAAACCGTATACAGATCCGTATCAAATGTATGTTCTTTTCCATCATCCACTGCTGCCACATCATTCTGTGTCAGGAGTTTTTCAATCTTGCCATCCGGTGCATCCTCCGGGTATACAAGAAACTGTATCGGATTCGTGCGGTCTTCTGTATAGATTGTTCCAACAGCATCCACATAAATCCACTGATAGAAGACACTACTCGTTCTTGCTTTTCCATCCTCATCATATTTACCAACGACACGCCAATCACCATCATTTAATTCGCCATACATGTTGTTCGGATAGAACGTTTCATTTGTAAAATAGTATGCCTTTCCGATATAAGCATGATCCGTTGGTTTCTCATATGATGTCTTGCAGGAAATAAGATTTTCACACTCACAGCCAAATAAACCGATCCTGCCTGTAATGGTACCAAAATTGATAATGGTTCCCTTAGCGGTCTGTTCTATTCCCTCTTCATCTTCAAAGGTCTCTTCTCCGCAGGTCAGTCCCCATGCTGCAAATCCAATGGATTTTTCTCCACTTGCTTTCACAGTGATGTCCGCGTAATTAGAAAAAGCACTCGCATGGTCACCTATTTCGATTGCCGGCGGATAGTAACCATCTTCTTGATTTTCGCCTCCCTGTGCCGTAAGGGTTCCATTGTCCTTTGCGGTAATTATTGTATTGCCATTCAAAAAGACGGCACTGTACTTTTTCGTACTCAACGAGTTTTCTTTGAGCAGTTCGATGATCAATCTGTCTTTTTCTGTGCCGTAATCTGATGAAATAACTGTACCCTCAGCAAGAGAGATATCCGCATGATTCAGAATCAATGTATGCGTCTTGCTATTATAATAAAACGTGTACTCATTATCTGCTGGCTTTGTATCACCCAGGCAGATATAGCTTGTTGTGCTTCCCGAACCAAACACACGATAATATTTGTCATTGCAGACATTCTCTCCAATGTTCAAATCACCGTTTTTATCAATATTAATTCCAGTAAATTCCTCGGCTTTATCATCCTCCGCAATTGCATACACAGAAAACCTGTCCGTTGCAAAACTTAATGTTCCGTCTTCATTCATTGTTGCCATCAGTTTATCTACTTTGCCATCATGATAACGATAGACTGCACGCTTACCGGATTCAGCAGAAGCATTGTTATACGGCAGGCATAACTGCATATTCTCATTCAATTGCGTCACTGTTTGTTTGTCAGTGACAACTTGTCCATCTTTTTTCAGCGTATAGTTTACCTTCGCATCAAAAAATTTCGCCTGTTCCCCGTCTCCAAGCAGCTTGCTGATTTCTTCCTTTGCTTTCGCGACCGCTTCATTCTTCTCATCCGTGCCCGAAATAGAGAGATGAATATCAAGAGAAGCTCCATCAATCAGCTGTTCCTTCTCCTTCTCACTCATAGGGACAAGATCCGAAAGTGCCGCCTCTTCCACTGCAATGCTTGCTTTCTTCTCTCCCTCGGAATAACTGTCGCTAATATCCGTATTCGATTCAGCCTGTAAAACATGAACGTTAACACTTGTTTCATTATTACGTTCCTCACCCACACGACCTAAATCAGGATCATATTCTACGGAATAATTATCGGAATATGTTACCGTTTCTGTTGTTCCTATCTTTTCCGGAGTAAATTCAGTAATTATTTCGTTCTCACGATTTGAAGATCCGACATAGGTATGGATGTCATCTGCTCCGTCATAAAATCCCATATACAGATTTGCGTTTTCCGTCCAAAGTCCACTCACACGAACCTGCGTACTTGCATTCACGTGAAGAGATGGCCAGCGATGCTGCTCCTTCTGAATGACCGCATACTGCTCTATATTCTCTGCAACACCTGTTTCGTTTTCCGCATAGAGATCAGTGGCAGCGATCAGATAATAGTCTTCGGTTGTACTCCATGAATCCGTTTCTTTATCATAAACCGCATTCTGCACAATCCACTTTCTTTGTGACTCATTTTCAATATTTTCATTTACGTTCTTCTTTAATCCAATCAATCCTGCAAGCTTACTACTGACTATATCCTCCAAATACCAGTCCTGTAAAGCAATACCATGCAGATAGCGTATGGTTTCTGTTTGTCCATCATCTTTTGCGATTGGTTTTTCAGAATCATATTCAGACACCGGAATGTCACTTTCTGCTCCGCTGCCATCATACTTTTTTATGGTAGTCTGTGCATTCTCTGTCAGTGGGAATTCCAATACTGTGTTATAATCGATCCTCTCCCCCTCTTGATTCATTGTAGGAATACTATATGAATTAGAGGCAGTCTCCATAAAAATTCCCCTGACACTTGCCGGTGCATATACATACTGCTCCGTCTCTACCGCTTTCTTATAACGGCTGTCACGATAGCTCATGTTCAGATAAATAAAACCGGAATTATGGATTGTTACTGTTGTTTCTTTATCCAACTCGCGATCCCTTACCTGAACCTCTTTGCCATCCAATGCAAGAAGCTTATCAACGACCCCCTGGATCGTGCCTGCATGTACATAGTAGCAAATGCTATCCGGAGATGCTTTCTGATTCCAGATAAAGCCTTCCCTATACGCCTTTTCTGAAATGAAGCGGCCGGAATAACCAATATAATCCTCTCCATCTTCTCCCTCATAACGCCAGAGTAGTCCCTGCTCATCATCCGGCTGCTCCGCTGCATCCGCATCATCCGCATAGGCGATTGATACTCCACCCGGCATCAATCCAAGGATCATGCCAACTGAAAGCACGAATGCCAGCAATTGTCTCCTTAGTTTCTTTCGTCGTTTTTTCATACACAAGTCCTCCTGTCTCAACTATTTTTCCACTTAAAATCATTCTATGTAATGATACTTCTATTTTATCAAAGGGCTTTGGGGCTTTGGTATGCATATCTGCACACTTTTGTTCATTTTTTACAACAAAAAGCGTCAGTTCCGTCAATATCTTTGCGATATAAAAAGACAGTCAGCAATATGTAATTTTTCGTATCGGGAAACAAAAAAGAAAGTCCGCAAAACAATGCATAATCTATGACAAATCCCATAAATGATGATGTTGCGAACTGTAAGAATTTTGATTTCATATCGTATCACCCTTTCACATTCATCCTTTACTAAGAGGATACGATAGAAACCTTAATGTAAATTAAAATTCATGTTCAAAAATTACTCTGCTTTCACGCACACATCCTTGCCACAAAAGGCAAAACCGATCTTGTAAATCCTCTCCCTTGCAATTCCTGCTGCAAGAAGATCCGATTCATATGCCTTTTTCTCAATCTGGCGAAGCGCACGATCCGCAGTCTGCTGCAGATTCTCTTCCGTTTTCTCATCCTGTACCTTAAATTCCATCAAAAAAGCATCCATATCTTCTTTCAGCGGATACATCGCAATATCATATCTACCGCGACCGCTTTCCCGATTCGATACGATCCGATACTGATCCCGCAGCGATACGATAAGACCAAGAACAAGTCCGTGATAGAAATTTTCCGGTGCATGCTCCGAAGGGCGCCTTCCCACGTCAAAATAACTCATAGATGTATACGCAATATCCATCAAAATATCGCTCAGATCCTCCATATTATGTGAAAGCAATGCATGCACAAAGTCATTGTATATCGCATTACCGTTATCAAACATCGCAAGGATCTCGTAACGGAACATCCCCATCACTTCTTCATTGGTCACCGACACGTCACACTCCGTGATCTCCCCATACTTTACAACATGATCTGCCTTAATATAGCCGATTGCCAACAGAAGCGACCACAAACTGTTCTCGTCTCCATCGAGATATTGGAATGTCACGTTCTCGTTGATCTTCTTGTGTATGACATTTCCTGCCATAAGCTGCTCAATCTCATACTTGCTGCGCACCGGATGCTTTCTGATAATGTCCCCGATCAGCTTATTGCTGCTCGTGTTTGTCCAATACGACAGCAATTCGCCCTGACGCAGATAATTGCAGATCGACCACGGATTATAAATATCTCTCTGCTTTCCGAAAATAAAGCCGTCATACATCGCTTTTACCCGATCAAACGCGTCAACATTCTGACATTTTAACGCATCGATCACTTCCGTTTCCGTAAACCCGAAGCAGTCACTATATGCTTCGCAGGTAACCGTATCCACCTCTAAGTTATTCAGATCCGAAAAAAGCGAATTCTTTGTCACGCGGGTCACTCCGGTGATGATTGCCCTCTCATAATAAGGGTTCTCCTTGAATGCCGCATGAAACAACTGGCGGCAGGTCGCGATCATTTCATCCCAATATCCATCCGTATAGGCTTCCAGCAAAGGCGTATCGTATTCATCCAGCAAAATGATCGGCCAAACACCGTAATGACGATATACGAGCATGCATAATCGCGGAATCGCCGTCTCCGCCTTTGTTGCATCCCCAGCTTCAAGCGCCTCCCGCATCGACCGGTAACTTGCCTTATCCTCCGGCTCAAGTACTTCACTCTCAAGCAGATATCGATGCGCTTCATACATATTGTAAAAGTTGCTGATCATACCGCGCATCGCCTGCGCATAATCACGCCCCTTACAACTTCCGAAACTGACCGAGATCACCGGAATCGTTCCATAATATATTCTGGCCGCTTCATCCTGCCACACCTTAAGATTCTCGAAATATTCCGGATGTCCCGCGCATTGCGGATCAAAAAAATTCTCAATCGTACTCAGAAGCGTTGTCTTACCGAATCTCCGCGGTCTGGTGATAAGTGTCACCTTCGCCTCGTTGCATAACCATTCTGTAATAAAATGCGTTTTATCCACATAAAACTGTCTGCCGCATGCAAAATCACGGAAATCCTGATAGCCGCATCCCACACGCGCATCCAAATATGGATTCCGCTTTAAAATTGCCGCCAGACCATCCCGATATGTGATCAGATGCTTTCGCTCCTCGACGAGCCTGCTCCGCTCCTCAAACTCCATCAGCACCTGCTCACGCTCCGATATTTTGACATAAAAACTCACCGAACGTCCGTCAATGCTTCTCTGCACATATGGCTGCTTCTTGCCATTGATCGTCTTGTAAGTCAAAGTTCCTTTCGGCAACTGTTCCAACCGGTTTTCAATTTCTCTGATGCGGTCCTTCGGATTTCTCATACTTTTCTCCCCAAAAACAAAAAAATGGTTATGTGTTGTTATATCCATTATATAACCACACATAACCATTGTAAACAACTTTTTTTATACATCAGCCACAGACTCCACACGATGGTCGATCAGACCTTCCAAAGCCTCAAATACCCGCTCCGCATACCTTTGCTTGATCTCATGCCGGCTTTTTCCGGTGACATCTTCCCTGATTTCATACGAATAGGTCTGATCCTTCATCCGAATACAATAAAACGCCTGCCCCTGCACACTGTCCGCATTGTTTGGATCGATATTGCCGGTCGTTCCCGTGATTC